>UMHF01056645.1_pt1 | contig 19955 bp, 22 predicted proteins | sample 1965431 | NCBI WGS metagenome assembly UMHF01 (sample SAMEA4836088, study PRJEB28245) | human gut metagenome | biome: gut microbiome; material: fecal sample | place: Denmark | collected 2008
TTTTTCATTTTGGGGCTTGACTTTTAATAGTTAGTCTCCCGGAATGCTCTTTCTGGTATTCGGCCTGCCTGGCAAGAATGGACGCCTTGCGGTCTGCCATGGACACATAGCGCCGGGCCGTGCCGCCGGCCTCCGCAGGCAGGGCGTACACCCGGCGCAGCTTCTCGTATTGCTCCCGCATTCCCTTGGGCATGTCGGTCAGATCTTCGGTGCGATAGCTGATGATCTTGCAGATGCGGCACTCGTCCGGCAGGCTCCGGAACAGGGCCATGAAGTCCCACCAGTGCAGCTGCGCCGTGCGCAGGTCGATGCCGTAGGTCTGCAGAAAGGCCGCCCAGATCAGGGGGCCGTCTACCGCAAAATCAAAGCCCCGGGGCATTTCCCGGAACGCCTCCGCGCTGCGCTTCTCCCGCTCGGATTCCTCGGCGCCGCAGCGGTAAAAGTCCAGAAAGGCGTCGAGGTTGTCCTTTGTGAGCGGGCCATGTATGAGCACCCGCTGGGCGTAGTCCTGCAGGGCGGCTTCCTGCTCGGGTGTGTGGGCCCGGGCGGCCATGTTGTCGTAGGTGACCCACGCCCGGAAGTCCGTCTCAAAGCCCTGCGGCAGGCTGTCGGTCAGGTAGCAGTCCGGGCGGGTCATGCCTTGGCCCGGCGTGCAGCCCGGCGCTGCGCCCGGTTCATGGGCATGGGGATGGGGGCCGGGATGGAGCTCTTGGCATCCTTCATGGCTTCCCGGTCGATGGGCTGCAGGGCGGCCATGCGTTCCAGTGCCTCCGGGTTGGCAGCGGCATTGAAGTCGGCAAGCAGCTGCATCAGATCTTCCAGGTCATCCACGTCGATGCCCAGGCGCTGGTCGTAATCCTCGCCCAGCAGATCTGCAAAGAAGTCATCCAGGATCTCGTTGAACTTGATGAGATACTCGTCATCTTCCTTGTCCAGTACGTTCAGCGCCACCATGGCTGCCTTGTAGCCCTGGATGTACCGCTTGTAGTCCTTGCCTTTGGTCACCTTGAAATCGAATTTCACGTTGCGAAGAATCATAAAAAGCTCCTTTCGTTGGGCCCTGCGCCGGTGCTGCCCCGGCTTGATCTGGCTGGTTCAGGGCATAAAAAATCCCCGTCCGGGGAGGTGGACGGGGACATGCTTGTGGGAAACTCAGGCGGCGCTGTAGGTGTACTCCTTGGGCTTCTCCACGCCGGAGACGGTGACAGAGATGCCGGCGTTATTGCCTGCGCCATTGGAGGCGTCGCCGTTGACGATGACGGAGGCCTTGCCGGTCTCGCCCTTTCCGGTGAGCATGGAGAAATAGACATACGGCACGATCACGGCGCTGCCGGTGCCGAACATCACGGCCAGGCTGGTCACCCAATCCTGCCAGGCGTCACCGTGGGTGCGGTCGCCGGAGATGGAAAAGGTGCGCTGGGCGCTGGTCTTGATAGTGGCATTGCCCTTGCGGATATACTGCTTGTCCTGGGTGCCGGGGTTCACGGCAGCGGAATGTTCGGTGATGCACTCCTGGCAGACGATGTAATCACCTACGCTCTTCTGCGTGTCCGCCGTCTTGAATGCCAGCACGAAGTCGTCCGCCATTTCCAGGCCGGCATAGTCCGCACTGGGGGTGATGCCGGTCATCACTTCTTTAACGGTCATGTGGTTGCTCCTTTCGGTTGATAATAAATAAGCTGCAGCTGGATCTGTGCGCGGCAGGCCCCGCCCTCTGCTTCGAGGATGTAGCCGCTGGAGGTGACGGACACCTCCCGGACGATGCGCCCGCTGCCCAGCTGCGGGAAATTGCGGGCCCGGTTCTGGCTGGCCACCCACTCGGTCAGATCGTCCCAGAAGCCGGACGCTGCCGCCTGCTGGGCGGTGTTGTCCGGGGTGTAGACGGTGTGGGAAGCCAGCACATAGTTCTTCAGCCGGAGGGACCCGCTGAAGTAGCGCTTGAGCTCCGGGGCACCGGGCATGTCCAGGATGGTGTATTCCTCGGCATCGCCGGTCAGGCCGCCCACCCGGAACGCCACGCCGTCCTCCTGTGCGGAGGCCACCAGCGGGCAGGTGCGCAGCCAGTCGCGCATGGCCTGAATGGCAGGGGTCATCTGGTTTCCTCCTTCATCACTGCTTTCCAGAACTGGTTCCATGAGACTTTGTTGGCGTCCTTGCTGCGCTCGGCCCAGTAGCTGCCGCGCAGGCCGGTGTCACCGTGCAGGCCCTCGCCCTGGGGGTGCAGATAATACTGAGGTCTTGCATAGGGCGTTGACCAGATGATCTCACCGGTCTCGTAGTCGGTGGCCAGCTGGGCGGAATTGTCCAGCATACCGGTGTCAAAGGGCACCAGCGGGTGGGTGTCCCGGATGATGCGCTGCATGAGCTTGCCTCGGCCCGTGACCATGGCCCGGGTCAGGTTGGCCCCCACGTCCTTGTTCCAGCGGATATGTGCCTTGCACTTACCGCTGCGGTGCTGCACTGTGAACAGGGTGCCCATGGGCGTTGTGATGGTCAGGCGTCCGCCGTGGCTCTTGTCCCAGATGGTGGCCATGCCGTCATCTCCCTTCCACATGCCAGTGCGGCAGCAGGGGCTCCCGGTTGTCCGAGACTGCCGCCACCGTGCAGCAGGGGTGCGTCTTTTCCAGCCGGGCGTATTCCTCGGCGGTCAGGCTCTGCACCGCACCCTGCACCACCTTCCAGCCCCGCTTGAGCGTCCAGTGCTTTGCCTTTTCGGCAGCGGGCAGGGCTGCCCACTGCACATAGGGCAGGTAGCCCAGGGTGCAAACGCTGGCCGGGATGCGGATTTGGATGGTGCGCTCGGGGTCCTTGCTGGTGCCGGTGCCGGAGGTGTCCAGCTTTTCCCGCCAGCTGCAGGCCGGGAACACCCAGCACTTGGGCGTATCAGTGTCGGCCTTGGGGTCGTGGATGAGGTTCACCACGGTAACAGACGTGTTCATCTCACATGATCCCCCTGTACAGCAGGCCGTGGGGGTCAGACCCGAGGGCGGCTTCCAGCACATGCCAGGCTTCAAAACGCACGGCAGCGGACAGGCTTGTGTTGGCCGCAAAGGTCACAGCATAGCCGTCATTGGAGACGCTCTGTGCGCCCGGTGCAGCACCCACAGCCAGCTGGGCAGCCAGCAGATCCACGATCTGGGCGCAGGCATCCGCCAGCATCTGGCGGCAGCTCTCGCACACGGCGGCATGGGGTTCCGCCTTGCCAAAGGTAGCGCTGTCGATGAGGCGGGACGCCCGGCTGCACAGCACACCGAACGCCAGCTCACTCACCGTGCCGCCCGCCGCCTGGTACTCCGGGTAGGTGCAGTAGTTCATGGGCGGGGCCCTCCTTACGCCTCGATGCGCTTGATGTACAGGGTCTTGGGCTTGGACACCTTGATGCCGTACACCTTGCGGCCCTGCACAGCGGACGCGCCAATGTACTTGCCGGAGCCGCCCAGATCCTGCAGGTGCACGGGGGTCTGCCACTCCATCACACGGTGGCACCAGTTGGGGTGGCCGCAGATGAACTCGGTGGTAGTTTTCTTGGTGCTGACACGGGTGGTGTTCTCGAAGTCCATGTTGTTGGATTCGTACACCGCAAAGCCGGCGATCTGACCCACCGCACCGGTCTGCACCAGCTGCTGGGACAGGTCACCCTGCTTGATGAACTTGTCATCCTGCATGAGGATCTCCAGATACTCAGGGCTGACGATCATAAAGCGGCCGGTCTGGGGCACGCCGTTGCGGCTCAGGGTGCGCTTGGCGGCCAGAGCCTCTTTGTAGGCGGTGGAAGCGGTGCAGGCGGTCTTGGTGGCGCTGATGGTAGCACCGGTTGCACTCTGCAGCGCCTCGATGGACTTCTTGTCGATGGACAGGGCCATGGAGTAGGCGGCGCTGTCCAGACGCTCGGCGGTGATGCCGTCGGGCACGGATGCAGCGTCAAAGCCGTCGATGATCTCATTGACAGCCTCGTCGTTGTCGATGTCCAGATCCAGATAGGTGGTGGTGCCGGCATCGGCATCCACGCCGTTTGCCTTGTCGTATGCCTTGACGGCCACCTCGGTGTCACGCACCGGGATCTTGACCTTGCCGGCCTTGGGGCTGCCCTCGTAGCGGGTGTTGAAGATCGCACCGTCACGGGTGACCAGAGTGGCCCGCAGCTTTGCGTCTACCAGAGCGGAATACCGCTCCTGATTTGCATGTGCCATGTTGAACTCCTTTCGTTTTACAGGTTCAGTTCGGGATTCAGGGACTTAAAGGCGGCTTCCACACCATTGGATTCGTTGGCGGGCGGTGCGCCATGCTCAGCGCCGGTAGAGACCACGGCCACGCCGGCGGCACCGTCTTCACCAAAGGCCCAGGGGTTGGCCTTGGCAGTGTCGTCCAGAGCCTTGTCAATGTCGGCGCTGCGGTCCTTGGAGCCCTTCAGAGCATCCAGATCCAGCAGGGCACGCACCGCCTTGACGCTGCGGCCCTTCTTGCCTAGGATGGCAGTGTTCAGGGCGCTGTCAAAGGCAAAGCCGTCCGCCTGGGCCTTCATGTCCGCCTGCAGCTTGGTCAGCTCAGCCTCGTACTCCTCGGGCTTCTTCTTGCCTTCAAAGGCTTTCAGGCCGTCCTGGGCGGTCTTGAGCTGGGCGTTTGCGTTGTCCAGCTGGGCCTGCAGGGCAGTGGCGGCGGCCTTTTCGCGGTTGACGTCGTTGCCGTTCTCCTGCATGATCCAGTTCAGCTGTTCCTCGGTAATGCCGGGGATCTTGTTCTTCACATCTTCACGTTTCATGGTGGAAAAGCTCCTTTCTGTGGGGAAAACCTCGGTTTGGTGACACGGTTCTCCGTCCGTGTTCGGTTGTGGGCGGGGTACGCGCCGCCCGCCGCATGGCACCGTTTGCAGGGCTCGAACCTGCCGCTTCCGGTTTTGGAGACCGGCGCTCTTCCAACATGAGCTAAAACGGCATGAAAAAAGCACGGTGCAAACTGCATCGTGCTTGATAGTGACTAAAATAGCGGATTTTAGTCAGTGAGGATTGTTTTTGTAGGTGATATAAAGCAGCGCGGCAACAAAGATGAAGCCGCCAACAGCAAAATCAACAATGCCACGGGCAAGATGGAACACGCAGGCGTTGAGGAAGTTCTGCATAGTGTTGCGCCTCCTAAAAATGGGCAAAAGAAAACCACGGTGCGTGTGCATCGTGGTTCAGTTGATGATTTCAAAATTGCCGGCAGGGTAAAGGTAATCTTCCCCGGTATCGTCCACAATGCGATACCAGCCGCGTTCGACAGAAAGAACTTTATAGATTTTGCCGTGAGTTAATTCCAGCGGAGATGTATCGCCAATGTAACGGACTGTATCAATCTTCGTCATAGAACCACCTCTTTACCTTGAATTTTACTTTTTCGCTGCCATTCTGGAACCAGTGGACTTCCGCCTTTACAGCTTCGCCGTCAACATCAAGCCAGCCCTTCGCTTTGCAGTGCTGCCAGTCCTCAGGCTTGCCGCCAAATTCATCGGACAGGCCCTGCGCAACTTCCTCACGAAGAGGATTGACGCCACCTTTTCCGGCGAATACCTGCGCATTTTGTGTTCTGGTTCCTTCAACAAAATAATATTCCTCTCCGGTGGATTTGTCAACCACAACGTAGTTTTTTGCTTTTGCACCAACGCCACGGTAAATTTTGAAGTCGTTCGGAGTTGTCTTTGCCGCCCATCCGGCCTTACTGGCTTCACTCCTGCCAAACTTCGGCACGCTGACACGGGCACTGTCCACCCGCGCGCCGGTGGCCTTGGCAAACTCGCTCAGGCTCTGGCGGGCTGCTTTCAGGCGCACGGCGCTGTCGGTGGTGTCAGACCCGGCGGCACTCTCGGCCAGATACCGCTTCTTCCATTTGCGCACGTTCCGCTCCCGGGCACGCTGCATCTGGTTGACCTCGTACTGGGTGTACAGTTTGCCGTTGTACTCGATGTTCCGGGCGTTCAGCTCCTGCAGGCTCTCCTCCGTCCAGGTGGGCGGGTCGCCCAGCTCAGGGAATACGGCAAAAAAGGTGTGGCGGCAGTTCCAGCCGCAAAGCCCAGCGCCGGTTCCGTAGCCGGTGGCCTGCTCAAAGTCCGGGTAATGCTTGCCCAGGTAGTCCACAGCCCCGCCCCGATGGAAGCGCCGACCCTGCCACTCGGCGTGACTGGGGCGGGCACCACCGTGGGCGCTGGTCTCAACGAACTCCACGTTCATTTCGTCCATGCGGGCTTCCTGCAGCTTGCCTGCGGTCTGGTTGACACCGGTCAGCACCGCCCGGCGGGCCGCAACTTCCAGCGAATCTGTGTGGCCGCTGGGGTAAGTGATCTCCGGCATCTCGTCTGCAAGGCTGTCCACAGCCTGCTTGACGGCGGTTTTGTAGTCAAAGGCACCTGTGGCCACCTTGCCCCAGGCGACATCCAGCGTGCGCTCAAAGGCCCCGGAGACGGTGTTGGCCGTTGTGGCCGTGAGGTTCCGCCATGTGCCGCAGGTCTGCCGGGCACCGGCGTTGAGCAGGTTGTTCAGGGCCGCGCTCTCTTCAAAGGGTGTGGGCTCGAGGTTGTAGTGGTAATAGATGGCATCTTCCCGCTCCATGGCTTCGGTGGCAGCCTCTTTGAGCAGCCTGCGGATGGTGGCTTCGCTCTTGCCGCTGTACTTTGCCAGCAGCTTGACCACGTTCTCCCGCACCGCCTCGGTCTGCTGGTAGCGCCACAACTGCCAGTCGGCCGTTTCGGTGAGGGTACCCATTTTGCCGATGCGCCGGGCGACATCCTGTAAGATCTCATCCTCGACCTGCTGCGCCAGCTGCACAAAGGCATCCGGCATGGCATCGAGGTAGCTCGGCGGCAGCATCAGGCACCTCCGAAGGTGAGCTGCTCATCGGTCTGGCTGTCAGCCTTGGCCTCTGCCGCCCACCGGTGGGCCTCGTCCTCGCTCAGACCATACCGGGCGGACAGATACCGGCAGCGGGGCACAAGCCCTGCCAGAGCGTCCTCCCGCAGCTGTGCGGTGCGCTCCTGCTCGCTGACAATGTAGCTGTCGTCCCAGTTGACCGAGATGCTGGTGTCCGGGTCCACATCTGCACCCAGCAGGTTCTTTGCCGCCCACAGGATGGCCCGCAGAATGCCGATCAGTGCCGTCTCAATGGGGATCTGGTTTTTGTTGGCGTTCTGCACAAGGTCCTGTCGGCTGCCGGTGTACTCGGTGGCGGTGGCCACCTTGCCCAGCTCAAAACTGTAGCGGTGGCAGCCAAGCCCGCACTTGAAGCTCATCATGTCCAGAGCGTCCTGCACGGCCCGGTGGTTGTCCTCGGTGCGCAGGTCGGGGTTGTACTCCCGCCATGCGGCCGGCTGGTCGATGCTGCCTTCCGGTGCGGGCAGCTCGTAGAAGATCTGGCGGTGAACGGCATCCGGCGGCACAGCGTGCTCCACACCGTCCTTGTCCACCCACTTTTTGCACATGGAGCGGTCATAGAAAATTTTCTTGCCGCCTAGGCGGAGGTCCTGCCGGTAGTTGTCAAAGGCGTAATCCGCCATCTGGGCTGCGTCCAGCGCCTCGGAAAAGACGCTCATACCCAGCCCCATGCCGCCGTCGATGTTTTTGGCGACAGCCGGGCTGAACAGGCTGAACCATGCCGGCGCGCCGGTGACCGTGATGTGCTCCACCATGCCCGGCGGGGTCTTGGCCTTGGCAAATTTCGGCGTGCCGGAAACATCGTCCATCACCTCGAACCATTCATTCGTGATGGTCCGTTCGCCGCCCTTGCAGGTGTGGGTCTGCAGATAGACGGCGGGCTTACCGCCCATCACGCACTCGGACACAAAGGCGGCCTCGGTCACCACGCCCCGCTCCACGCTGATGGGCAGAATGCAGCAGGCGGGGTCATAGTCCAGCTGAATGCGCCCCTGCGGCGAGGGCAGGGCGTTCCCGGCGGCATCCACCGTCAGGCCTTCCACACTCAGCACAAAAGCACCGGTGCCGGACCAGTAGGCCTGCTCCACCAGCTTGTTGGCATTCTCCCAGAAATGCAGCTGCCGCAAAAGGCCGCCGGTCTGCTGCTCATCACTGCCCAGCAGGTAGGCGGCACTCTTTGCGTCGCCGATCTGGAAGGTGGTCTTGTCGTTGAGCAGCAGGTTTGCCCAGTCCTCGCAGACATGTTTCGGCATCCGCAGGGAAGCCAGACGCCGGGAAATGACGCTGCCGTCCGGGGCGTCCTCCTTCTGGTCGTGGATGTCGGGAACATCGCCCTTCCACCATTGCCGCCAGACTTCAATGTTGCCGTAATAATCCGCATCCAACTGCAGATGTTTGGTTTTGTTCAGATATTCGATAAAGGCCGAAACGTTCATCTTGCAGTCAGTCTCCTGTAATCACGCTCAATGGTGTACTCAAAGGCGTCGAGGGTGTCAATGTCGGTGGTGCCGTCGTCCAGACGCTCGTCCACGCCGGGGCGCTTCTGGCTCCACAGGGCGCTTGCAAGGGCGTCCCGCAGGGTGGCGGCCTCCGGCATATACCAAAAGCGCCCGCCGCCCATGAGAATGGACGTCAGGCGGATGCGGTCGATAATCTGAATTTTTGCGGAGTTATTCACCCGGTCGGCCAGCCAGTACAGTTTAGAGGCCCGCAGCCGGGTGCGGATGTGGTTGATCAGCGTCTGCTCGGCGCTGTCACAGAACATGTAATGGATCTCGCCGTACCGTGCGAACACGGCGGTGCAGAAATCAATGAGTTGTGCGGCCAGGTAGTCGGCATCCTGGTTGCGGGGGTCTACCCGCTGGGATGCCAGCCCCACGACGCCGGCGTAGTACGGCAGGATGCCGGTAGCCACAAAGGCGTGCTGTGAACCGTTGCCGCCGAAGTCCACCCCGATGTGCACCCGCCACGGCTTGCAGGGCTTGTTTGCGGGCCAGAGGAAGCGCTTGTCGTCGGCGGCGATGCTGTCCGCAAACGGGCGGTAGATGATGCCGCCTGCCGCTGCCCACTGGCCGAGAATAAACCGGTTGTAGTACACCGTGCCGGCATATTCTTTTTTCAGCTGCGCCACGAACTCCGGCGGCAGGGTGGGATTGTCGTCGATGGTGTAGGCCTGACAATAGATGTCGGCGTCGCTGTCCAGAAAGCGTTTGAACCAGTGCTGCGGGTTTTCCGGGTTGCAGGTGCCGTCAAAATGGGAGTGCGGGCAGGACAGACGGCTTTTCAGCATCTGGAACACGCCCTCGTCCCAGGTGGTGATCTCGTCACCGTAGGCATACTCGAAGGCAGCGCCCTGAATGCGGGCAATATGCTTTTTGTTGTCAGCGCCCAGCACATACACCTTGCGGCCAAACAGCTGCACGACATTGCCGGCAGCCGAGGTGCGCACGACGCCCACCAGCTCCGCCCCCCAGAGGGCCCGCATGGGCTCCAGCACGTTGCGTTCCAGCGTGCCCAGGGTGTTGCCCAGCATGACCAGCAGGCCCTCGTCCCGGGCCGCGCAGATGCGCTTCGGGATGGTGACGGCGCAGTCCAGGTAGGTCTTGCCGGAGCGGGTGGCCCCGGTCTTGATGTTCCAGCGGTGGCTGCAGTTGCGCAGGAACTCCTGCTGGAACTCAGTCAATGGCACTGTCCACACCTCCCAGCAGCTCCCGGGCACGTTCCAGCGTGTCGGCGGCGGTATCATCGGGCGGGTTGTCCTCGCCCAGCATCTTCAGCAGCACGTTGGCGGCCTGCGGGTCGCCCTTCTTGGCACGGGCGGTGATGCCCTTGATCACGGCCATCTGGTTGTCGATGTCCTCCGGATCCACAGCATCCCGCAGCAGGGCGTTCACGCTGCGGCGGTCGGTCTCCGGCAGTGCCAGATAGTAGTCCGCCGCTTCCCGCATGGAGCGCTTGCGGCGGCGTGCCACTCCGGAAGCGATGCCGCCCTGCTGGGCGATTTCTCTCTGTTCGCTCTCCGTTCGCTTGTTGAACGGGATAAGATTCTTCTCGTTGGACACGTCACCACCTCTCATGGTTCAGGTAAAACAAAAGCCGCCCCTGCGGACGGCCAGAAATATGCAAAGGATGCCCGGCTGGTACATTCAGGCTGTTGGTCGGTAAAGGTTGTTCCCCCTGTCGCAGCCGGGCAGCACAAAGCCCGCAGGGGGAAGGGAGTAAGGGACCTTTCCTGCGGGCTATTGCATTTTAAATTTTAGCAGAGGTTGACAGTGTTATCAAGTCCGGTCCGCTCCGGTTTGCTCCGGACTTTTGATGTCCAGCTGGCGGACGGCGGCGCTGTGATGCTGGAACATCTGGCTGCGGGACAACCGGACGTAAACGGCGATCTTGTCCCAGTCCTCCAGCAGGACGTACCGGCGGAACAGGATCATGAAATCCACCTCGTTGTCCAGCTGGCTGAACACGTCCATCAGCTCGGCACGGATGGCGTCGCACACAGTGGATTGTGCTTCAGCAGCCTGCTTTGCTTCCTCGATGCGCTCCACGGCTCTGGGCAGCGCCTGACCGTCCCCGCCGCCGCCCGGCATGGCGGAATAGCGCTGGGTGGTGTGCATGGCTTCGGCCTCCAGCGTGGCCAGCTCGTCCAGCCGCAGCCGCTCGAACCGCTTGGCCGACCGGTACCGCCAGAGCCAGGCTTTTTTCTCTTCGTAGGTCATCGGACTTCCTCCACCCGGACGAACACCCCGCAGGGGTCCGACCAGAATTTCTCCACGATCTCGCTGCACACCTGCGCGTCATCCGCCCAGAAGTGCAGGCGGGTCATCTCGTCCTTGAGAGCCTTTTCCAGGTTGTCGGTGTCGGGTTTGCTGGTGCGCCACTCGCCGCTGCGGCGCTTGCCCTCGGTGGGGAAGCACCACTTGACCAGCAGCCGCACCGGCTGGCCTGCCGGGATGGGCGCTTTGGGTGCGTGGGGTGCCAGATAGGCGTGGAGCTTGGCGCGGGCGGCTTTCAGTTCCGGGCTGTCGTGGAGCACCGCGTGTGGCTGGCCGCCCTTCATGTAGGCGTGCAGCTGCTTTGCGTTGTGGGTGGTGGTGGGCGGCTGCATGGGGATAAAGAATTGTGTGTACATGGGATTCACCTCGTTCTTTCTTTTTGTTCGGCCAACGTGATGGGGAGGGTTCCCCGGATGGATGGGGGCTGTGCACGCCCCATCCTCCGGGATCCCCATCACACACGGACGGATTATGCTTATTATATATAGGCATTTTCCGTCCCGGATCCGTAGGAAAATGCGGCATTTTCCGAAATCCGGAAGCCGGACGCGGACGGATTATGCGGGCATTTTACCGTTTTTGTACGTTGCGTAAAACAAAATATTGCAATTTGTAATCATCCGTTGGAACCGGGTTCTTTGCGTCCCACGTCCGCGCCATCTACCCAGTAACCGCCGTCCGCTTTCAGGCGGCGGCGCACGGTGTCCGGCTTCAGACCCATATACTCGGCCATGGCGTAGACAGTGACCTTGCCGTCCATCGTGCAGGATTCGTAGGCGGTGGACAGCTCCACGGACTTGTTCTTGGCCAGCTTCTCCCGGCTGCCCCAGCGCTTTTCCGCGCCGCGTGCGGCAAAGCCCTTGACGTCTCCGTCCGGCTGGAGATCTTCCAGCAGGCCGCTGTCCGGCTTGTGCACCGGGTAATCAAACCAGAGGTTGACCGGGTCGAACCGGGCAAACTCGCGCAGGGTGCCCTCGATGCGCCACGCGGTCATGCCGTCGGCCTGCTTCTGGGCGGCGGCGACTTCGGCGTCAATGGCCCGCAGGTCGGCCAGGCCCAGACATTCCTTGGCCACGGCCAGCATCCGGCTCTTGCTGAGGGTATCGTCCGGGCCGTAGGCGTCCGCATGGCCGCGCTTGTCCAGCATGGCCTTGATGACCCGACAAGCTGCCTTGTTGCGCAGCTGCTCCCGGATGGCGTCGGTGGGCGTCAGCTCGGTCATGTCCAGCATGGCGTCCGGGTCACGGGCGAACACGCCGGAACCGGACGCACGGTCCATGCTGCGCTTGCCGCCCTGGGCACCTTTGCTGTGGTGATGGCAGTAGATCACGGCGCAGTCCAGTGCGCGGCACACAAGGTCAAACTGGTTGCAGAACTTGGCCATCTGGTCGGCGCTGTTCTCGTCGCCGGTGATTACCTTATAAATGGGGTCCAGCACCACGGCCATGTAGCCCTTTTTCTGGGCCCGGCGGATGAGCTTGGGGGCCAGCTTGTCCATGGGCACGGACGCACCGCGCAGGTTCCAGATGTCAATGTTTTTCAGGTGCTCCGGCGGCAGGCCCATGGCGGTGTACACATCCTTGAAGCGGTGCAGGCAGGAGGCCCGATCCAGCTCCAGATTGATGTACAGCACCTTGCCCTGGGCGCAGGAGAACTGGCCCAGCCACGGCTTGCCCTCGGCAATGGCGATGCACAGCTCGATGAGGGCAAAGCTCTTGCCGGCCTTGCTGGGGCCCGCCAGAAGCATCTTGTGCCCTTTGCGCAGCACCCCGAAGATGAGCGGGTCTGCCAGCGGGGGCAGGTGCTCCCAGTCGGCGGCGAGGTTCTCGGTGTCCGGTAGGTCGTCGGTCTCGGCTTCCAGCCAGTCCACCCACTCGTCCCAGCAGCTCTTGCCGAAATTGGTCTCCAGAAGCACCTGCCGCTTGTCGCCGCGCAGGATGCCGGGCATCCGGCTCAGGCGGCTGGGGTTGCGGTTCTGCTGGTCGAGGGTCAGGCCGTTTTTCTGGCAGGCAGCGTAGAGGTAATCCACCCGCTTGCGGTACTCGGCATAGTCCGGGGCGTCCACCTTGACGATGGCGTGGACGCTCTTGCCGCCGGAGTACACCAGCGCGGCGCAGGGCAGCTCCAGCTGCTTGATGATGGCCTGCTGCTTGCCCAGCTCCATGTTATCGCACTCCACAAGGGCGTAGCGGTAGGCGGTGACGTTGGCGTCCTTGCGGCCTGTGCCGTCCACGGGGTTGAAGCAGATCCAGGCACCCACCTCCGGGTCCCAGTCGCCCAGCACCTTGCCGAGATCCCCGCAGCAGGTGCCCAGTTCGGCAAGGAGCTGCCCGGCGGTGCGGGTCCAGCTGCCCTTGGCCGGGCGGCGTTTGTCGTCGGCCATGAAACTCTCGGTGACATAGGCCACATACTCGTCCTCTTCAAACAGGGCCTGCAGGTAGCGCCTGAGCTGGTCCACAGGGTCCCACTGTTCCGGCAGGGCGAGATCGTGGGCTTCCACCCAACGGGGGTCTCCCAGCTGGCCGTCTGTGTGGTTCGTCCCGGCGGAGATGTCGTCGTTCCAGTCCAGTGCATGGCCGGCAGGGCCTCTCCATCCGCTGGAATAGGCCAGCTGAAAGATACTGCTGGCCGTGACGGGGCTGCCCCCGCCGCCGTGGAAACTGGCCCACTTCTTGGCGCACTCGCCTTTGTGGTAGCGGCCCCCGTCCCGGGCGCTCCACTGTTCCCATGCTTCCACGGGCAGGCCGGCTTCCTTCAGGCCCATGCCCACCAGGATCCATTCGTCGTAGGTCAGGGCGGACGGGCTGAGAAAATCCAGCGCTTCTTTGAGTTCATTCGCATTGTCCATTCACGTTACCATCCAAAATCAAAAGGACTGTCTGCAGCAGGCGGCTCCGCAGCGGGGGTATAGGTGCGGGGGTTCACGCCCTTGGGCACGCCGCGCCAGCCCTGAGCCGCTATGCGATCGATCATGTGGCGGGCGGCCTCAAAGCTCCAGGTGCCCACATGCTGGAACCCGTACTTTTCCAGACAGCGGATCTGTTTGGGCGTGGTCAGGCCCTCGTCCCGGCGCTTGTTCAGGCGGTCCAGCAGCAGGGCGGCCTTGCCGGCGGATTCCACTGCGTCCGGCAGGATGCCCAGCTTTTCCAGCGCGGCGGTCTGTTGCTCGCTGGGCGGACCGGCCTCCCAGCCAAAGGCGGGCACATACCCGGCCAGATCTTCGGCCTGAATGCTCATTTCGTACTGCAGCGGGTCCACCAGTTTTGCCTTTTTACGGCGCTGCTCTTCCAGCTGCTTGGCAAGGGCTTCTTCCCGCTGGGCCACCACGTCCTCGCTGGCCTGGGCGGCGGCCTCCTCGATGTCCTCCGGGCAGCCGGTCTCGGCCAGATGCTCGGTCATCTGGCGGGCCACAGTGCGGTCCTCACAGACCAGGTCTGCCGGGCGGCACAGCTCGTGCTTGTCGGTCATCCACAAAAAGTCGAGCAGCAGCAGGTCGGTCTTGCCCGGGGAAAGGCGGGTGCCGCGCCCCACCATCTGGCTGTACAGGCTGCGCACCTTGGTGGGCCGCAGCACCACCACGCAGTCCACGGAGGGGCAGTCCCAGCCCTCGGTGAGCAGCATGGAGTTGCACAGCACATTGTATTTGCCGGCGTCGAAGTCGGCCAGCACCTGCCTGCGGTCGTCGCTCTGGCCGTTGACCTCGGCAGCCCGGAAGCCGTAGGTGTTCAGCAGGTCCCGGAACTTCTGGCTGGTCTTGATCAGCGGCAGGAACACCACCGTTTTGCGGCTCTTGCAGCGCCGAGCCATTTCGGCGGCGATCTGCTCCAAATACGGATCAAGGGCTGTGCCCAGGTCGCCCACGGCGTAGTCGCCGCCGCTCATGGTCACGGATGTAATATCCAGCTGCAGCGGGATGGTCTGGGCCATGATCTTGCACAGATAGCCCTCCTTGATGGCGTCGGTCAGCTTGTACTCAAAGGCCAGGCTGTCGAACACCTCGCCCAGATTGCGCATGTCGCCGCGGTCCGGCGTGGCGGTGACGCCAAGCACCTTGGCCCCGCTGAAGTAGTCCAGGATGCGGCGGTAACCGTCGGTGATGGCGTGGTGGGCCTCGTCGATGATGATGGTGCCGAAATAATCCTGCGGGAAGCGTTCCAGCCGGGCGGTGCGCTGCAGGGTCTGCACGCTGCCCACCACCACCCGGAACCAGCTGTCCAGGCAGGTGGATTCGGCCTTTTCCACGGCGCTGACAAGGCCGGTGGAACGCTGCAGCTTGTCGGCAGCCTGTTCCAGCAGCTCGCCCCGGTGCGCCAGAATGAGCACCCGGTCGCCGGCACGCACCTGATCGGCAGCCACCGACACAAACACAATGGTTTTGCCGGTGCCGGTGGGCAGCACCAGCAGGGTGCGGGTGTGGCCGGCGTCCCACTCGGCGTGGATGCGGTCACGGGCCTGCTGCTGGTAGGGTCTCAGTTCCTGCCCCATCAGAATGCCCCCTGCGTCCAGCCCTGCGAGGGTGCCGCCTTGGGCGCCGGGGGCGGCAGGAAGCGCTGCACCTCGTTGCTCTGGCCGGTCTCACCGGCGTGAGGGCCGCTCTGTTTGGTGTACTCCCGGACGCCCAGCTTGCAGATGCCCTTGGCACCTACCACCTCGTTCCAGCGGGGGCGGAAGGTTTCGCCCCGCTTGCACTGGCCGATGCTCTCAAAGAACGCGCCCAGCAGACCCTGGGTCTTGGTATGCAGGTACAGGCGGTGGGTCACGGTGGTGTCGCCCTTGGCCCCGCCATAAATGCGCAGGGTCAGTTTTGCCATGGAGCAGGGCGGCAGCTTGGCCCCGCCCTCATAGCGGGCACGCTCCATCTGGGTCACTTCAAAGGGGTACTCGCCCTCCGGCAGCAGCACGAATTCCTGCTGCTCGTTGGTAAACTCGTCATCCCAACCCAAAGCGAAACCTTCGTTGTTCATCTCGTTCATAATGCTTCTCCTTTATTTAATGTACGTTAAAACGGCAGGTCACGGCTGTCCAGAACCATCTGCAGCACCTGCGGCCATGCGGCGATCAGGCAGCCCTCCACAAAATCCATGGGGTAGTCCTTGATGGGCATATCCTCCGGGAAGTAGCCCCGTTTGCCCACCACAGCCTGCAGCTCCTCCGGGGTGACGTTGTTGGCACTCATCAGGGAAGCCAGCTTTTCCGGCACACCCAACGCGATCAGATCCGGCGTGAGCAGAGCGCGGGGCACTTCCTCGCGGGGCGGTTCCGGCTGCGGTGCGGGGCTGGGCAGGATGTCGGCATCCGGCTGATGTTTGGGCTGCGGGGCAGGAGCCGGGGCGTGCTGCACCGGCGTCTGGGTAGCTGCCGGTGCGCTGCCGCCGGGCAGGCAGTGGGCAATGCTGGCGTAATCAAAGGGCACCTCCTCCGGCAGGTCAAAGCGGTTCTTGGCGTCCCAGCAGGCGTGGTGGGTGGTGTACAGCACCCGCTTGCCGCCGCTGGCCTTGTTCTTGGCGTTTGGGCCGCTGCCGGCCTTTTCCACCACCGTTTTGTAGTTGGCGAACAGCAGCATATCGCACCACTCCTGCAGCAGCGGGGCCACCTGCTTGCTGGTTTTCATGCCCCAGCGGTCGTAGTTGCCCACGGCGTCCGGCTGCTCAAACTTGGTGATGGCGGCATGGGCCAGCACCACCACATTGTGGCCGGCGTTCAGCACCTCTTCCAGGGCATCCAGCAGCTTGCTGAACTCCTCCTTGACGTAGGTGTAGCCCTTACCGTAGCCAAAATCTTCGATGCCGTTGACCTTGGCACGGGCGCACACCGCCTGGATGCACAGGCGCTCGGCCCAGTCGGCTGTGTCGATGACCAGCGTGCTGCAGGGCACGTTGCCTTTGCGCACCTCGGCCACCTCGTCCAGCAGCATGGCCCAGCTGGTGGGCTGGGGCAGGCGGGCCACGTTCAGGCGCTTGGTGCCGCCCTCGGTGTCGATGAACACAGGGCTCGGGAAGTGGGAGGCAAAGGTGCTTTTGCCGATGCCCTCCGGGCCGTACAGCACGGTTTTGACGGGGGCGGTCTGGATGCCGCTGGTGACTGCATACTTGCTCATTTAAAACGCTCCTTTCGTCCAGCTCCGGGGCTGGGGCTTCTCTTCGGGCGGCACGGCGTCCTTGACCATGCCGTCCTCAATGATGATCTGGCACTCACTGCCGGTGGAAACGCGGGTAGCAATGGCCTGCAGGCCCTCGGCTTCCAGCCAGCGGCCAAACTCGGTCAGGGTGGTCAGGTCCATCTGCTCCAGCTTGTCCAGCAGAACAAAGCCGCAGTCCGGGTTCAGCCGGCGCACGATGGCGGCGGCCACCCGCAGCTGGTCACTGCCGGACATATCCCGCCAGTGCTTGCCTTTGTAAGTAAGGACGCCGTCCTCCACGCTCAGCCCCGGCAGCGGCAGGTCTGCGCCGTTCAGCAGGGCCATGCGGTCGGCACGCTTCTGCTGGATGGATTCGGTCAGGCGGTCGTACTCGCTGGCGTACTGGGCGGCTTCGTCCTCAGCCCGGGATTTTTCCAGGTTGGCCCGCACCTTGCGGTTGGTCTCCTCAATGTCCCGGATGGAGGCTTCCAGCTCGGCGGTGGATTCGTCTTGCAGCTGGGAGACGGTCTTTCTTGCAGTTTCCCGCTGATTGAACAACTTGGTGTGCTTGGCGTCCAGTTCATCTGCCAGCTGCTGCAGTGTGGCAATGCGTTCCCGGGTGCGCTTCAGCTCGTCCACACACTGCTGCACCTGCTGTTCAAGCTCTGCATACTGGGCCCGCAGGCGCTGGTTCTCGCCATTCCGGGCCAGAATGTCCTGCTGCTGGCGGATGAGCTCGGAGGCGCTCACCGGCTCGTCCGGGGCTTCCGGGTAGGAGATCATTTCCTCGGCAAAGTGCTTTTTCTGGGCGGCCAGCTGACCGGTGAAGGTGCGCTTGTCGTACAGGCCCTTGATCTCCAGATCCCGGGTGTGCAGCTCGGCCCCAATGCCGATGATGCGCAGCAGGATGTCAGCCTTTTCCTTGTCGCTGGCGTCCATGAAGCGGGGCAGGTCGAGGGCCAGCGGCTCCACAAAGGCGTTGAGCAGCTGCTGGCCGCTGCGACGGCCGGTGGGGTCGGTAACGGTCAGGCTGGCGTTTTTGCCCTTGCGCTCCACGATTACGCCGTTGGACAGGGTGACTTTGAGGTGCGCCGGGGCGACCGCCCCGTCCCGCTGTGCGGCGTCCGGACGGAAACGGTCCCCGCCCAGGGCCCACGCCAGGGCGTCCAGCACGCTGGTCTTGCCCTGATTGTTGTTGCCGCCCACGAGGGTGAGCCCGGTGGGGGCAGGGGTGAGCGCAACCGCCTTGATGCGCTTGACGTTTTCGGCCTCAAGGGCCGTAATGGTTACAGACATCTGGATACCTCCCCTTGGATCTGTCCGAGTGTGTGAACGAGCATATTGGTCAGCTGCTCCCGCTGTTCGGGCGGAAGCCTGCGGAGGGACGGGACCACCATTTTGCCGATGTTCTGGAAAGAACGGTCGGCCAGCAGCACATTGTCATAGGAGCTGTGGGCATCCTGTTCGGTGCCGGAAGAAGCCTGTTCCAGCTGCGCCTGCAGGTCGGCGGTCATCTCGGCGGCCATTTCCCTGGCCTGACGCTCCACCTCTTCCTTGTCCACCACCGCAGTGATGGGCTGCTTCTTGAGTGCATCATTCTCGGCCTTGAGCTTGTCGCCCCGGAGCTTGGCGGCCTCGGCCACCTGCCGGGAGCCTGCCAGTTGGTTCTCCGCGTCCTTGGCGCGGGCTTCGGCCCTGTCGCGCTCAGCTTCGGCTTTCTGGCGCTGGAGGTTGGCCGCAATGCGGCTCTCGTCTGCATCGTGGTAGCTCTGCTGGAGCTTGGCGTTCTGCTCGGTCAGGCCCTGCACGTCCGCAAGGGCGGCATCCCGCTGGGCTTCGACATCTTGGATGTGGCTTTCCGCCCAAGCAGCCCGATTCTGGGCACCCAGCAGCTTGCCCCGCTCAGCCTCGGCAGCATCGGCCCGCTCTTTCTCGGCCTTGAGTTGGGCCAGAAGGTCCTGGACACGCTGGCCGTCTCCGGCGGCGGCCACCACCTGGTTTGCACAGCCGGACCGGGCAATGAGGTTCAGGTCCTTCCGGGTCAGGTTGGGCAGCTGTTTTAATTCGTCAACAGTTGACGAATTAAAAGCCTCTCCGTTCTGGACCATCTTGGTCACGCTGCCATGGCTCAGCCCCTTGCTCTCGTACCACTTGGTCCAGGTGCCGCCGCCATAGCGGCCAGCCTTGGCCGTCAGGGCATGGATCCGGGCCAGATAGATGCAGGAGATGAGGTATTCATCCTGTGCGGTGCCGTAGTGCAGATCAAACTGATGGTCAGCCTCTGCAGCCTGTCCGGACAGGTCGCCCAGGGCGGAGAAATCAAAGGTGGGGGCGGCAAGAGAGTTCATCGGGAAGGAGGTTGGGGTTTTGTCTTGCGGGGCTGAATGGGCAGGTTTCGTCATCAAGGTCGTTCCAGTCGTCAAAGGCGCACCACCAGTCGCAGAAGAAGCGTCCGCATTCTCGGACGGGGCCGCAGAATCCATCGTCGTACATTCCAGTTTCTCCTTTGCCTGAGTTGCCTTTTTGATGTCGGCCAGAACCTTTTCCATTTCCTGCTGCGGGGTCATATCCTTGCGGCTGCCGCCCGAGTTGAAGAAATGTTCAAACAATGCTGCTTTAGCTGCAATGCCCTTTTTGTTTTGAGCACAGCACAGCGTGTACTGGTAGCGGCCATTGTGGCAGTAGTCTGTGGCTCGAATCTCGCCTCGAGAAAAGTACCCAGTCAACTCACCTGATGTAAAAGTTTTCTTGACCCAGGAACTGATCTGCTCCAAAAAATCAAAATCCAGACTGACGACAGAACAGGTGCATTTGTCCTTGGTGGAGCCGATAAACCTGGAATCATAAGCAAGCGTTTTGCTCATGCGACATTCATAACCTTTGGCCTTTTGCTCTAAGCTCTTGGCCTCCTCGTTCCACTCGTAATTGCCCCACGACAGGACATAAGGACAACCATAGCATTCATGGCCCGGGCCGTACCCTTCCAGACGATTGCCGGTGTTGTCGGCATTGGTGGACTTTTTTACCCGCCGCCCACACTTGCAGATGTAGGTGCTCATACCCGCACCTCCGTGTCCTTCAGGCGGTCCAGCATCTCAGACTGCAGATCTTTGCTCAGGGGCTGCAGGGTGTTGTTCCGCCAGCCGTAGCACAGGATGGGGC
>UMHF01070706.1_pt1 | contig 19692 bp, 18 predicted proteins | sample 1965431 | NCBI WGS metagenome assembly UMHF01 (sample SAMEA4836088, study PRJEB28245) | human gut metagenome | biome: gut microbiome; material: fecal sample | place: Denmark | collected 2008
CCTTAATCGTGTATTGGATGATAGTTGCGGATTTTAGGTTAAAGATATAACAGTAGCAGTAGCCGGTACCGGCTACGTAGGTCTGAGTATAGCAACCCTGTTATCTCAGCACCATCATGTAACAGCAGTAGATGTAATCCCAGAGAAGGTGTAGAAACTCAACAATAAGATTTCTCCAATCCAGGACGATTACATCGACAAGTATTGCTATATTGCCGCAGCGTAGGCGAGGACATCTGATTGTATGAATGAAAAAACAGCGTAGTTCATGCAGCCGATGAAAGCAAGGTCGTAGTCCTAGGCTTGGATGGCTATATCGTAGCTAGGAAGCATAGATTGCTGCTTGCTTGCTTGCTCATAAAAAGATGAATAGTGAATTTTAAAATATTGGAGCGAAAATAGTTTGTTGATAGTAAAGCTTATTTCTTGTGAGTCTATTTACTATCGATTTTTAAATATGCTAAGTATATTTCTACAAGCAATTGTTATTGTACACAATAATCGCTTATTGTTTACAATACATGTGCTTTGATACATTTTTATATCAATGAAGACAAAGATTTTAGATTGTACCCTTCGTGATGGTGGTTACTATACGAATTGGGATTTTAGTTCTGATGTTGTCAAGACTTATATCGAGACAACCAATAAACTCCCTGTAGATTACTTGGAAGTTGGTTATCGTAATAAACCAACGGAAGAGTATATGGGAAAGTTTGGTTATACGCCAGTTTCTATATTGAAGAAGTTACGTAAGAGTTCTAACAAGAAACTTGCGGTAATGTTGAATGAAAAAAGCACATTACCAGAAGATTTGGATGAGCTTCTTACTCCTATCAAGGGATTGGCCGACATGGTTCGTCTGGCAGTTGATCCAAAGAACTTCGAGCGTGCTGTTGTTTTGGCTAAGGCCGTTAAGGCTATGGGATTTGAAGTGGCATTCAATACTATGTATATGTCAAAATGGAGTACAGAGTATAAGGGATTCTTGGATAATCTGTCAGAAATCAATGGAGTTGCAGATTTGTTCTGTATGGTAGATTCATTCGGTGGTATTACTCCTTCTGAAGTAAGAGAAATTACGGCAAAAGTAAAGGCAAATACCACTTGTGCTGTAGGATTCCATGGACACAACAACTTGCAGCTCGGCTTGATTAATACTTTGACTGCTATTGAATGCGATGTAGACTTTGTTGATGCTACAGCTTTGGGTATGGGAAGAGGTGCTGGTAACCTGAACATGGAGTTACTTCTAACTTATCTTAAGAATGAAGGCTTAGAAGTCGATTTCAATGTCTTAGGCGATTATGTCTCCAACTTCCAGCCATTGCTTGATGAATATCAGTGGGGCACAAATCTGCCATATATGATTTCTGGTGCCAATCGAATTCCTCAGAAAGAAGTGATGGAATGGGTTACCAACCGAGCATATAGTTTCAATAGCATCGTTAGAGCTTTGGATAACAAACGTAATTGTGTTGCTGATAATGCGCATTATCCTCTTTTGGAAGCAAGACCAACAGATAAGGTCTTAATTATTGGAGGTGGTAATTCTGCTATTGAGCATCAAGAAGCTATCAAGGAGTATCTGAAATCTCATCCAAACGTTGCAGTGATTTTTGTCACTTCCCGTCATGCTGCTTCTTATCTTGATATAGATAATGATAAATATTATTGTCTTGTAGGAAATGAGGCAAAGCGAATGAAGCGCAATATCAAAGCTGAAGAATTCAATGGTAAGTGTATCTTGGCTCCTTTCCCTAGAAAGATGGGAACTGAGGTTCCTGATTTTGCAGAAGTCTCTACTTTTGAGCTTAAAGACATTGCTTTCACAAAGGATTACTTAGATTCTTGTACTGCTATTGCTTTACAAATAGCATTGGATTTAGAGGCTAAAGACATATTTGTCATAGGATATGATGGTTACAAGGGAGAAGTCCTTTCTGAAAAGGAAATGGACTTAACCAATGAAAATAGAACTTTATTCACAGGCTTTGTTTCTTATTTCAAGAAACCATTGATTTCCTTGACAGATACATTGTACAAAGAATTAGAAGTTAAATCAATTTATCAATACATATAATATGGATAAAATAGCATTCTTTTTGCCAACCCGCAAGGGTAGTGAACGAGTTAAGAACAAAAATACTCGTCCTTTTGCTGGTATGGATGGAGGTCTTATTGAGAATAAGATAAGACAACTCCTGGGAACTAAGTTGATAGATGAGATTATTCTTTCTACCAATGATGAAAAGTGTATGGAAGTAGCGCAAAAATACGCTTCAGATAAGAGATTGCGTATTATTCCAAGACCAAACGAACTTTGTCTTAGCTCAACTAATTTGCAGGATTTGATTTGTTATGTACCAACCATTACAGATGCTGATCACATACTTTGGGGACATGTAACAACTCCTTTGGCAGGAGCAGAAGAATATGACAAGGGTATAGAGTTATATCTCTCCAAGCTCAATGAGGGTTATGATTCTCTGGTTGGTGTAACAGAACTGAAAAACTTCTTGTTGAATAAGGAGGGTAAGTTGGTGAATAATACAACGGATATTCCTTGGCCGCGTACTCAGGATTTGGAGCCTTTGTATGAGATCAATCATACAATGTTCCTTGCAAAACGAGAGGTTTATACAGAATTGAAGAATCGCTTAGGTAATAAGGTTCTCCTTCATGTGATGGATGAGATTCATTCAAAGGACATTGATTGGGAGGATGATTTTACTATAGCAGAAATTATGTATAAGAATCTGTATGAAAACAAATAAAGTAGTAACATTTGGAGAAATCATGGTGCGCTTAGGCGCACCTGATTATCTCAAACTAATACAGAGCAATAGCTTGGATGTTAGTTATGCTGGAGCAGAAGCTAACGTTGCAGTGAGTCTTGCTCATTATGGAATATCTACAGACTATATTACATGCTTGCCAGATAATCCGATAGCAGAACGTTGTGTAATGGAATTACGTGGTCATCGTGTAGGTGTAGACCATATTCTGCGTTCTGGCAAGAGAATGGGTATCCTCTATCTGGAAACAGGCAGTAACATGCGCCCATCCAAGGTGTTTTATGATCGCGAATATTCTTCGATAGCAATGATAGAACCTGGTAGCATCAATTGGTATGAGATATTGAAAGATGCGACTTGGTTCCATTGGACGGGTATTACTCCTGCATTATCGCAAAATGCTGCTGATGAATGCTTGAAAGCGATTCAAGTAGCTAATGAATTAGGTGTAACAGTATCTTGTGATATCAATTACCGAGGCAATCTTTGGAACTATGGTAAGGATGTTTCTGAGGTGATGCCAGCTTTGGTTGAAGGATGTGATTTAATCATGGGTAATGAAGAGGATTGCGAAAAGGTTTTTGGTATCAAACCGAAGAACTTTGATGCAGCCAATACAAATGGTAATATCAATCAGAATACTTTTGAGTCCGTTTGTCAGCAGATGATGGCTCGATTCCCTCGATGCAAGAAAATGGCAGTAACACTCCGTGGTGCCATTAATGCCAATCACAATACCTGGTGTGGTATCCTTTTTGATGGAGAGCAGCTATATCAGTCATCCAAATATGATATCACGGATATCGTAGATAGAGTAGGTGGCGGTGATTCCTTCATGGGTGGTCTGATTTATGGATTGCTTCATTATGAGGATAATCAAAAGGCTTTGGATTTTGCAACTGCGGCTAGTGCTTATAAGCATACGCTGAAAGGTGATTTCAATTGGGCTACAGTAGATGATGTTGAAGCCTTAATGAATGGAAATACAAGTGGAAGAGTTAAAAGATAAAAATATGAAATATCACAGAGTTTGTTTTCCTGGTTCTCTATATGTATTTACTTTTTACTTATTGATTTCAAGTAAAGATGAAATTTTAGATACAATATATTTTTTTGATAAAAATATTAGAGAGTCAATAAGAAACAAAATGCCTAAGGTGCGTTTCTTAAAAGATAATTGCAAGAATCGTTTTGTTTTAGCTTTAAGTTCGTTCCTTAATAAATTTATATATCCTGAACTTAAAAATGCTGAAATTTTTGGGCTAGATTTTAGATGGGATATTTTACGTGGGCATAAAATGAATTATATAGAAGATGCTCCTTTGGTTTTCGATATTTGGGAGACTGGTCCAATGTTTCAAGATTATTTGAAAACTAAGAAAGGGAATATCTTTAAAAAAATAATTCGTAGATTCTTATTTGGGGATTATTATGGTTTTCCTGTAGCTACATCTTCAATGGTATCAGATATTTATACATCTTTTCCTGCTGAAAAGATATATTTGCAAAACAAGGTTCATCACGTTGTTGATTTGAATAAAAAATGGGCAGAGAGTTCTCAGGAAAAGAAAGATTTAATACTTTCAATATTTGATATTTCGCAAGAGAGTTTGGCAAGAATACAAGCTAAAAAAATCATATTGTTGACTCAAGCATTTTCTGACGATCATTTTGTTACAGAGGAAGAACAAGTGGAGATTTACCGCAAAATTCTCTCCAATTATGATGAAGATGATGTTGTTATAAAACCTCATCCACGTGATAAGATAGATTATCGTAAATATTTTCCGAAAGTAATGTACTTCGATAAAACTGTAGCTATGCAGTTTCTCGCGATTTTAGGAATTAAGTTCGAGAGGGTTGTTACTGTTTCTTCTTCGGCAGCTTTATCTTTTGGTATTGATATTCCAATTGATTGGTATGGTTATAAGGTACATCCAGGAATATTGAAAGGTGAAGGGGTAAGGACATTGGAAGATGCTAAGAAAAATTATCAGAAGTCGCATGGGAAGAAATAAAAAATTAGCAAAGAATGTTGTATTTATTCTGATAGGGAACATTGGGTCGAAGTTGGTAGGCTTTTTTATGCTTCCTCTTTATACGGCTTGGCTTTCACCAGAGGATTATGGCTTGACAGATTTGCTGACTGTTTATGCCAGTCTGCTTTTAAATGTTGTTGCCTGTGATGTAAGCGATGCCATATACATCTTTCCTGTTAAAGCATCCAGGGAGAAAGTGAAAGCCTATTATTCCAGTGGCTTTTTCTTTCAGATAGTTTGTAGTCTGTTGTGTGCGGTTGTATTTGGCATGGTCTCAAGATTTCCATTACACAATACGTTTGTAGATAATATTTGGTATATATATGGCATATTGATTTCTGGTCTGTTTCAAAAATACACGCAAGATTTTTGCCGTGGAATAAACAATATGTCAGTGTTCAGTTTCACGGGTATTATTCAGACTTTTACAACAGCAGGTTTGTCAATAGCATTTATACCTAGATTTGGAGTTTATGGATTTGTTGTTGCAACAATCGTTTCAAATTTAACGACAGCATTGTTTACATTCTTTTATTCTAAATCTTATAAATATTTATCTGTTACAAATATTCAGTTAAAATCGTTGAAAGAACTGTTGCAGTTTTCTATACCTTTAATTCCAACAGCCGTATTATGGTGGCTTGTTTCAGGATTAAATAGACCGCTTCTTGAACAATATGCAGGGCTGTTTGCATTGGGTTTGATGGCAGTAGCCTCAAAATTGCCAACAATAATGAATCTTGTCTTTACTTTTTTCCAACAGGCTTGGATTGTTACTGTTGTTGAGGAATTCAAGAAGGAAGATTTTTGTAAATATTTTAATAAAATGTATAGGTTAATCATGGCTGTACAGATAGTAGCTTGTATGGGAATAGTTGTGTTTGCTCATCCTTTTATTAAGTTAATGACTAATGAAAGATATTATGATGCGTGGATGTATATTCCCCTGTTGGCCTTGTCTGTCATTTTTTCAAATATGAGTGCATTCTTAGGGACCGTATTTTCTGCTTCCAAGCAAACAAAGTTTACTTTTTATTCTGTAGTCGTTGGAGGATTGGCAGCCTTCGGATTGAATTACTTGCTCATTCCTTATTGGGGATTATGGGGAGCTTGCTTTGCTATCGTACTGTCCCAGTTGATATGTGCTTTGTCAAGATTATACTATTCAAGGAAATTAGTAAGGTTTACAAGTGTCGCATTTTCGGTAAAGCAATGCTTGTTATTTGTGTTGATTTATATCTGCTCACTAATCTTTGAGCATATCACATTGATTATGTCATATATAATATGTATTTTATTATATTATTGGTTTAACAAGGACATACTTCTTATGGCTTTCAATTTTGTAAGAGAAAAAATAATAAAAAAATGAAGAATATTTGTTTTATAACATCAGGTGTACTTCCTGTACCTGCAGTAAAAGGAGGAGCCATAGAGCAGTTGATTCAGCAACTATGTGAGGATAATGAAAAGAATCCTCATTTTGAACTAACTGTTATTACTAAGAAAGACCAGTCTGCAAAGGTTGCCCAGCAGCCATATAGCCACACTCATTTTGAAAACTATGTTCAATGGGGTGGGCTGTATTATAAACTGGCTTGGAAAGCTCGTGGACTGATGAGAAGATTAACAGGAAAGCCTTTCCCACAGTTTCATACTTACGAGTTCCAGGTACTACAGTATATGAAAAATGAAGGGAAAAAGTTTGACTTGGTTATTGCTGAAGGGTGTGATATGGAACTGATGTATCGTATTTCTCCATTGTTAGGTAAGGATAAAGTTTGCTTGCATCTTCATTGCGAATTGTTTGCTGATGCGCAATGTGATAATGCTTTTGGGCATCTGATAGGAGTAAGTGATTTCGTAAGAAAGGCATATCTGTCAACTTCAAAGACAATGCCAGGGAAAAAAACTCATGTGCTGCTGAATGGAGTGGATGCCAACAGATTCAGAAAGCCATTCCCTAAGGAAGAAAAACTGGCATTACGACATCAATTGGGTTTTGCTGATGATGATTTTGTTGTCGTGTTTTGTGGTCGAATTATTCCTGTAAAGGGTGTGTTGGAGCTGATGCAAGCTATCCTCAAGATAGATAATCCAAAAATAAAGCTATTGGTCATTGGTTCTTCGGATTTTGGTAATGGAAACTTGAATGATTATTCCAAGAAAGTTCAAAAAGTGTCATTGGAAAATGCTGACCGAATAGTTTACACAGGCTTTATAGATAATGCTGATTTGTATAAGTACTATCAGCTTAGTTCCATAGGGACAGTACCGTCCCTATGCAACGAGGCCTGTGCCCTCGTTGCATTAGAGATGATGCATTGTGGATTGCCTACAATAGCGACCAAGGTCGGAGGAATTCCTGAGCTTTTTACCGATGAAACGACTTTATTCATACCTTTCGACAATCATGTGGTTGATAATTTATGTGCAAATATAATTCGTCTATATGATGACGAGAGTCTTCGCAAGCAAATGTCTGAAAAGGCTTTAGAACGTGCAACTCTGTTCACTCGAGAAATCTATTTTAGTAATTTCTGCAAAGTAATAGAAGATATTTTGGGTGAGAATAATATTAATAGTAATCTCTTATGAGACTGAAAACATTATATATTAAGGGTTTCCGAAATTTTAAGGAAGCGACTATAAATTTCAATAATCAGAGTTTGATTATTGGAGCTAATGATGTTGGCAAGACCAATCTTCTTTATGCACTTCGTATTTTGCTGGACCGAGGCTTTTCTGATTTAGATCTAGAATTAAAGGAGTCCGATTTTTATGCCTATGAAGAAACGAATGAAGTGATAATCACAGCTTTCTTCGATGATATTAAAGAAGATTGCATCTTATCTAAAATGAAAGGTGACATTAGTGGAGATGGAAATCTTGTAATTAAGTATCTGGCAACTAAGGGAGAAGATTATAAATTTTTCTGTGGTAAAAGTGATGCAGATGAAGACTTGCATGAATATGCCATTCCTTATTACCGCAAGGTATTAAACATAAAGTATATCAATAGCAAGAGAGATTTTTGGGGATACATCAACAAAACCAAGAATATTCTCCTTCAGCAAGCAAAAGAGGATCGTAGTGCTGAAACTATAGATATGGACGATGCCCTATACAAGCAAATTTCAGATAAGTTGAAAGAGGTAGATTCGCAGATACCAGAACTTTCATACGTAAAGAATGCTACAGAGCAAATAAATGAGGAGCTAAATAAACTTGCAATACACAATCAAGAACAGAAAGTAGTATTTGATACTGCATCTACTGATACAGATTCCGTTATCAATAAGATTTCCATCACATCAAAGCATGGGGACAAGAAATTGTTGATAGGTGGTGAAGGAAGACTCAATCAAATCTATCTATCTTTATGGGCTTCACAAAACCGAATAAGTGAATACTCTAATGAGGTATCCATATTATGTGTGGAAGAGCCAGAGGCTTACCTGCATCCACATCAGCAGCGAGAATTGGCTCGTTACCTGTGTCAAGTTCTTAAAGGTCAGGTTATTCTGACAAGCCATTCGCCTTATATAGTATGTGAGTTCTCTCCAAATTCTTTTATGAGACTCTATAAGGATGACCAAGAGACGAAGGTTGCTTCTGATGGTTGCTCTTCTGTTATAGAGGAAGGGTTTGATGGATTCGGGTATAGAATGAGTGTAATACCTGCTGAGGCGTTTTTTGCAGATTGTGTAATCTTGGTAGAGGGACAATCTGAACTCATTTTCTATAAGACGCTAGCCAAGCAGATTGGTATTGATTTAGACAGATTGAATATCTCTATACTTAGCGTGGAAGGTGTTGGGTTTTATACTTATGCGAAAATCTTAGGAGCATTAGGTATATACTGGGTAGCAAGGACAGACAATGATATCTTCAAGATTCAGCATCAAGATGCTTATAGATTTGCGGGCATAGAGCGAGGACTAGAATTGGCTAAGCAGAGTTGTGATTTGGAAGAAACTGACGAAAAAGTAATTGATGCTTATTCTTGTAAGATACATGGCTTTGTAGATAAGAATTCAATACCATCTAAAGTGCTAGAAGCTGCTGATAAACTTCGTGATGTACTTGCTAATTATGATATTTTCATAGCAGATGTTGATTTTGAAACGGATTTGTGTAATGGTCCGTTAAAAGATGCCTTGAAGGAATATTATGGAGATTTGCTTTCTGATAGTAGTCTTATCAAAAAGATGAAGTCTCATAAAGCAATTAACATATATGACTTCCTCAAGAATCATAAGGAACGTTTGGAGGCATTGGCTGATGATTATATCGCAAAGCCGCTATTATCTGCAAAGAATTATATAGAAGATAAATATGGAACTTACTGATGCCCAAAAAATCATCGTTGAGCAAGATGGTAATTGTGTTGTTTTGGCAGCACCGGGAAGTGGAAAGACTTTTGTCATCTCTGAAAAGATCCGCAGGATTCTCCTTGGAGATGAATTGCGAGATTATCAAGGTGTAATAGCTATATCCTATACTCGTAAGGCTGCCAAGAACCTAAAGGATAGAGTCTTTGCAAATATTCCATTTAGCAGAAGTTCTTTCTTTGGTACCATAGATGGATTCTGCTTTTCCGAGGTGATTTATCCTTTCTTATCTCATATATGGGGTAGTAAAAAAATAGAAATATCTATTAAGTCATTGAATGATTGCGATAAAGATAATCAAGAGTTATTTTTATGGATAAAAGAGAAACGTGATATATACTCCATAGCTGAAGAAGAATGGGCACAGTTGTGGGAACTTTATTATGAAGAAGGATTTGTTCTAGTTGAAGCTTTGGAGCTCTTGGCTTGTAAGATTATAAAGGAAAGTACTGCTTGTCGCAATTATCTGAAAGCAAGATACCGTTACATCTTTATTGATGAATACCAAGATGCTGATATTTACACCAGCATTTTGTTTGATGAATTGGTGAACCTTGGGCTTGTAGGCATAGCTGTTGGAGATGCGAAACAGTCAATATTTGGCTATGACAAGAAGGATAGTAAATACCTACAAGCTTTGGTAGAAAGAGGTGATTTTCATTATTTCCCTTTGGATAAAAATTTCAGATGCTCTCCTTCCATTATTAATTATTCGAATAGATTGATGGATGCAGATTCCACTTTACTTCCTGCCTCACAAATAGATGTCCATCTTGTAAGAATTGAAGGTGAAGAGAGTGCTGTCTCCAAATTTTTGTCTTCCAACATCAAGGATTGTTGTAAACGATATCATGTTGAGAAACTTAGTGATGTGGCAGTACTAGCAAAAACCAATAAATATTTGGATTTGATAGCTTCTCATCTGTCTCTGCCTTATAGAATGTACAATACAACGGGATTGGATAACGATTCGAATGTGTGTTCGTCATTCTATGCAGCCTTATTGAGATTTTATTATGATAGTAACATGACTTTCTTGGAAACATTGGAGGATTTTGTGGATATAGAGATGCTTACTCGATATGACCACAAAAGAGTTCTGCAATTAAAGGTTCAATTGCGTTCTCTTAGCCTTCCTGATGATGTTGAACTATTTGTTGGATATTGCACCGAATTGGCTAATATTATTTTGCCCAATGCATCAAACGATGTATCATCTGCAATATTAAGAAAGGTTATAGGGGATAAAAAATCTTTAGAATCATATAAACCGCTCAATGATAACGAAGTGAACTTAATGACGCTCCACAAGTCAAAAGGTTTGGAGTTTGATTTGGTTTTTCATCTGAATTTGCATGAATGGGTGATACCGAGTAAGAATATAATAAATGGTGACTTTAATAATTGTTATTACCCGTCATGGCAACAAGATTTGGATTTACATTATGTAGGAATAACAAGAGCAAAGAAAGCTTGCTATATGATAGTAAATAATCGAAGACTTGGGTCTAAAGGTTATATTGTTGCAGGGCGTGATTCTGAGTTTTTATCGCTTAATGGCATTGGAAAGTTAAGAAATGAGTTCTATTTTCAATAAGTTGTCCAACCAATAAAATAAAACTATGATATTGATAATTAAACTTTTTGTTATTTTACTAATACTAGTATTCCTTTATTTTTGTCAAAAATCATTAGCACAGGCGTTCGCATTTTATCTTGCCGTAAAAATGGTTTTGCCGACAACAACAAGAGTTGGAAGCATAAGTATTTATTCATTTATGTTGTTATGCTTGTTATTTTTTGTTTTAATTAAGAAAAATAATAAGCAGTGTGACTTTTCAAAAAAGAATGTTAAGATAGCTTTGTTTCCATTATTGACGTTAGTCTTACCTTTGTTTCTTATAGGTCTTTTTGGTAATGTGGATTATGCTTTTCAATATAAGCAATTGTTTCAATTTGCTTTAACTGAAATAGCCCCTTATTGTTTGTTTATAATTATCGTTACGTCAGAAGCAAAGTTACAGCTTTGTATAAAAATTTTATTAATTAGTTCTATTGTAATAGGCATTTGGGGTATTATAACATATTTTATAAAGGAGAATCCTTTAGTGTTATCTTTTGCTCTCGCTTTCGATTATTCTAAAAATATGTATATAGGAGATGGTCTGGGGACAGTCAGGGGAGCTTTTACTTCTAATGCGACGGGAAATCAATCAGAGGGATCTATTCCTTGGGGACAAATTTGTTTGATTCTTGCTGGTTTTGGCTTATTCTTTAAAGGCATGAAAGGCATGCATTTAAGAAAAGTCTATATTGTACTGGCTATTATTAACTGTTTCATGTCAACTAAGCGTTCTGCAATCCTTCCTTTGTTAGTTGTTGTTGCTTATTATTTATTTAAGGTCGGTTTCTTTACCAAGAGAAATATTATATATTCTTTAAGTGTTTTGGGAATTTCTGCAGTTATAATCAGCAGTACACCAACTTTACAGAAATACTATCATGCTAATATTGAACCTTCAATTTTCTTTTGGGATGATAATTTAGCAGCTAAAAATGAAATTAAAGGTTCTAATCGTGAAATGAGAACCACGCAAGCTAAATATGTAAATAAACTAATAGAAAATAATGAGATATTTGGGCTTGGTTATGGATATACAGAAAAACATACAGAAAGATATGGAGGGAATACTGATGCTTTATTTTTTGAGTCTTTGTATTTGTGGGCTATAGCAAATTCAGGATATATAGGTTTGTTAGTTTGGATAATCTTCTTTTATAGTTGGTCTCGAAAAATGATAACTAATAGAAACGAGGCTCTAGATATGTATGTCTTCAACGGATCTTATGTCTTGAGTGTATTTCTAACCAACATATATTGTTCATTTGCATATTACATGATAGCATCAGCTTTTATTATAAAGTATCATCAACTTAAAAAGATATAGAATAATGAAACACGATTTTTTTTGCTCTATAATAATTCCTGTTTATCAAGTAGAGCAATACATTCAGAAATGTATAGTGTCTGTAATGTCTCAATCATTTACAAAGGATGTGGAATGCATCCTTGTGAATGATTGCACAAAAGACAATAGTATAATTATTGCCAAGAAATTACTTGATGACTATAACGGAGATATTAATTTCCAGATTGTCAATAGACAATACAATGGAGGACTTTCTGCTGCTCGTAATACCGGTATCAATGAAGCTAGGGGAGAATATCTTTATTTCTTGGATAGTGATGACTATATAACTCCAGATTGCATTAAAGTTCTTGCAGAAACGGCTCTGAGGTTTCCTGAGGCTCAAATTGTGCAAGCAGGTGCTGAGGCTACCACAAAAGGTTTTGAATATTTGAGTTTGAAATCAACGAAATTAAAAGAATATTCGGAAGATAAAAGATATATCAAACGTGAAATGCTTATGGCACATTACCCACCGACTGCATGGAATAAGTTGATAAAGCGGTATTGGTTGTTGAAACATAATCTTTTTTTCAAGGAAGGTTTGCTACATGAGGATGATTATTGGAATTTCTTCGCTGCTAAACATGTTACAGCGTATGCCATTTGCAAACAAGATACTTATCTCTATAATATTCGACCAGGCAGCATCACTCAGGCTCCAAATGAACGAAATATCAAGTCTCGTTTAATTTCTACCTACGACTTTATGGATAATATAGATGACTTTTGCCAAAAAGAACAATTAGCTGTGATTTACAAATTGTTAATTGCAGATTTCCGAAAAATATCATCATCCGATAGTAAGGCTTATTTGCCATTGTTCAACAGTTTAAAGTCTATGTTTGGTATCTTTGGCAAAATAGCGATATTCCTTGACCTTCATTTACCAAAGTGTATCTTGAATGCTCGAATAATGCAATTGTTTAACGATAAAATTATACCTCGATTGTTATGAATAGGCATAAAATCTCCGTAATTGTTCCGATATATAACTGTGCGGAATGGATAGAGGAATGCGTGAATAGTATTCTTAATCAGAAATTACCAAATTCCTATGAATTACAAGTCGTTCTTGTGGATGATGGTAGTAGTGATAGTTCAGGAAAGATTTGTGATACATTAGCTCTTGAAAATTCAGTTGTGATAGTGATTCATCAGCCCAACTCAGGTGTGAGTGTAGCCCGAAATAAAGGAATTGATGTTTCCGATGGCGATTGGATTTGCTTTGTTGATGGTGATGATGTGTTGAAAGATGATACTTTTATGGTATTGTCAGACCAAGAGATTAAAGAACATGAAATTGTACGATTTGGTGCTTACGTCTTCAGTGATACTTTAACTCAATCATCTTTTGAAAAAAGATATAGTAAAGATAAAGATGAATATATCCAACTTGTTATTCGTAGATCTGCAATGTTGGGTGTGTGTGCGGCTTTCTATAAAAGGAAATTGTTTTTTGATAATAATATTCGTTTTCAAAATGGCATACGTACGGGAGAAGATTGGATGGTTTTATTTAAGCTTTTGATTAAGGCAGAGTCTTTCACCTATATAGACAAGGAACTTTATGGTTACCGTATGAATGTTAATAGCGTGACGAGGCGTTTGGTTTGTTCTGTTCGTCCAGATGCTCTCATAGCTTTGAATTATATTATAGATTATGCAAAAGAAAATAAATATGCCATATCTTTAAAAGATATTGCTATTGCCCGTTCGGACATTAGACGCAATATGATGAAAGAGGCTATACTGAATAAGGATAAGGAGTTCTTTATTGATACAGATAATGCTTTAAAAAAATATGCTTCTCAAAGTTTTTGGGCAGATGTATTTTATAGTAAGAGGTTGAAGCATAAGGTGGGATTCTTCCTTTATTGGTTATTGGATAGGTTGTACAGATTAAAAAAGTAAATAGTAAAGCTATGATTGTGTAAATAATTGATTTCTCTTTTTTTGTAGTATCTGTAATTTGTATATAAAGTGCAGAAGAATCTTCATATATTTTGTAGGATTCCTTCCTGTCTTTTTGGTAAAGTTTTACTACTGGTGATCATCGTATAGAAATTGCTGGTAACAAATTCAATAATCCTATAATGAATAATCATGATGATTTCCAAAAATTTGAAAGTCAACTTCAGTATGGTTTGGAAAGGGTGATTTGCCATGTTTTGGAAAATCGAATTGAGGTAAAAGCAAAAGCTGCAAATTGTTTGGTGAGAATTCAAAAGAGACAAAATCTACAGCGATACTGTGAATGCTTAAGATTGGCTTATAATTGTAAAGTAGGAGAAATAGAAAAGATTCTAAATGAATAGTTATTTAAAGATTTTAGTTATAGCCACATCACGTAAAACCCGTGGTGGTATAACTTCTGTAGTGAAGGCATACGAGAACAGTCCATTGTGGGCTAAATTCCATTGCAAGTGGATTGAAACGCATAGGGATGGTGGGGCTTTTACCAAACTGTCATATCTCTTGAAAGGCTTTTTGCTGTTTCTATTATGTGTGCTTTGCTACGATATTATTCATATTCATACAAGTGAGCCACCTTCGGCTTTACGTAAGGTGTTGTTTGTGGCAGTATCGAAATTGTTGGGGAAGAAAGTCATTGTTCATTTCCATTCTTTCTCTGTAGATACAACAATCAAGAGTAAGTATCAGAATGTGTATCGCTATCTTTTTGGTAAGGCTGATGTTGTTTTGGTTCTGTCAAAGTATTGGCAGGATGAACTTTGTCGAACTTTCGGGTTTAAAGATGATAAAGTAAAAGTGCTTTATAATCCTTGTACGACAGAAGTTTCTAACAAAGTCTATCCGAAAAGAAAACAGATTTTATATGCTGGTACAGTAAATGCACGCAAGGGATATGCTGATATGGTCAAGGCTTTTGCTCAGATTGCAGATAGATATCCTGATTGGAGTATCGTATTTGCAGGGAATGGCGAAATTGAAGAGGGCAAGGCTTTGGCTTCACAACTAGGTATTGCCAAGCAGACAGTTTTCTTAGGTTGGGTGAGAGGAGAGGAAAAAGATAAGGCTTTCAAGGAGGCTTCCATCTTCTGTCTTCCTAGTTATGCTGAGGGCTTTCCAATGGGAGTACTTGATGCCTGGGCTTACGGGCTGCCAGTGATTACTACTCCTGTTGGTGGCATACCTGATATAGCGATAGATGGAAAGAATTGTTTGCTGTTTAATCCTGGTGATGTAGATATACTCGCCAAGCAGATGGATAAGATGATGTCTTCTGAGGAATTAAGAAAACTTGTAGCTTCTGAATCCAATGAGTTGGCCAAGGGAATATTCTCTGTAGAGAAGGTGACAGAAAGGTTGGGAAACATTTATCAAGATCTCTAGTGTGGTGACTCTTATGTCTTAGGTTGGGCAAATTAAAGGATATTACAGAACTTCTCCCAGACTTCGCTATCTAGCATGAAATAGGGGATAGTTTTCTTGCTATCCTCTGCAAAATAGAAAAACAGATGTTTGATGCCTGGGGCATCAGCATATTCGTAGGCTTCGATTTTCACAATGTTGATGCCTTGCGACTGAAGAGCCGCAAGGAGTTGCTGACGTTGCTTTTTCGTAAGCTGCTTATACTTCGTATATATAGTATTAATATTGTATGTCATAATCGTTGTTTCTTGTTCATGAAATGATGGGATTCTGATAGAACCCGCTGTTTATGGCTGCGAAGATAACAAAATAATTTCAAATACAGTTATGTTTCGATTAAAAACATTAACAATTTTGGGTAGTAAGGCGGAATTAGCCTCATTACCAGAGGGCAAATTGCTCATTAACACAGTAAATGCTCACTCTTTTAACACCGCCAAGAAGGATCAGCTCTTTGCTGATGCTCTAACTAATGGTGATGTGCTGATTCCGGATGGAGTGAGCATCGTGAAGGCGTGCAAGTGGATTAAGGCTAAGAGTCAGCCTAAGGAAAGAATAGCTGGCTGGGACTTGTTTTTCTTCGAAATGAACAAGCTGGAGAAAAAGGGTGGTACGGTGATGTTTATGGGTAGTTCGCAGAAGGTACTTGACCTGATTGTGAAGCGTGCTGCCGTGGATTATCCTCACCTGAAGGTGGTGACATATTCGCCTCCTTATAAGCCTGAGTTCTCGGATGAGGACAACAAGGCTATCATTGATGCCATCAATGCTGCCAACCCTGATTTGCTCTGGATTGGTATGACGGCTCCTAAGCAGGAGAAGTGGACGTACTCTCATTGGAATGAGTTGAACATCCATTGTCATGTGGGTACCATCGGTGCTGTCTTCGACTTCTTCGCTGGTACCGTGGAGCGTGCACCTATCTGGTGGCAGGAGCATGGTTTGGAATGGCTCTATAGATTGATCAAGGAGCCTAAGCGTATGTGGAGAAGATATATCATCGGTAATACATTGTTCCTCTGGAACATGACGAAAGAGTAGTAGGGGACGAAAACCTACCCGTCCTTCCTTCCCCTTAAGGAAGGCTCCACCTTTCTCACCAAGCCTCTCTTTCCTCAGGAACGAGAGGATGTAACCGCCCTTCGGTGCTCAGAACCGCTACGCTCTAAGGTTGGCGGACCATCAAAGGTCTGCGCCAGATTATGCGGGATGGGACCGCCTGGGGAGGAATTCTTAATTGGTTTATGCTGCTGATGAAAAAGTATGTTGGTAGTTCTAGGCTTGGTTTGCTATATCGTAGCTGAGAAGAATGGACAACTGTTTGTCTGTTCCTTGATGGGGGAGTAGAAAATTAAGGAATTTGGAAAATCGTGAATTTCATTAAGAAAAGATATGGCTTAGGCATAGCATAATGTTTTGTATACTCTATTGGCGTTTTATAATATAAAGCACAGATTATGAAAAGTATTTCAACTTTTTCAATTCAAAAGCTCTTTGGATTGTATGATTATAAAATAGCTTTTCAAGATAATGATTTAATCTTGATAGGTGAAAATGGTTCAGGTAAAACAACCATTATGAATGTTTTATTTTACTTTCTTACTAAGCAATGGGAAGAATTGGCATCTATAAATTTTAACTCGATTTCAATTAAGTTTATAGGACATGCTAAACTTTTAACTGTTACGAGAAAGGAAATAGAAGAGTTTTTAAGTTTTAGGCATGGCAGATTATACCTCTTTTCAGAAAACCAACATGTTCAAAAAATGAGTCAAAATCTAAATATGATATCAGGAGTGCTTACAAAGATATTTGAAGATTCTTTTATTTTGTATCTTCCTACATTTAGACGAATTGAGAATAAAAGACAATTAAGTGAGAAAATCACTGATGGCTTACCGCATTTTGAAGATAGCTCAGAAGAGAAAAATTATAAAATGCTTAAAGAGTTTGGTATGGATGATGTCCATATGCAAAATATGGTTTATTCAAATAGACTTAAAGATAAATATGTCAAATCGCTAAATCGTCTTAATAAACAATATCTTAATGATATATTGGAAGGTTCCTATGAAAAAGATGGTACTATATTGTTGAATTATTCTCGCGATAAACTAGTGTATGCAGTGGATTCTATAGATGTGCATTTGTTGCCTAAAAGTAATAAGGAAAGATTAAAGCGTGTATTTAATCAGATTGCTAATAAAGAAAGCGAAGAATCTACTGATAGAGAGAAAATATTGTCTCATTATTTATTATTGTTGTTGACTTCTCAGATTGATATTCAAAAACAAAGGATTGACATGAGTCTTTTTGTTTCTAGGTGCAACAAGTACCTTCATGGTAAGCATCTTGTTTTTGATGAAAATTTGCTGAGCTATAAATTGATAAATGAAGATGGAAAGGAATTGCAGCTAGATTCATTATCTTCTGGAGAAAAGCAAATCGTATCTATCTTTAGCTATCTTTGTTTGTCTTCTAATACTAATGTCTTTTTGATGATAGATGAACCTGAATTATCTCTCTCTGTTGATTGGCAAAGAACAATCCTTGAAGATATAAAGGAATGCCCTTCTTGTAAAGGACTATTTGCCGTAACGCATTCTCCTTTTGTAATATGTGATACTTTGCGTAAATATGCAAGAGGTATGGGAGAGTTTAAAAAATCTTGATGTTATGAATGAGGTTGAAAAATTACTTTCTTCTATAGACACTGCTCCTGTAGTGTATACCAACTTTTTAGAAAATTATACAAAGGAAAATTGTTATGCTTTTGTAGAAGGAGATGATGATGTCCTTTTTTATAACAGCCAATTTCAGAAATGTAATCTGACAAAAATAAAGATTATAGTTTGTGAAGGGAAACAAAAGGTAAAACAGTGTTATGAATGTTTTAATTGGAGTCGTTTTTCAAAGAAACAGATAGTATTTCTAATAGATAAAGATTTATCTGATATAATAGATGATCCTAATGACTTTTCAGATGAAAATGTTTATAAGACACCTATGTATGCAATAGAAAACATTATTGCATCTTCAGAAAATTTTGAGAATACTCTTTTGGCATTAGGCTTTTATAATCTTCGTGATCAGCAGATAGAAAGATTACGACATGACTTTCTTGAAGAAAAGGAAACTTTTGAAGAAAAGATGTTGTTAGTCATGGCTATAATTATCAGATGGAAAAGTAAGCATATTAAACCTGCTAATTATAATAATGTAAAAGTTAAGGATTTTTGTCATATATCTGATGATTGGCATGTCGTTTTCCTATCTGATCAAGAAATTATTGAAAAAGTCTATAAGGCTAGTCAGGTAGATTTAGGAGAGTATGATGCAGAAGTAATTTCTAAGATACGGAATGAAATTCATGAAAAAAGGCATAAGATAATAATGGGAAAATATGTAGTGTCTCTCTATTTAGATTATTGTAATGCTATTGCGAAAAGACATCATAGCAAGCATCTTCTTGATCAAAGTAACGATATCATCTTATCTTCAATTGTATGCAAAGGGAAAAACCTTCTTCAAGTAAGTGATTATTATCGCGTCTTGTCGACAATGTGTCCCCTTTTGCCGTGTTTTTGTGAATTTGTAAATAGAACAGTAATGCAGTATAAGAAAATAGCGAGCTAAACAAATGGAAACGGTAAAAGTATTAAATATAGATATTCAGAACATTACTCGTCAAGAACTCTTGGAGAACCAGAAGGAGGGTGTTCTTGTGACTCCTAATCTTGACATCTGATAAAACTTCGGAAGGCAAGGAGTTTTATGATGTGTATCAGAAGTCTGAATGGGTGGTGTGTGACAGTAAGATACTCTACCTGTTCGATAAGTTGTTGAAGAATCCAATCAAGGAAGCGGTTCCAGGGTCCAACTTCTTCACCTCTTATTATATGTATCATAAGGATGATGTTGACTGCAAGTTCTTCTTGCTTGGTGCCAAGGAGGGTATTTTACTTTCTTCGGAAGAACTTACATAGCAAGGCTATCGGAAGGAGGATGATAGCTGCCATGTAGGATAATATGAGGCGTATGGCTTGCTTCATACGTAACCATCTACTTCTCCATATTGCCCGCTAAAAAATAAGTA
>UMHF01062028.1_pt1 | contig 19604 bp, 13 predicted proteins | sample 1965431 | NCBI WGS metagenome assembly UMHF01 (sample SAMEA4836088, study PRJEB28245) | human gut metagenome | biome: gut microbiome; material: fecal sample | place: Denmark | collected 2008
CATAATTTTAACACAATATTATATATTAGTCAAACTATTTTATTGTTATTTTATGCATTCTCTGTCAGATAAATTCATTTGGCAAATCGATAAAAATGTACAATAAAAATTACCTCCTATGATAATTTCTTTCTTATCATAGGAGGTTGCCATCTGATGATGTGCGATATTTGCTTTCAAGCAAACCGTCAGATATGTAGTAATAATATGAAATTTCTTAGCTTGAATATTTTTTGTTATATTGAGGTCCAAATGAACCTCAATATAACAATTCTTAACTCATCAATGTTCAATTCAAGTCAAATCAAATATGTAACATCTAACGCTAGCACCATAAAGGTTACTACATTTAAATTAAATCACTGATTAAATTACTAATGATATCATTAGCAAAACTAATTTTAGTCAATGGCACAAAAAGCAAATACGGTGCACTACACAGAGAAGAAATAACTACTAATATAGTTTTCTTTCTATTAGAAATATTTATTTCTTTATACACAAAAGAATTATTAAATAGTAATATCAGTGCAAATGAAACAATAAATTCAAATAGCAAAAAGAATATTCCAATTGTATAATTTCCTAAATAAATGTGCATAAAAAATCCAGCAACAATTCCATATATCATTTTTAACAGAAAATTTTCTTCATTTGATGATGAAATAAATACTACCCCCCACACAAGAGAAAATAAAAAATCCGATAATAAAATAGCTATTTCTGAATAAAAACAAGATTTGAGTAAAATTGTTTTTCTAAACGATAAATTCTTCAGTGCAACGATGTTAATTATTAAATTAATAACAAACACCCGAAATGTACTTGCCATAAAAAATGCAATAAATAATAAAAAGGTGTTAATCATATTTTCTCCCAAAACAATTAATAACAAATTAATTAAAAATTATAATTATGCCTGGACAAAAGGTGGACTCAAGTATATTGGCGGAAATTTACTGGCCGTAATAATATCTAAAGCATTGTTTGGAATTACCCCGAAAGGTCTTTTCAATATCCATTCAATTCTTTCTCTATACATTTCATAGTTTTTACTAAAAGAACCTTTGAGTAAAACTTTCATTGATACTTGAACACAATTATTTGATAACAAATCATAAGCCAATGGCTTAATTCCTGGTGCCTGATCGTCTTTTCCTGATTTAATTTTTATATCATGATAATAATATCCCGAAGGGGTATTACCCTTCGTTTTAGAACAGACATGATACATAGTATATTTTTTGCCATTTTCATATATGGTTTGGAGCAACTGCGTCGCATTGGATTTAATTTTTAACCATTCTAAAATATCTTTGGCATACTTAAAAGAATTGTTAAATTTACCTTTAAACCCAAGCATGTCTGTAGCAACGTAATCAAACAATTTTAAATAGTAATCAGAACCTTTTGAAAAATTGATATCTTCTTTTTCAGACATAATGTTAGTTGCATACACATAATAATTGTGGTGCTTTCTAGGATCAAAACCGGACAAATAGCTATTTAATTCCGCCAAAGAAAAACTATCTTTACCACAAGGTCTTAGATAAGCGTGTTTTGGTCCCCAGTAAAAATACCACCAGTTATTAGAAGCGTCCTGTAACAATAAAGATGTGTGCCCTTCTGTCCACCATGCTACAGGAACAGCATCAGAAAACTGAACCCATGCTGCGTCCGTTCCCTCGGGGTCAACTTGGTTTATTGGATCATTGTTGCAATAGGTGAACATATTTGTTCCGAAAATGTCGGTATTAGTATCGCAATAGACATCTGCGTTAATAAATCTGCCTGTAACAGGGTCGTAGTAACGGCTTTGGAGATAGTACAAGCCTGTTTCATCATCATAAACATATCCACGATAACGGAACGGATTTAATTTTGCTATTCCGTAGGTTGTTGTGTCCGTCTGTTTTGTGATTTTACCGAGAGCGTCATATGTATATGTTACAACTGTATTGCCGTCCTGATTTACTATTTTCACGATATCTCCATTCAAGTTCTTTATGTAATAATACATAGTATCATCAAAAGACATTGCAGTCGGAGTACCGTCTGTATCATAGTAAAAATAAACAGCATTACCCTCGTAGCTTAGTCCGGTCATCACAGACTTGCTGTCATAAAAATATCTGATATCTCTGTCCTCTGAACTTTTCGAAGTTCTCATACCGTTAATATCATATTTCATATTGATAAAGCTGTCATTTTGCATCCTAACAGTCTTTAAGTTTCTTCCGTTCTCCCACGAAAAGCTCATTCCGTCACGATATACTAATGGATTTCCGTTTTTATCATATGATATATTATAACCGTTAAATTTATTCATCTGGTCTTTCCAACCATTTTTCCTATAACTATAAGTTTTTTCCTTTTTCAAAGAAATCGGTGACCAGCTGGAAGTTGACAGACTGTATTCTTTTATGTCAGTTATATTTCCTGCATTATCATATTCATATTGAGTGTATAAACCGGTATTCGAATCAGCAGCCCAAACCAAGCGACCTAATTCATCATAAGAATATCTTGCAACAAGCTTACTATCTAAGCTGACCGTTGTAATATTTCCGTTATTGTCGTAGGTATAGCTATACTTTGCCAAGACAATATTATTACGCTTTTGCGTCATTGTACCGACAAGGTTAGTTGTTGCATTTTTTGAATTTTTGACATTAGAATACTCATAATCTGTTGTAAAATTAACGCTGTACGAATTTCGTGCAGTTTTAACTTTCTTTACTCTGTCGAAGTCATCGGTAGTTTTAGTAACCGTAATTCCGTTATTTTCTACATATGATTCGCCATTTGATGAGCCACGGACAATTGTTCCTTGATATCCGTTTACAGATGTTTTTTCAACTATTTCACCGTCAGAATTCGTTGTAACATAATATGACAAATCTCCATATTTAGATTGTGAATACTTCTTTTCAATACTACCGTTTAAATCATAGTAATAATAATCAGTAGTATCGTTCTGATAATCAACAACCTTTGACACAAGACCCTTTTTGTTATATACGATTGACGCCAGTGTTCCGTTTTCTCCCTCAATCTGTGTTATATTACCATATAAGTCATATGAATATTTAATGTAATCACCATTACTGTAAGCAGTTTCAGTAATATTACCAAAATCATCATAGGTGTTATTTATCACTTTAACATTACCGATTTTGGTAGAAACAAGTTGATTAAACACATCGTAATTAAATTCATAGGCAAAGCCGTTATGTGTTATTGAAGAAATATTGCCGTATGTGTTATATGCATACTCATTACTTACATCTTCACTTTTGGTGCTGAGTAATTTACCATTGACATCATACCCGAAAGTTTTTACATTTTCTTCACCGTCAGTGAATGAAGTAATATTACCATTAGCATCTCTTTTATAAGACTGCATAAAACCTGCACGATTAGTTTTTGAAAGAACATAATTACCTGTAGAATCATATTTTATACTATTCTCGGCATATGTCTTATTGGTGTTTTTATCTTCCTGAATTGCCTCACAATAAATATAGCCGTCATAATTTTCATCAATTGTAGAGCTATCGTTTTTAGTAGAAGGCTGTAAAGGATCAAGCTGAGGAATGATAGTGTAATTCAATGTAGCATCGTAAATTGACATACTGTTTACATTATTACCATAAACAAAAGCAAATGAAACATAATCAATTTTTGTTTCACTATCGTTAGGTGATACAATCATACAAATACTCTGTTCTGATGTTGTATCAGGATTAAACTGCTGATAATGTGTTTCAGGAACTTGAGAATTTGTATAGTAAATATTGAAAGCTACACCAAAAGTTCTGCTACTGTTTGTTAAAGGGGCGGAATTTGCTTTAGCTTTACCTGACAAACAAAACGCTACACCTGCTCTGTTGATTTTTACATTCTGTTTTATATATTTATTATACAATACAGTTTGCTCGCTGTCAATATTTGTATTAGTATCCTTAATACTTTCTGTTGCAGAAGTGTTATCACTTGAAGAATTACCTGTCGCTGTTTCATTCAGATAATATTTCTTGATTTTTTTAGTGACCGTGCCGTGAAACTCATTGGTGACATTTCCGTAATCATCATACTTGTAAATGTATGAATTAGGAACATCTTTTACCTCTGTTTTCACTGAAGTCGGAAGCTCTTCTTTTTTATTTTCAGAGCTTGTCGCATTCTCTGTTGCAGTTATGTTGTCATTATAAAAACCTGACACACCGCCAAGAGTTACTGTGCCGTTTTCTGCTGAAATGGGTTTATTCTCCTGATTATACCAATAATCATTGCTTGAAAAATCACCGTTAAGAAGAGCATTGTAATCATTTGCACAACCGCCATCTTCCAATTGCAAACAATCGAACCACGCAGTTCCTGAGGCATAACGAATCATACAACATACTGTAAGAGTTGCTGTGTTTTCAGGAACATCAGCACTTATACTTAATCTTTGCCAATCCTGAGTTTCTGTTATACCTATGCTGTTCTTTTCCGTTAATGTCTTGCCTGAAGAGTCCAAACACTTAATTTTTAAGGAAGCCCCCACAGCACCTGTACCGTAAATTTCTGTCACATCTTTAGTTTTTACATATGCAGAAAAAGTCATTTCTTTACCTGCAAAATCACTTCCGCTAAACTTATGAGATATTCCGGTGAAAAACGCAGAATTACTTGAAGATTTAGGATTTTCAATTTTTAACGAAGAGGTACCTAAATACTGATTTTGTGCTGATGAGTTATCAGATTTTGATTTATCAATACTTGTTTTACCTTCTGAACTTGTTAAAGAACCTTTAGTGCCGTTAGACTGATAAAAGTATTTTCCACTGCCCAATTCAGTTTGTTCAGAAGACTGAATAATGTAATTTTTGGTAAACGATTCCGCTCCTGTAGAAATTGATAATCCGCTTGAATCTTTGCTTTCAAGATACCCGTTAGCATTTAATGTTGAAATTTTATTTCCTGAGTTATCAAAAGTATATTTTACACTTCTTCCCTGCTTATCGGTATATGTAGTAGTATTATCATTTCCGTATGTTATTAACAAGCAGTTACCCTCAGAACCGTCACTGCCATACTCGGTTATTTTAGTAACTTTATTGCCTGTAAAATTAAATGATACCGATTTATTTTTCTGATAGTTTCCGTTATCAAATCCGCCCTGTTCTACACTTGTAAGCATATTTGATGAATCATAATAAAATCTGGTTACATATCCACCCGGCAAATACATATAATTAATCTTATCATATTCAGATGAAGTGTAAGAAAATGTTATGCTGTTGCCGTCAGGTCTTTTAATTTTTGAAACTCTCTTACTACCACTTGAATTTGTGCTATATGTTACCTCAGTTACTCTGCCCGAACCGTCTGTGATTTTGGTTAAGTCACCGTCGGTGTAGGTATATGTGATTGTATTCTTGTGTTCATCTTTTTCAGAGAGGAGTTTGCCGCCATTTGCGGTTGATTCGTAAGTTTGTGTTGTTGAACCGTTATCAATGAAGATGTTATTTTCGTCTTTGGTAAGCGTAATGCCTAAGCCGTCCTCATCTTCCCATTTTGCGGTTTCACCCTCTGCAAGTTTAAGGTAATGGTCTGTACCGTCAGCATCGGTATAGATATAGTTGTAGCCTGCTTTGGTAAGGTTTTTGTCAGTCACTTCTCTTACATACTGATTAAATGAGAACTGCCAGCCATAACCGCTTGCAGGACCGTTTCCAAATGCTGTGTCTTTGTTAATGCTGTTGTATGTTGCAGTAATGCTCAACGGCATTCTTGAGCCTGTTCCCTCATACAAAGTTTGGTTAATTACAAGGTTGCCGAGGTAATCCGATACAGCCGCCTGTGCGTTAGTGCCGACATTGATTGTGTGGTATGAAAGATTACTCTCTGTGCCTGTAAAATCTTTATAGATGAGTGTTAAGGCAGGTGTTACAGATGAAGAAGAACCTTCATAAATATTAATCTGTTTTGAACCTATCGAATCAAACGCTTCAAGTACAAATCCGTTTGCCGATGTATCAGAATTTGAGTACCACTCTTTATACTGTTTAGTAAGGTCAAATGTGATATATCGGTTATCCTCATATGTTAATGAGTCATAGTCAAGAACCTTTGAATCATAAGTACAGTTTGTTGAATTATATGTATTCAGCTTATGTGCATTGATAATTATAGGCGAATCATCTTTACTGTTAAACAAAGCATCATTGTTTGATACCTCAAACTTATACTTCGCACTGATGATTTCTTCACCGTTACCAAGAGCATACAGCTTAATTGCTCTTCCAATCATCATATTGTCTTTTGAAAGATAGTATGGACCGTGATTGATTATTCTTCCGCTTGAGCTTGCCTCGCCATAGTAAAGCTGTGAACCCGTTTTGGTTGTTATCTCAGGATCAATCGTAATAGGAAATGCTCTGCCAATTGTATGAATGAAAGCGTAGTCGGCGGTCAGCTTGACCTGAAGATTTGAGCCTTTTTGCTTTACAATCTCAATCTTCATCTGAGTGCTTGTACTGCCCTTTGCATCGTACATATACGGTGCTGAAATTGTATATATTTCCTTTCCGTCCTTATTTGAAAGCGTGATTGTTTTATCACCCTTCTGCTTTGCTGTAAGGTTCGGAATTTTATAATTCAATGTAAATTCATTTTGAGCCTTTGCACTTTTGAGAATTATGTTTTCTTTAATGCCGGTTGTAGTAACAAAATACTGCAAGTCAACATCGCTGAAAACATCCTTATACAAAGTTTCTGTTGCTATATTTTTAAGCGTAGTAAATTTATCATTACCGCTTGTTTTTTCGTTATTTTTCTTTACATCAGCTTTGCTCTTGCCTGCATTGTCATAACCCCAACTGATTTTATATCCGTTTGATTGCAGTGAAATCATATTTTTTGACTTAGCTTTATTTGAAAGATTGACCGAAATATCACTGCTTTTGTTTGTATATGAAGAATCACCTGCTTCATCGGGAGATGAAGTCTTATCCTCCGATAAAGTGTTGTTATATTCAACCCATTTGCCCTTGCTGTCTTTGTAGTGGACAGGTTCGTTGTACTGAGCAATCATCTTTGTTCCGTCTTCAAGCAAAAATTCTTTTGAATTTTCCGTTCTTTCGCCTGTTAGTTCTTTGACAATTTTGCTCTCTTCGGGATTTTCTCCGACAACATTATCGAATGATGAATATTGAGTTTCCGACTTTGGCAGTGTAGCCGCTACAACATCAACAGGCAACGACAATCCAACCGTTGCACATAATGTTATTGAAACTGCCGATAACATTTTCTTTATTTTTCCGTTCATACTCTAGCCTCCTGTTTTTTGATTTGTTGATAAGTTTAATAAAAGTTTCCACTGTGGTTGCTTTTTTAGCTTTAAACTATCCTCCTTTCATTTATAAATTATTTGGTAATTGTTCACTGTTTTCAAGCACTACTTCACTACATTTTGTATGTTATTGTTATTATATATCACATTGTGCAAAGTTGTAAATATATTTTTATGAGTTATTTTATTTTTGTAAGTTTCACCAACACCAACCTCCGATATTTATATATATTGCCTGTTGCAACTACCCTGCCGCCAAATTTTAGGCATAAAAAAAGAGCCCTATAGCTCAGATGTTAAAAATATTAAATAAGTAATTGTTATTGATTATATTCAATTTTCTGATATACACTTGGTTTTTTAGATTTACAAGAATGTATTGTTTTATTCACTCCATTATGTTTTAAATTTTGCTTGTATTCTAAAGAGGCTCTTTCGAGCCTCCTTACCGCAAATGTTCTGCCCCATTCTGACTGATATTTTGTCGGAATATATCTTAAGATAGTTTTTCAACAAATTATATTACTTTTTAGACTTTTGATTTGTTTTTACAACTTCATCCAAACCTATAAAGTACATACCTTTTCTTTTTTGTTTTTTCAAGTCTGATACTGTCTCTGTAAACAGAATAATCTATTTGTTTTTATATGTCAAAATACATAGAGGAGTTTAACATACATCACGCTATACATATTATATATAGAGGTGATTATGATTTACAAATATTTTGCCTAAGAACATAACTACTTCTTTTTATGTTTATGAATTGCATATGCAACTGCACCTGTTACGGCGGCACCTGCTACTGCTCCGGCACCGGCAGAAACAACTGAATTATCTGAATTGGCGGCACTTTGAACAGCTTCGGTAGTTGCCTGAACAGCTGTGCTATTTTCAATTGTTGTGTCGGGTACAGTTGTAGGAGCAGTTGTAGGTAACGGCTTAGTGGTCGACGGAACAGTCACTTTGTGTGTAGTAGGCGGTATTGTCGGTTTGTGTGTAGTCGGAGGATCGGTTACTACATTACTGTGTGATGCGTGAGAACTATGTTCAGTTGCTATGTTAGAATGTGAGGCATGTGAAGCGTGAGAATTATGCTCAGTAGCAACATTTGAATGTGAACTGTGACTGCTGTGCGAATCATGTGACGAATGGCTTTTAGCAGATGTGTGTGACACATGAGAACGATGATAAGAAGTTGATGAATGCGAAGAATGTGAACTGTGAGAAGAATGTGCGGCCTGAGCATTTATTCCTGCAATTATGCTTAACAAAATAACCATTGAACCGACTGCGAGTATCTTGTTTCTTGTTATATTACCCTCTTCATCATTGATAAAATTGATTATCTCTTTCTTAACCTTTGGGAACATATCATTTTCCATAAATTTACACCTACCATTTCTCTATTATTGATTTTTCTTTTTCGTTTTGGAGTGCGGAGAAAATTCTATCAAGAATCCCTCTATATATTTTACATCTGTAAGAATTCGGTTCTCTGTTAAATATATTTTTATTTAATGCCAAATTTGTTACAGGGCAAGTTCCGCAATAGGGGCTGTAAACGCAATCGTGGCAAGTCGGAAGTGATTCGAGTACACTTGAAATACAAGCAGCTTTACAATTATTGCAATTTATAAGTTCATCATATGTATTGTCATATACATTACCGAGTTTAAAGGAATCGTCTCCCATTTCAGCAAGCATTCTTCCCTCATCACAAGTATATATATTACCGTCATAATAATAAGCAATCTGACCGATACCTGCTCCGCATGGAGAACGCAACTCCATATAATTCACGGGATAACCGTGCAGGATCTTAGACAAAAAAATTGTTGCATGACCTTCACTGATTTCTGTACCATTCATGTTGAGTTGCAAAATATAATCAAAAGCTTTGTTGTAAAATTCTATAAATTCTTCGGCAGAATATCCGACAATGTTCCAATCTTTATTTGCACAACCAAGAGGAGTAAGCGGTCGGATAAAAATGCTTTTTAAGCCCATTGAAATATACTCATCAACTATTTCTTTATAAAACGGCAGACTGTTGGAGGTCGTAGTTTGAATTGCACCAAACTTTATATCATTAAGTTTTAATTGTCCAATAGATTGTTTTACATCAGAATATGAACCTTTGCCATTGCGATAACATCTGTTCATATTATGCACAAGTTCATTACCGTCAATTGAAGTTGATATGCCTACATTGTATTTCTTAATAAAATCTATAATTTCCTGAGTTATAAGCGTGAGGTTTGTCACAATGTTGTACGTGATAGTTTTTGATTTTTTCTTTAACTCTGTATATTCCACGATATGTTTAATAACAGAAAAATTAGCAAGGGGTTCACCACCTTGAAATTCAAATGAAAGATTATCATTCGGTGAAGTTAATGCTACATCCACGGCTCTTTCTGCAATCTCTTCTGTCATAAATCCGTTAGGTATTTCATTACCGTTTTGAGCTTGACAATACACACATTTTAAATTACAGCTGTTAGTGACAACAAAAATGTGCAGTCCGGTTGACGAGAAAAGATAATTTTTACTGTCACGAAAATAAGGTTTTACTTTTTCGACAAATCCTCTCGGAGAACCATCGTAGCAAAACATATTTTCCTCTGCAGATTTTCCAAAGTCTGAATTCATATCGACTTGGTTATTTATCAGAGAGAAGAGTTCTTTTTTATAAGCAAACAAATATCGTCCTAAATCATTTGTAATAAGATATTCATTATTTAATTTTTTAAAATTAAAATAGTTAATCATATTTATATTTTCCTAATGGTATAATATCGTCTTTTGAAAGTCTTACAGTACCTGCGAACATTCCTCCGCATGCGTCTTTTTGACAGCATTTTTCGCATCGTTCTGTATATCTTATTTTATAATCACTAATGCTTTTTTCGCAAAGACTTCTGTACATTTTATCAACAGCACAGAGAGGGAAATTGTATAATCCTACATCAATGCCTGCACCAATCAGTAAATCAATTGCTTTCTTTGATGCTCTGAAAGCATCGGGGTAGCTTATCCATACTCTGTTTTTATTTTTTGCCGCATTTCCTGTCATTTCAAGTCCGATAAATTTTACGCACTCAATGCCTAAGAAGTTATCGGTAATGAGTTTAGCTATATCGGTTATGAAGTCTGCGTTCAATCTGCTTACAACTATACGAAGTTCAATTTTCGCCCCGATTGACAGCAAATTCAACAAACCGTTAAATGTTTGAATAAAACTTCCTTTAGCCTGAGTAATGCTGTCGTGAGTTTCACTGTTATACCCATGGATAGGTATGCCTAATTTAAGAGCATGAGGACAAGTTTGTTTGAATAAATTCAAGTATTCTTTATTGCTAAAAATTCTGCCATTTGTGAGTAACAAATACGAAGTATTCGGCAAATTATCTTTAAGACAAGAAAGTAAATCAAAAATACTTTTGCCTATCAAAAACGGTTCTCCACCCGTAATTGTTATGTGACACACATCATTCGGAAAATATTTTGCTATTCTTATCAGTTCATCACCGTAATAATTCTCGCCGTTTCTTCGTATAGATTCAGCAGTCGGACACATAACGCAATTTGAATTACATCTGTTTGTTACAAGTATTGCATTATCAAGTGAAGCATTATTAAAGTATTTATAGGCATTACCTCTGCTGTCAACCTGAAAAACATCATAATCGGCACACAAACTAAATCTTTGTGTTTCTTCTTCTGACAGATTTAGAGTAATGTTTTCAGAGTAAATGATAATACTTCTATTGCTCAAAAGTCCCGTATTCAATTCTTTTTCCAACAAATAATCTTTTACTCTCTCACTCTTAGCAAATGAAAATATTCTTGGCTTTCCGTCATAGTCTTTAATTTTTATAATCAATTTAACGTTACTCCCACAATGATATATGTTACTATTCCAAGAGAAATAAATATAGCAAACGGAATTTTTCGTACTATTTTAACCGTTTTGCTTCCATACTTTGACTTTTCCCATCGGTGAATACTTTCACATTCGCTTTCGGATATTCTATCGCTTACGTTTTCATGTGACATATCAGGCAGACCTTTCACTCTTGAATTCAAAAACAGCATTGAAGTTTCCGTAGAAATAATCATACCCGCTTTAACATCAGAAGTATTTATATATTCATAGTTGTACTCACTGATAAAAAGTTTCATAAGCATAACTATAAATACAAGTCCGAAATTAACAAAATACATAGTTCCAAACGATTGTCTAAGGCACATAAATATAATTGCCAACACTAATGCTATCGGCAAAAGTATTCTTTTATTAAGATGCTTTAATGAATTCAGCAAAATAATAAAAGATATATTTATTGCTAACAGTACAAAGATATAACGCATAAAGAATTCAGCAAAAAAGTATAAAAGTATGTTGTCAATTGCTATTATGCAACAAACGGATGTTATATAATTTAATGCAAACGACTTCATACCGGATTTGATTTTCGCTTTATCAGGGATTTTTTTCTGTTTAATACCGCAATATATAGAGTCAAAAATAAGGAATATGTAACTGAATACAAATGCAAGTGCAATTGCAAAAATTATAGAAAAATTCAAAAAATTAAATTTAGAGTATAATTCTACCGGTGTTAAAAGTGAAAGTACAATCAGAAATTTACAATCGCCTGCTGCCCAAATATGTGCAATGTATAAGATAACAGATATTATCAGAGAGGTTAAAATACTAATCACAGAATCAAGTAGTGTTTCAGCTCCAAAAAGCAGAAACTGCAAAACGAGCAAGACAATTCCGAGCAAAGAAAACGGCAACAGATAAAGATTTTTCACATATCCGAATTTTATATCAGTATACGACGAGCCTATACATAAAATAATAATGAATACAACTTTTAATACGCTCAAAGTGTTCATTTATATCACATTCATTAGATCAATAATATAGTTTGAAAATTCACAGGCAGTTAAATTTATGTCCGCTTTTGAGGCTAACATTCTGCAAATTATTTTGTTGTCGCATTTTTCAGAAATAATTTCTGCAATGTCATAAAAGTCATCGATGGCTTTTTTTATGCACTTTTGATCATATAAATTCAAGTCAAATTCAATTGTTTTCATTGTTTTCAAACCAATCTGTAAGGATTTCATCAGCATTAAAATCGGTTGTTTGCGGCTTAGGTTCTTCATCATCAATTATTGTAGATGCCATAGCTCGTGCAACCATAATTTTTCGGATATCAGCAGTTTCCAAATATACCTTATGTCGCATTGTTTGAAAGATCATTTCGTTGTCAAATTCTTTTTCTGACACGATATTTCCCTCTTTCACGACAAAATCAACGATATATTCATTTTCAGTTTGACTAAGATGTATATATGCCTTGTCGGTAAAGTTAAATGCAGCCTTTAACAAAGCATCTTTACTATATAAATTTCGGTTATATTTTAACAACATAAAATACCTTCTTTACTTATCTTCTACATTATTCTATCATATTTTTAAGATTTGCTCAATTAAAAAACGTTCTAATTTATCACATATTATTTTATGCATTTTGCTAAAAAGTCTTCTAAACCTTGATATAATTTAAGTTTAGATGGTTTTTAGCCTTGTCAAATTCGCCGAAGAATAATGTAAAGATACGGAAAGACACATAACATCCCGTCAGGTATGTTGAGAGCTCAGAGAACATCATACGGAAATTATGGCTCATCATACATTAAAGTCCGATGCCAGCAAATTGACGATCTTTTCCAAACCCTTGATTTCCTGAATCTCGTTGAGAAACAGATAAGTTTTCCCATTCAGCGAAAGGTGTGCTTTCAGTTCTGCATATATATAGGTTTATAAACCATTATGACTGCATCCATCTATAGATAATATACCGCAATTCCTGTCATTAGTAAATTATCTGCGATTATAACCGCAAAACATTTTGATAATTTATTCTATTACGATTGCTCATTATAAAAGGGGTGAGTTATGAACTTTATAATAAATGGAGCATTTAAAGATGATACAAGTAATCCATCATCACTCACCCTCTCTATTCTACCGTCCTCAACAGTCATTCTTGCAACACGAAAAATGAGTATACAAGAATTTTAGGCATAAAAAAGAGCCCAATGGCTCAGGTGTTAAAAATATTAAATAAGTAATCGTTATTGATTATTTCTAATTTTCTGCAATATACACATACTTTTAAGATTTACAAGAAGGTATCGTTTTATTCACTCCATGCTGTGGAGGGAAGTCGATCACTTGCTCTTTTAGTGAAACTTTCTTTGAAATTTTGTCGATAAACGGAATTTTTACATGAAGTCCTGTTGACCATGTTACATGATATGTTCCGAGTCTTTCAATTACATATGCGTGTGCCTGCGGTACTACCTTGACATTGCTTACAATTACTATAAGCAAAATTAAAAGGATGATACCTAAAATAATAAGTGCTGCCATTATTTACCTCTCATTCTGTTACAGGTTCCACTATGAGCTTTACGCCCTCGATTGTAAGAACCTTAACTTTTGTTCCTTTTAAAAGCGGTGCTTTGTCGGACTTTACAGTCCATGTTTCCGCACCGACCTTTGCCTGTGCTGTTTCATCAATATCGGTTAAATCTGTGAGCATAAACCCGACTTGACCGATGTGGCGGTCTGCGTTTGTTCCCGTTGTTTTGTTACGCCTTTTAAAGCGTTTTAAAAGCGGTCGTGTCACAATCAACGAAACAAGTGACACAACAAGGAACACCGCCGACTGGATTGTTATGTCGCTTGTGAATATAGATGTTATTGCGGCACAAACCGAACCGAGAACGAACCATATTGACACAAGCTGCGTTGTAAAGCCTTCGCAAAGCAACATAAAGATTGCAAAGCCTATCCACACTATCGGCATATATTGCTCCATAGGGCTGCCCCTCTTTTCGTATGATTTTAACACAATATTATATATTAGTCAAACTATTTTATTGCTATTTTATGCGTTAACTGATTATTTTGTATCTATATTCCGTTTTATCCTTACAATTTCATGTAAAGAGGGCATAAAAATACCGACAAATATTAGCATAGAACACCATTACTTGTCGGTAATAATTTTAATATCACATTCCTTGTTCAAAAACATAGAGGTACAAATCTTCAAGGGTTGGGTTTGCAATTGTTATTTTATGATTTTCAGGGGGATTATCTGTTACTAATCTTACTACGATTTTATCATCATTATGATAGAGATTTGAAACTCGATAATTACCCTGAAAATATTTTAATTCCTCTTTTTCAATTTCCACCTCAACTACCTTATTTGCAATTTCATTTACGAGATTTTTGCAGGTATCATGCGACACGAGTTTTCCTTGATTTAGAAGTATAATCTCCTTAGCAATAAACTCAATATCGGACACTACATGGGTAGAAATGAGTACAATTTTGTCTTCTGCAATTTCACTTATAAAATTGCGGATACGGATTCTCTCTTTCGGGTCAAGACCGGCGGTAGGTTCATCAAGCAAAAGAATCTCAGGGTTGCCGAGCATAGCCTGTGCAAGGAGGACACGCTGTTTCATACCTCCCGAAAATTCACCGATTTTCTTATGGCTGACTTTTTCAAGATTAACTGTTTTTAAAAGCTTGTCAGTCTGCATTTTGGCTTCTTTTTTGTTAATACCTTTGAGTGATGCCATATAAAGTATAAAAGCTCGTGCGGACATATTTTCGTAATAGCCCTGTTGCTGTGGCATAAATCCAATCTTTTGTCTGAACTTTTTACCTAATTTCAAAATTTCTTTACCGTCACAAAGGATTTCTCCCGATGTTCTCTGAACATTGTCGGTAATCAAACTCATAAGCGTGCTTTTACCCGCACCGTTTGCTCCCAGCAAGCCGTAAATGCCATCTGTCAGAGTAATGCTGAACCTATCGAGAGCACAGTAATTACCGTAATTTTTCGTAAGATTTTTCATTTCAAGAGTCATTTAATCACCGCCTTTTCTGCACATACTGTATTTCGTGATTTTCACCGCAACAAATCCCATTATCAGCATTAAAGCTATTGGAATTAGAAATGTAAATCCACTTGATTCCACAACAAGTTTCATCAATGCTACAGGAACAGTTGCAGAAAAATATGCAAAAATCTGAACTCCTGCCACATAGATAAGTGACGGAATAATCATAACAGCAGATGCAACAACTATGCTGACTTCAAACTTTGTTTTTGCCGATACAAGACAAACAACATATGTAATCGCCAAAATCAACAACAACCGCACTGCGTACACAAAAATCATAAACATCAATATGCTGCAATTAAAAGGCAAGCCGTTCAAAAACTCCAGACTTTTTACCGGTGCCGTAATTTCTGACAGCGTATATTTTGAGCAGACTTCGATAAATTCAAACACAGATGTACAAATCCACACAATTGTCGCAATCAATGAAACACAGAGGATTTTCTTTCTGAGCAGTTTTTTTCTTCCGCCACTTGTTGAATTTAACAAATCTGAAACGAACTGTCTTTTTTCAAATGAGAAAACTCCTGACATTATAATTATGATGCAGAAAACCGATAACAGAGCGAAATTTTGTTGTCTGTCATATCCGCTGCTGCCAAGCAAATATTCAAATCCGGTGGGATTTACAAGCCAAGCATCTTCCCCGTTCTTTTTCGCATCTTCAACATATGAAATTCTTTCATTTATAATTTTCAATGCTTCACGCTTACTGTCATACGCATCGTATTTTTGGCTGACATTGTAATATTTATCTTCGGAAATTTTTCCGTTGTTGTAATCCTCATGCGCATTGGCAAGTTCTTCATCAACAGCATTAATCTCATTTTCAAGATCTGCCACATATTTGTAAACATCGTCATTAAGTTCACCGCTGTAAGTTTCATAAAACTCGTTAACTATGCTATCTTTTTCGCTGATATTAAGTGTTCTTAAATTCAATGAATTAAACAGCACAAGAACAAAAGCAAGCAAAACTATTATGCCTTTTTGCATGAAGAGTATTTTGTACAACTCAGTACCTGTAGCGCCGAGTTTTTCAACGCATTTCCAATATACTGTGCGAATTTTTGAAGAAAATCGCAGTAAGACACTTTCAATTTTGCCTGGAGTTTTATTAGGATATTTCTTGCCTGCACCGATAATTGAAAAAATTGCAAACAAGAGCGTGAATATTATTGCGGAAATAATTAACAATGAAAACAGGTTCACAAGTATGACAAAAGAGTTGATGTTGTAATACTTTACAATTGCTTCTGTCGGATTGATGAATGTAAACAAATTCATATACTTTAAAATTGCCAAATTGCTTTGTGACGGTAAAAAAGTATATAAAAGAAATTCTGCCGCAAATATTATTCCGCACACGCCGAATGCAAGATTTGTGTTTTGCATTATCACAACGATGAACAGCATCATATACACGGGCACTAATTGTGCAAGAACATTTATCAGAACATATACAAACAGAAATTGTATTTTGCTCATCGGGAATACAAAATTTTGAAACATCTCTATAGACTGTACATTTCTGAACAAATCCGATACTCCGCCGTATATTGAAAAAGAAGTCACAAACAGGGCAAAATACATAACGAAACAAAGTATTGTTGTGCTGATTGCAAGTATTCCGCACCGTTTTACAGCAAGGTTAAATCTTCCGTTTGGTGTTGCATACACCATGCTCCAAAAGCCTCGTTTTCGTTCTTCAACAAAGGCAAGAACAACAATTATATTCAGTGCAAGTATTATGTAATGAATCAAGTCATAGTTCAATACTGTTGTAACGGAAAAATCGCTTCCTACTTTAAGCGACAGATTTTCAAGCGGTTTATAAGCCTCCGCAGTCAATTGTATATTTTGAGAAGAAAGTGAATTGTCCTGAGAGAAAATGCTTATCGAATTCATCTGCTGAGCCTTGCTTTCTACGCTCTTAATATAATCGGAATATCCGTTTACATACTCAGCTCTTTTGACAATATTATTGAGAGCATAATCTTTGTTTGTCAGTTCATGAGCGTTATAGCTCTCCTTATGCTTATCAAACTCAGACGCAATTTCAGGATATTGATTGCGAATTTCTTTTTCCTGATCCTGCCAAACCTCGACATACATATCGTAATCGTCTTTTTTGCTTTCGTCAAAAGATAAAAGTTGCTCAATCACACTGACATACTCATACTGTCGTGAAATCTTATCTTCAATTTGATCTGCAGGCAAGTCACGGATTTCGGACATCAGATTTTTTTCTTCCGAACAAACCGCACTAAGTTGAACACCATTGTATTCGGCATTTCTGTATTGATCGTTTATGTAAAAACCTATGCAAACTGCAAGTAATACAAAAAACGATATAATTATTTTTTTGTTAATCAGTACTCTCTTAATTTCCATAGCGTAAAATTCTCATTGGTTTAAAACAATTCCGTCTTATAAGGAGTTTGAGTATATAACGGTTACTTAACTTAAAAAACACATTAAATTTAGAAGTAACTGTTTTCTGTTTTTATGATGTATCAGATATGATTTTTGTCGCAAATACACCATTTACTTACTGCATTTATATATAGTTAATGTTTATATTTTAACTATATTATATCTTATGTTATCTTTTTTAGCAATAAATATCCTAATTCTACACTACAAATTTTCGCGGTAAATTTTGTGCATATTGCTATGTTTTGTTAAATTATACACAAGTTTCGATAATTATAATGTTTATGACATAAATAGATGAATTACAAAAAGCAAAAACCGCCAACAGTGATATATATTTTAAAAAACATTTGTATTTTTTAGCAAATTGTATTGCAATAAGCAAAATATTAAAGTATAATAAGTATAAGCAATAAAGAAAATTTAAACTACATTACTAAGGAGGTAATCTATGAAAAAACTTACTTTATCAATATTGATATTTTTATTATCCATATCATTTGTTGCATGCAGCTCGGCTAATACGCCCTCGCAAGGTTCTTCTGCTTTGGAAAGTACTGACAGTAATTCAAGCAATAATGCTTCAAGTAACAATAGCAGTTCTTCAAACAACAATTCTAATTCAGGGGAAAATACTACACTTAACGATACTTCATTTAAGATTGGCATAGATGATCAACCGTTTAATTTATCACGAGCAGGTATGAGCGCTTCAAATGAATCAGGAGATTATATGTTCTATCAAGATACACTCTACTTTCATGATAACGCCGCTAACACTACTGTAATAGCTTGTAACAAACCTGACTGCGATCATATAACTAATGTTGACGATGGAGAAAGCGATTGTAACGCATTTTTCCCTCAGGATAAATATTATTACGACAAAGGTTTTTCATATTACAACGACAGCATCTATTTGCTTGGAAAGAGCAGTAAGGATGCAAAATCAGTTTCACTCTACAAAATAAGCAAAGATGCAAGTACAAGAGAAGAAGTTGCAAAATTAATCAGTGTATCTGATTTGAACAGTATTACTGTTTTTGCTGTACATAAAGGTTATGCGTTTTGGTCGTTAAACACAGACAAAAGCGCACAACTGCTCGCTATAAACATTGACAAGCCTACTGAAGTTAAAAAATTTTTTGAAGGCAACGAACTTGCGGCAGGCATTCACAACTTAATCGGTTCAGGTGATTATTTATACTTTTCAAATTCGTATTCGGAAGATAAGAACTATGAAAATTGGGCAGGATATATTAATCAGCTCGACATCAATACTTTAAAAACTAAAAAGTTGATGGACATGCCCGATGATTACACTGTTGCAAACGGAAAAATCTATTATCTTGAATCAAACGCTTTATATTGCTATACAATTGATAGCGATTCAAGCGTTAAAATTGCAGACAGTCCCGAAAATTCACAACTTATAATAAGAGACACCGACTACCTCTATCTTACTAACTGGGATAACGAAAAGGTTTCATCGGATAATTACAAAGTTTTTATAATCTCCACCAACGGCAATATTATTGATACTATTCCTATTCCCGACTGCGAATTTTTCCGAGGCGGACTTCATAATTTGTATATAGAAACAACAGACCGCAAAGTAAAGTATTTGGAAAAATCACAAATTCAAAAGGGAACCCATAATTGGAATACCGCATACTCAGTTTCTGAAACCGGTCAAGTTACCCTTAATGAATGAGTATATAAAATTCATTACTAAAAATACAAAAACACCGACAAGTTTAGTTACTGCTTGTCGGTGTTTTTATGTTTATGAAGTTTTAATTCTGTCAAATTTAAA
>UMHF01046776.1_pt1 | contig 19048 bp, 17 predicted proteins | sample 1965431 | NCBI WGS metagenome assembly UMHF01 (sample SAMEA4836088, study PRJEB28245) | human gut metagenome | biome: gut microbiome; material: fecal sample | place: Denmark | collected 2008
GCGTCCGGCCTCCATCTGGCCGGGATCCACAGCCATCAGGCCGCCGCGGATGATCTCGGATACATACGCGCCGGAGTTGATGCCCAAGGTCAGCGCACCCACCATGGTAAAGTTGCGGCTGTTGGCAAAAATGACCATGCTCATGATCAGCAGCTGCACCATCATGGGCGTGCCGCGGATGATGGTGGTGTACACCTGACACACCGCGTTAAAAAAGCCCAGCACCGCATTTTTGTGGCCGGGACGCTGCTGGTCGTGGGTCACGCGCACCAGCGCCACCACGCTGCCCAGCACCACGCCCAGCGCCAGCGCCAGTGCGGTGACCAGCAGGGTGGTGCCCACACCGTTGATGTACTGCATCCAGCGGTCCTTCAGCAGAAAGGCCTGATAAAACTTGAAGAAGAAATCCTGTCCAAAGCTTAACTTTGTGCCGCTGTTGAGCAGCTCTTTGAGCAGTTCGTATTGCGCAGCCATTCACATCCTCACTTTCTGTTTGTCAATAAATTGTAACCACTTTTTTCTAAAAAAAGAGGTGCCCCGGAGAGGGGCGCCTCCTTGGGTACGGAAATGGTACAGGGCACGCGGCTTAGTTGGCGTTGATGTACTTGTCCACGATGGCCTGCAGAGTGCCGTCAGCCTTCAGCTCCTCCAGAGCCTTGTTGACAGCGTCCTCCAGAGCAGAACCCTTTGCCATGCCGATGGCGTAATCCTCCTCGGCGTAGCTGGTATCCAGCACCTTCAGGCCGGGGTTGGCAGCCACGAACTCCTGTGCGGGAGCGTTGTCGATGACCACAGCGTCCACCTGACCATTGTTCAGGGCCTGCACAGCGGTCAGACCGTCGTCGTAAGCAACCACGTTCTCATCGCCGAAATCATCGGAGCAGTAGATGTAGCCGGTGGTGCCGCGCTGGGTGCCGATCGTCTTACCGGCCAGATCGTCGGGAGAAGCAATGTCGGAATCGTTGGGCACGATGATGGACTGGATGCCGGTGGCGTAGCTGTCGGAGAAGTCCATCACAGCCTTGCGCTCGTCGGTCACGGTAACGCCTGCCATCACGATGTCGGCCTTACCCTGCTGCACGCTGAGCAGTGCGGCGTCAAAGTCCATATCATCGATCTGCAGCTCCAGACCCAGCTTCTCAGCAATGGCCTTGGCGGTGTCCACGTCGATGCCCTCGAACTCGCCGGCATCGGTGGTCATCTCGTACGGAGGGAAGGCGGCGTTGGTAGCCATGGTCAGCTTGCCGGACTCCACGGTGGTCAGCTCAGCAGCAGCGGCAGAAGAAACAGCCTCGGAGGAAGCGGCAGAGCTTGCCACAGAGGAAGCAGCAGAGCTTGCAGAACCACCGCAGGCGGTCAGAGCCAGAGCAGCAACGGAAACGGCAGCGGCAGCCATGAAGCTGCGGCGAGAGATCTTTTTCATATTCAAACACTCCTCAATCTATGCAATATAGTTTGCTTTGCCCCGATGGGATGCGATTCATCGCGCTTTCGGGGAACGCACTTAGTATAGTTTGTACAAAACAAAAAGTCAATACTTGTGCATAATAATCCGTGAAATTGAAACGATTTTGCAAACATTTATGCAATAACGGAGAAAATGTGTGAATATATGCAGTATAAACTCCCTCAGTCAAAGCCTGACGGCTTTGCCAGCTCCCTCGGGGAGGGAGCCTCTGGCGCGCCCGGACACTTTGCACTTGAGCCGGTAACTTTGCCGCCATGCCAAAGGCCCCATCTCAGAGGGGGCTGGCATCGCGTAGCGATGACTGGGGGAGTTCAGCCTGAGAGGGCGAACTTGCACTGCGGCGCTTATACGCTTCTTGCAAGCTCCTCCGCGCTGCGCTTGGGCACGCAGTAGTCGCGGTTTTCGTCCAGATAGTACTTTACACCGGTCTGCTCGGTCATGGGTACGATGCGGGCTTTGTGAGTGGGGTAACCAAAGGCCACCATAAACGCCAGCTTCTGCGGCTCCTCAATGCCCAGCAGTTCGGTCAGGGCGGGCTTATTGATCGCGCCCATGATGCAGCTGCCCACGCCCTTGTCCCATGCGGCAAGGGTCATGTTTGCCAGCGCAATGCCGGTGTCGGTGGCAAGGTCGCCGGGGATGGCGGTATCCTGCACCACAGCTGCATAAAAGGTGGGCAGCTCGTCCGCCTTGGGCGTGCCCTGCTCCGGCGGCAGATAGCCAGCCCATTTGACCAGCGGCTGTACCTTGGCCACCATCTCCGGGCTTTGCACCAGCACCAGACGCACCGCCTGCCGGTTTGCCCCGCAGGAGGACAGCCGCACGGCCTGTACGATATCATCCACCACATCCTGCGGCACGGCCTTTTGTGCAAACCGGCGGTAGGTGCGGCGGGTAGTCAGAAGTTCCATTGCGTTCATAGAGATCACTCCTTTTATAAATCACATTATGATAAAAAATATAACAGATGCGGCAATATCTTGCAACAAGAATGATAAACAGATGGTGATCGTTAAAAACTTTTCTGCAAAAAGTTGAAATAAGTATTGACAAAATAATACCGGGGGGGGGTATATTATAGAAGAACAAGCTCCTGTTTTGTAGTAGGAGCTGAAAATGAAAGATCGTGAGGTTGATTATTATGTCTAATATCTCTCGTCGTCAGTTCCTGAAGAGCGCAGGCGTTGCTGCTCTGGCTGTTGCTGCTCTGACCGGCTGCAAAAAGATTCCCGACACCGATATCCCCGATGTGCCCGAAGTGACCAGTGTTGCTCTGCGTGTTCTCTTTGTGGATGAAAAGGGTAATCCTGTTGGCGATGGCGTTACTGGCCACTATGACACTACTGTCCTGAAGGATGCAAAGAGGTACGACCCGAAGCTGATTCCCGCAGACAAGCTGCCGAAGGGCTATGAGCTGGCCAGCGAGGATGAGGTCGACATCACCAATAACGGCAACATGAACATTGCACAGGTTCCTGTCAAGCAGCACAAAGATGTGGTCACGAGCACGAAATACGTTAAGGTCACCTTCCAGAATTGCGATACCGGCAAAATTGTTGAGAAACAGATCAAGGTTGCTGAGGACGCTAAGAAGATTTACGCTAAAGACCTTACGCTGCCCGAGGGCTGGGCTCTCGCAGATGGTAACGAGAATTGGAGCAGCGATCTGAAGCTGGGCGAGGGCGCTGATGCAGGTCTTGATGTCGCAATTCTTCCTTGTCTGTGCAAGAACGCCTGATAGCGTTTGCACCGGTATGTCCTGAGACCGCCTTTTAATAAGTGGTTGCGGCATACTAGCTAAATAGCAAAAAGACCAGAGAACTTTTACGGGTTCTCTGGTCTTTCTTTTTAGTGCGGCTGCTTTTGGGATAGCGGGCAGTCCCTTTCGTCTTGCCGCTTTGCGTCAAGCCACTTTCCCCAAAGGAAGGGCTGAACCCTCTCAGGCTCACTGCGTTCGCCAGCTCCCCCGAAGGGGGAGCTTTAAGCATCTGCCGGTCAGGAGCAAAAAAGCTCCCCCTTTCGGGGGAGCTGGCATCGAGCAAAGCGAGATGACTGAGAGGGTTCTACTTCCTCTTCGGCAGCGGCACGCACAGCACCAGACTGATGCCGATGGCCAGCGCCACCGCAATTTTAAAGGTGCTGATGCCCTTGGCAAGGGCAAGGGTGTTTTCGTTCTGGATGAAATAGTAGGCGGTGTAGTAGATGCCCGCGCCCGGCACAAGCGGGAAAATGCCGGTCAGCAAAAACACGGTGACCGGCGTTTTTTGGGTAATGGCAAACACGCGGGTAAGGATGGTAAGCGGAATGACCGCCAGCAGGGAGGCCGTGGCGGCGTCTGCGCCCAGCAGGGTCAGCAACTCGTACCACAGCCAGCCCACAGCGCCTACCAGCGCGCAGTAAGGCAGGCAGCGCCGGGGGCACGCAAACAGAATGGCAAAACTCAGCGTGCCCGCAGCGGCCAGAAAAAACTGCGCGGTTAACTCGCTGATCTGTACAGCTGTAAGGGACATCATACCACGACCACCCCCGTAAATACCGTGTACAGCCGCAGTACAAGGCCGGTGCCTATGGCAATGCTGGCGGCAATAAGCAAGGCGTCGATCATGCGGATGGTGCCGGAAAGATAGTCGCCCTGCACAAAGTCCCGGATGCCCATAGTAAAGGCGATGCCCGGGGTCAAAATCATCAGCGTACCGATGATGGCGTGGCTTGCAGAAGTGTGCAGCAGATTGCACAGCAGAATGCACACCAGCGTGATCAGCGCGGCGGTGCTGATCTTCTGGAAGCCGCCGGGCACTTCATGCCGCCCGCACCACAGCAGATACCAGCTGGCCACCAGTCCCGCCCCGGCAGCTGCCAGTGCACTGCGCAGGTTGCCGCCGAACATCATGGCAAAGCAGAACGCTCCGCACAGCCCGGACAGTAGCTGCACGTGATCTTTGGGGAAGGGCAGCTGCCGCGCCAGCACCAGACGGCTCTCGGCTTCATCCAAGGTCATCCCTGTCTGGGCGATCTGGCGGGAAAGCTCGTTCACCGCCGCCACCCGCCCCAGATGGGTGGTGCGCACCGGTACGTTGCGCACCTCGCTGATCTCGGCAGTGCCGGCACTGGCAAAAATGCCGTTGGTCAGCACATAAACGTGGAACTCCCGCAAATGGAAGCTGCGCGCCATGATCTCCATAGTCTGCTCCACCCGGAACACCTCTGCACCGTTTTCCAGCAGGGTCTGCCCTGCGGCCATGATAAAATCCATGATGCGGCGGCGCAGCTCTTCATCGGGAAAAGGGTCTCTGCTGTTCATTGCCTGCTCTCCTTGCAAAAGATGATACCCTATTTTATCATGTGCACCAGCCGCATACAAGAGCATATAATTAAAAGCTCTGGAAACACCAGAGCTTTCTTGCGAAAAGGGTCGGAATATGTTATAATCGTCCTGTCTCTGAAAAGCGATCGAAAGGTACTGCACATACGGCAGGCGGTTGGCTCTCACTTCCGGAAGGAGGTGAGAAAATGCCTATTACTTTGACATTCCACTTGTTTGGATTTACGTTTACGATCAAGGTAAGAAAGTAAAAACCGCCACCCCCCACAGGTGACGGTTTTTCTTTGGATAAAAGTTAAACTAAAAACCTAAAGGGCCAACCGCTTGTCGCAGTGCCTTTTGTAGTTATAGTATAACCCTTTTTGTGCGCATTGTCAAGCAAAACGGGCGCGGCAAAAGGCCGGAAGCCATATCCCTACCCAAAAACTTCGTTGAAGGTGTTGACAAATGCCGCCGATGGGTTTATTATAGTGTCAATATCACAAAAATGGCTGTGAAGAGAAGAGTAGGCCTTCGCATTGATCCTTACCAGAGAGCCCGGGCGGTGGAAAAGGGCAGGAAACAGGAAGCTGAAAATGGTCTCGGAGCCGTGCGGACGAGGCGCAGGAGTGCTAAGCCCGCAACGGGATGCGCCCGTTACAGCGTCCGGCTGTAAGCAGCACACGCTGCCGCAGCATCGAGGCTGTATCTGTAAGGGTACAGTGAACCAAGGTGGTACCACGGAAGTATGTTCATGCCTCCGTCCTTGCAGAGCCTGAGGCTCGTAAGGACGGAGGCATTTTTTCATTCATCCGTTCAAGGCCGCGCGCGGAAAGGTGCCGTGCGGGCCACAGTACATAATAGAGAACAATAGAGAGGGAACAAAACTATGATTACTCGTCGCGATTTTCTGAAAGTTACCGGTGTGGCAGCCGCAGCCGCTGCCCTGACTGCCTGCGGTGGTTCTTCTTCCACTGCTTCTTCCGCCGCTGCATCCGGCAGCGTGGCATCCTCTGCCGCAGCTAAGCTGGATAAGATCAAGGTGGCTGTGCCCAACGATACCACCAACGAGGCTCGTGCCCTGACCCTGCTGGAGAAGAACGGCTTCTTCAAGCTGAAGGCAGATGCCGGCCTGACCGCCACCAAGAACGACATCGAGGAGAATCCCCTGAACGTCACCGTGGACGAGGTGGAGGCCGCTCAGGTGCCCAATGTCCTGCAGGACGAGGACTACGCCGTCATCAACTCCAACTACGCCATCTCTGCCGGTCTGAACCCCATGACCGATGCACTGGCCATGGAGGACGGCTCTTCTGCTTACGTCAACATTCTGGTGTGCAAGGACGGCAATCAGGAGGAGCCCAAGATCAAGGCTCTGGCTGCTGCCCTGCAGAGCCAGAAGGTGAAGGACTTCATGGACGAGACCTACAAGGGCTCCGTGGTGTCCGTTGTGGAGAACCCCACCGACGGCTACGATTCCACTGTGGACTATGACGCTCTGAACGGCCAGACCGTCAGCTGTGCCGCTACTCCCGCTCCCCACTGCGAGGTGCTGGAGGTGTGCAAGGAGATCCTTGCCGCCAAGGGCATCACGCTGGATATTCAGGAGTACGACGACTATGTGATCCCCAACCAGATCGTCGAGGACGGTCAGGTAGACACCAACTACTTCCAGCATCAGCCGTATCTGGACAACTTCAACGCCGAAAAGGGTACCCATCTGGTCACTGTTGCCGGTATTCACGTAGAGCCCATGGGCGTCTACGGCGGCAAGCAGGACAGTCTGGCACCCATCGAGGGATAATCTACCATCGAGGGATAATCTAAAGGAGCAATTTCTGTGATCGAACTCAAGTACCTTTCCAAGACCTTTCAGATGAAGGATGGCGCGGTGAAAGCGCTGCAAAACATCAACCTCACCATTCCCGATGGCGCGATCTACGGCATCATCGGTATGTCCGGTGCGGGCAAATCCACGCTGGTGCGCTGCATCAACCTGCTGGAGCGCCCCACCGGCGGCAGCGTGGTGATCGACGGCGTGGCAATGGAGACTTTGTCTCCCGCCTCGCTGCGCAAGCGCCGCCGGGAGATCACCATGATCTTCCAGCAGTTCAACCTGCTTATGCAGCGCACCTGCCTGAAGAACGTCTGCTTCCCCATGGAGCTGGCAGGCGTAAAGAAGGCGGAGGCGGAAAAGCGCGCCATGGAGCTGCTGGAGATGGTGGGTCTGCCGGATAAGGCAAACGCCTACCCGGCACAGCTGTCCGGCGGTCAGAAGCAGCGCATCGCCATTGCCCGCGCACTGGCTACTAACCCCAAGGTGCTGCTGTGCGACGAGGCTACCAGTGCGCTGGACCCCAACACCACCCACTCCATCCTGACCCTGATCAAGGATATCAACCGCAAGCTGGGCATCACCGTTGTGGTCATTACCCACCAGATGAGCGTGGTGGAGGAGATCTGCGACAGCGTGGCCATTCTGGACGGCGGTGTGGTCGTGGAACAGGGCTCGGTACAGGAAATTTTTGCAAACCCCAAAACGGCAGCCGCCAAGCGTCTGGTGGCACCCAACGGCGGCAGCGCAGCGCGGGATCTTTCCTGCTTTGCGCCGGATGACCATGTGGTGCGCGTTACCTTCAACGGTTCCTCCACCGCAAAGCCGCTGGTGGCAAGCCTTGCCGCCGAAAAAGGCATTCTGGTGTCGGTGCTCAGCGCCGATACCCGCGATCTGAGCGGCCAGTGCTACGGCTCCATGCTGCTCAAGCTGCCCGCAGAGCTTGCTGTCGCACAGCAGGCTATGGAGTATATGCGCAGCCAGTCTGGCGTAACGGTAGAGGAGGTGACCGGTATATGAATATCGCAGATTACGGCTTTGCCATCTGGGAGACCTTTTATGTAACGGTGCTCTCCACCGCCTTTGCGCTGGTGCTGGGTCTGCCGCTGGGCGTGCTGCTGGTAGCCGGTGACAAGGACGGCATCCTGCCCCTGCCCGGCTGGCTGATGCACCTGATCAACATCGTCATCAACATTCTGCGCAGTGTGCCTTTCCTGATCCTGATGATCTGTGTGTTCCCGCTTACCCGCGCCATTGTGGGCACTACGGTGGGCACCAAGGCCACCATCGTTCCGCTGGTGGTCGCCGCCTTCCCCTTTGTGGCACGTCTGGTGGAGACCAGTCTGCGGGAGCTGGACGAGGGCGTGGTGGAAGCTGCTCAGAGCATGGGCGCTACCCCTTTCCAGATCATCACCAAGGTCATGATCCCGGAGTGCCTGCCCGGCCTGATCTCCAGCATGACCACCGCACTGACCACTATTCTGGGCTACTCCGCCATGTCCGGCGTCATCGGCGGCGGCGGTCTGGGCAAGATCGCCTTGTCCTACGGCTACTACCGCTACCAGACCGATATCATGATCGTCTGTGTGGTGCTGCTGGTGCTGATGGTGCAGGCGTTCCAGTCTGTGGGTACCCTGTGGGCCACCAAGAGCGATAAGCGCCTGCGGAAATAAGAATCTTTGAATTTTTCGATTCCCCGCCGGAGGCAGCCCCTCCTGCGGGGAATCGTCCTTCCCGACCAAAAAACCAGCAAAGGAGTATGTTGTATGAACCGTGATACCATCTGTGTGCAGGGCGGCTACACCCCCGGCAACGGCGAGCCTCGCCAGATCCCCATCATTCAGTCCACCACCTTCAAGTACGCCACCAGCGAGGACATGGGCAAGCTGTTCGATCTGGAGGCAGACGGCTATTTCTATTCCCGCCTGCAGAACCCTACCTGCGACATGGTAGCCAAAAAGATCTGCGAGCTGGAAGGCGGCACTGCCGCCATGCTTACCTCCAGCGGACAGGCCGCAAACTTCTTTGCCCTGTTCAATATCTGCGAGGCAGGGGATCACATCGTGGCTTCCAGCACCATCTACGGCGGCACCTTCAACCTCATCTCGGTCACCATGGCTAAAATGGGCATCACCGCCACCTTCGTAGACCCTCTGTGCACCGAGGAGGAGCTGAACGCCGCCTTCCAGCCCAATACCAAGGTGGTGTTCGGCGAGACCATCGCAAACCCCGCCCTGACCGTGCTGGACATTGAAAAGTTTGCCAAGGCCGCACACGCCCACGGCGTACCGCTGATGGTGGACAACACCTTCCCCACGCCGGTCAACTGCCGCCCCTTTGAGTGGGGCGCGGACATCGTGACCCACTCCACCACCAAGTACATGGACGGCCACGGCGCAGTGCTGGGCGGTGCTATCGTGGACGGCGGCAAGTTCGACTGGATGGCGCACGCCGACAAGTTCCCGGGTCTGTGCACCCCGGACGACAGCTACCACGGCATTACCTACGCCGAGCGATTTGGCAAGGAGGGTGCCTTCATCACTAAGGCCACCGCGCAGCTGATGCGGGACTTCGGCTCCATGCAGTCCCCCATGAACGCCTATATGCTGAACCTTGGTCTGGAAAGCCTGCACGTTCGGATGCAGCGCCACTGCGCCAACGGCATGGCGGTGGCACAGTTTTTGGAGAACCACCCCAAGGTGGCCTATGTGAACTACTGCGGGCTGGAAAGCAGCCCCTACCACGCACTGGCACAGAAGTATCTGCCGGGCGGCAGCTGCGGCGTGGTGAGCTTTGGTCTGGCCGGTGGACGTCAGGCTGCCAGCACCTTTATGAAGGCGCTGAAGCTTGCCGCCATTGAGACCCATGTGGCGGACGCCCGCACCTGCTGCCTGAACCCCGCCTCCAGCACCCACCGCCAGATGAACGACGAGCAGCTGGCTGCCGCCGGTGTGCCCGCTGAGCTGGTGCGCATGAGCTGCGGTCTGGAATCCGCCGAGGACCTCATCGCCGATATCGCGCAGGCACTGGATAAGGTATGAAAGGAGCAACCATCCTATGCCGCTGATCATCCCCAAGACCTTACCCGCCTTTGATGCCCTGTATGAAGAAAACGTCTTTGTCATGCACCGGGAGCGGGCGCTGGCGCAGCATATCCGCCCGCTGGAGATTTTGATCCTGAACCTGATGCCCACCAAGATCGCCACCGAGACCCAGATCGCCCGGCTGCTGGCCAACACTCCGCTGCAGGTGCACATGACCCTGCTGCAGACCGCCAGCCACTCTGCCACCCATGTGTCGGCTGCTCACCTTGAGGCCTTTTACAAGACCTTTGACGAGGTAAAGAACAACCGTTACGATGGTATGATCATCACCGGCGCGCCGGTGGAGACCATGGATTTTGAGCAGGTGGACTACTGGAACGAACTGTGCGAGATCATGGACTTCAGCGAAACGAACGTCTACTCCACCCTCCATGTCTGCTGGGGCGCACAGGCCGGGCTGTACTACCACTACGGCGTGCGCAAGCAGTTGCTGCCGGAAAAGATGTTCGGCGTGTTCGAGCACCGGGTCACCCGCCCGGCAAACCCGCTGGTGCGCGGCTTTGATGAGGTGTTCTACGCTCCCCACAGCCGCCACACCGGCATCTGCCGGGAGGATGTGGACAACTGCGCCGCCCTGCGCATTCTGGCCGAGAGCGACGCCGCCGGGCCCTTCCTCATGAGCACAGAGAACGGACGGCAGATCTTTGTCACCGGTCACCCGGAGTATGATAAGTACACGCTGGATGCCGAGTATAAGCGGGACGTAGCCAAGGGCTTGCCCATCCATGTGCCCGTCAACTACTACCCGGACGATGACCCCGCAAAGCCGCCGCTGTTCCGCTGGCGCGCCCACGCCCACCTGCTGTACGAAAACTGGCTGAACTATTATGTCTACCAGAACACCCCCTACGATCTGGGGGATATCCAGCGGGTCAAGCACGAAGAAGTATAAGAAACATCAGAAGCCGCCGCGCAGAAAAACTGCCCGGCGGCTTTTCTGTACAGGCAGGTATTGTGTGAAAAAAGTACAGGTGGTACAATAAAATACATAAATCGCCTGAAAAAGGCGAAAACAGAAAGGGTGGAATCGTGGAACATAATATTTGTGCGGACAAAAGCAGAATGCGGGATTCCGGCGTTGAGCTTTTAAAGGTCATTGCGGTCATTCTGATCGTAATCAGCCATGTGGTGCTGACACTGACAACGGAAAATGAATATATTCCGTATAGCGACTACCTTCTGGACTGTACCCATGCAACGACCAATGGTACGGTTCTGCTTTTAGCGGTCATGCGGCATTTTGGCGCGCTGGGGAACTGGATCTTCTTCGTTGCTTCTGCATGGTTTTTGCTGGACAGCACAAAAGCGTCCGGCAAGAAAATGATGGAAATGCTGCTGGATATCTGGGTGATCTCCGTCCTGTTCCTTGGAATAACGCTTTTGATCCGGGGTGAGGTAAGCGGTAAACTTTTCATTTTTTCGCTTTTCCCAACGCTCTTTGCAAATAACTGGTATTTGACCTGCTATCTGCTATTCTATCCCATCCATCCGTATTTGAACCGTCTGATCGCCGCGATGACGCAAAAAGAACATCTGAAGATGGTTTCTGTACTGGCGGTACTGTATATCGGCTTTAACTTTATAAAAGACAGTTTTTTCTTCCCGAATATGCTGCTTCTCTGGATCAGCGTATATCTGATCGTTGCCTACATCAAGCGCTATTGCATGGAGCTGTATTCCAGCGCAAAAGTGAATAGCATCCTGCTGCTGTGCGGTGCGGCGGGGGCAGTGGGCATCGTGGTTCTGACCGACCTGCTTGGATTGAAGATCGCTGCGCTGTCGGATCAGCTTTTGCGATGGGTAAGCAATTTTAATCTTTTTTTGATCCTGATCGCCATTGCGGCGTTTGGGCTGGCCAGAAAGAACCACTTTAAAAATAAAAGGGTAAATCACATTGCAAAGTGTTCCATGCTGATCTATATCATCCATGAAAACATTTTGCTGCGAACCTATACAAGACCCTATCTCTGGCACTGCATTTTTAACCGGTACGGGTATGCCCATCTGCTTTTGTGGGTCTTTTTGTACGCAGTTGGCTGGCTGCTTGCAGCACTTGTGCTCAGCCTGCTTTACGAAAAGAGTATTCAAAAGATAACGGCAAAGATAAGTGAAAAAATACTGAAATGGATGGGCAGCTGGTATCAAAAATATGAGGCTGCCATGCTGAAGCTGCATTGATAAAGCTGCAGCCTGCCCGGACTTGATCCCGTAAAAAAGGAACCCTCTCAAAGCAAAAACTTTGCAGAGGGTTCCTTTTTGCATGATGGATTATTTTTTGTGCTTTGCGGGCTTTTTCTTTCGCACGCTGTAACCAAAGGTGCCCAGCTTTTTGCCAAGCGCCAGATACTCGCCGTGGCTGTACACAATGAGGTTTGCCTTGTCCAGACACAGCTTGCCTTTTTCGTCCAGCAGGCTCTCGTCCACATCGCAGGCCACCACCTCGGCTAAAAACAGGTCGTGGCTGCCCAGCGGGATGCGCTGGGTGATGCGGCATTCCAGATTGACCGGGCTTTCCTCCAGCACCGGGCAGTCGGTCAGCACGCTGCCGGGTGCTGCGTGCAGGCCGCAGGCGGCAAACTTGTCCACATCGCGGCCGCTCTTCACACCGCACCAGTCGATGGCGCGCACTAGCTTTTCGGTGGGCAGATTGATGGCGAACTGCCCGCGCTCGCACAGCAGCTGATGGCTGTACCGCTCCGGGCGCACGCTGATGGATACCATGCTGGGCTGGGTGCAGATGGTGCCTGTCCAGCCGATGGTGATAAGGTTGGGCTTATCCAGCCCGCCGCAGGATACCAGTACCGGCGGTTCCGGGTTCAGAAGGGTGCTGCCCTTCCAGCTTTGTTTGCTCATCCGTGATATTTCCTTTCGTAGGGAGCCCATGTGCGCTCCGAGATGATATAGCGCGGGCGGGCTTTGGTTTCCATATAGATCTTGCCGATATACTCGCCGATCACGCCCAGACACACCAGCTGCACGCCGCCCATAAAGCAGACGATGCAGACGGTAGAGGCCCAGCCTGCCACGCTGCTGCCCATGGCAGCGCACACGATGGCCCAGATGACCCCGATAAAGCTGACAAGGCTTACCACGATGCCCGCACCGGTAATGATGCGGATGGGTTTGTTGGAAAGGCTGGTAATGCCGTCAAAGGCCAGTGCCAGCATTTTGCTCAGGGGGTAGTGGCTCTCACCGGCCAGACGTTCGTGGCGCTCGTAGGTGACCACATCGTGGGCAAAGCCCACCAGCGGCACCATGCCCCGCAAAAAGATGTTGACCTCCTTGTAATCCGCAAAGCTTTCCAGCACGCGGGTGCTGATCAGGCGGTAGTCTGCGTGATTGAACACGATATCCGCGCCCAAGGCGTTCATCACATGATAAAAGCCCTCGGCAGTGAACCGTTTAAAGAAGGTGTCGGTGTCCCGGCGGCTGCGCACGCCGTACACCACCTCGGCACCGTCCAGATACTTTTTCACCATCTCGTCCATGGCGTTGATATCGTCCTGACCGTCGCAGTCAATGGAGATGGTAATGTCGCAGCTGTCGCTGTGCAGCGCCTCCATCAGCCCCGCCAGCACGGCGTTTTGGTGGCCGCGGTTGCGGCTTTGGGAAATGCCGATATAGTGCTCGTCCTGTGCGGCAAAGCCTTGGATCAGCTCCCACGTTTTGTCGCGGGAGCCATCGTTGACAAAGAGCACCCGGCTTTTATCGCTGACCAGCCCCTGTGCGGTCAGACTGTGGATCTTTTCCAGAAACATGGGTGCTGTAATGGGCAGCACCTGCTCCTCGTTGTAGCAGGGGATCACGATCCAGAGAACAGGCTTGGACATTGCTTGATTGCTCCTTAATTATAAAATAGTTGGCAAAAGGCTACTGCACCATCTGCTGCAAAGCATCCGGCTCCAGCAGCTTGAAGCTGCTGCGGTAAGTGTCGATGAGCCCTTCCCTCTGCATGGTGCTCAGCTCCCGGGAAAGGGCGCTGCGGTCGCAGTTGAGGTAGTCCGCCAGCTGGATGCGGGAGAAGGGGATGCTGAAGGTCAGGCTGTGGGCGCGGGCGGCTTCGCTGAGCAGATAAGCCGCCACCTTGGCACGCAGGCTCTTCATCACCAGCAGGTCGATGCGGTGGGAGAGGGAAAAATATTTATCGCTGATGGTGCGCACAAGGTTCTGCACCACCCGCTGGTGGGCGGGGCTGCCGTCCGAGAGCAGCAGCCGCTCGTAGGGCAGCAGCAGCACCTCACAGGGGGCAGCAGCCAGCACGGTGACCGGGCTGGACAGGCTGGAGCCGCCCAGCACGTCCCCGAACACCCCGCCCGGCTCTACCCGGGCAATGGGGATGCGCACCCCGCCCGGTGCCGGGCGGTAGGCCTCCAGCTCGCCGGACAGCACGATGCCTACCCGGCGGCTGGGCTCCCCCGCCAGCACAAGGGCTTCGCCCTTGCCATAGCTGCGCACACTGGCCCCAAGCTGGGACAGCAAGGTGCTGAGCTCCGCAGCGGAAAGCCCTGCGAACAGCGTGGTGGTTTGTAACAGCGGCAGATAATTATTCATCGCAACTCCGCAGAGAAGATAGTGTTCTCCGCAGCCTCCTGCAATTGCGTTGCACACGCAACGGTATTTTTACCCCTATTATAGTAAACTGGAACGCGCAAAGCAAATGATTTTGCAAAATTTTTCAAAAAAGGCCGGTTTCCGTCCCCGCAGCGGGGCGTGCCGGGTGTGAAAAGGAGTATTTCATGAAAAAGATCCTGTCCTTACTGCTGGCGTTCAGCCTTGCACTGAGCCTTGCAGCCTGCGGCGGCAGCGCAAGCTCTGCCGCTTCCAGCACGGCGGTGTCCGAGGCTGCTTCCTCTGCGGCTGCTTCCGAGGAAGAGGCCGCCGCACCGCTGTCTGCCACCGAGCCGCTGCACATCGCGGGCCTGAAGGGCCCCACCACCATGGGGCTGGTCAACCTGCTCTCGATGGAGCAGGCCGGTACTGCCGCCATGGACTACGACCTGCAGCTCTACGGCGCTGCGGATGAGATCGTGCCGCTGCTCATCAAGGGCGAGCTGGATATGGCCGCCATCCCGGCCAATCTGGCGGCGACTCTGTACCAGAAAACAAATGGCGGCATTCAGGCCGTGGCAGTGAACACCTTGGGCGTTTTGTATGTGGTGGAGCAGGGCGACACCGTCCACAGCATGGCCGACCTCAAGGGGCGCACCATCCTGTCCACCGGCAAGGGCACTACCCCGGAGTATGTGCTGCGCTATCTGCTTACCGCCAACGGCCTTGACCCGGACAAGGATGTGGACATCCAGTATTACAGCGAGGCTACCGAGGTGACCGCCCAGATGGCAACCACGCAGGACGCCATTGCGGTGCTGCCCCAGCCCTATGTGACCGCTGCCGGGCTGAAGGACGACACCCTGCGGGTAGCTCTTGACCTGACCGCCGAGTGGGACAAGGTAGCAGACACCCAGCTGATCACCGGTGTGACCGTGGTGCGCAAGGCCTACGCCGAGGAGCACCCGGATGTGGTAGCTGCTTTTCTGGCAGACTATGCCCAGAGTGTGAACGCCGCCAACACCGATCTGGATGGCACCGCCGCGCTGTGTGAGGAGCAGGGCGTGGTGGCAAAAGCCGCCATTGCCAAAAAGGCACTGCCCAACTGCAACATCGTCTGCCTGACCGGCGAGGAACTGAAGGCAGACGTCTCCGGTTACCTGCAGGTGCTCTACGATGCCGACCCCGCCGCCGTGGGTGGTGCGCTGCCCGGCGAGGACTTCTACTGGACAGCCCAGTAACAGCCTGAAATAGCATTCCATCTCCCGCCGCTCTGCCGTGGTACGCAGCGCGGCGGTTTTTGTTTCCCGGTTGCAATTCCGCTGCAAAAGTTCTACAATAGAGACACATTATAGAATATGGAGGGAAAACCTATGGCTTGCACTACCATTCTGGTCGGCAAGGCAGCATCGTACGATGGCTCTACCATGATTGCCCGCAACGATGACTCCGGCTCCGGCCATTTCACCGCTAAAAAATTTACCGTGATCCACCCGGAGGACCTTCCCAAGACCTACCGCAGCGTCCTCTCCCATGTGGAGATCCCCCTGCCGGAGGGCGCACTGCGGTTTACCGCCATGCCCAACGCTGTGGAGGGTAAGGGCATCTGGGCAGCCTCCGGTGTCAACGCCGCCAATGTGGGCATGACCGCCACCGAGACCATCACCTCCAACCCCCGCGTGCTGGGCGCAGACCCGCTGGTGGAGTATCAGCCCGCCAAGGGCGAAAAGCCCGAGGTGCCCGGCGGCATCGGCGAGGAGGATATCGTCTATCTGGTGCTGCCCTACATCCACTCTGCCCGCGAGGGCGTGCTGCGTCTGGGCAGCCTGCTGGAACAGTACGGTACTTACGAGATGAACGGCATCGCCTTTCAGGATGTAAACGAGATCTGGTGGCTGGAGACCATCGGCGGTCACCACTGGATCGCCCGCCGTGTGCCGGACGATGTGTATGTGGTCATGCCCAACCAGCTGGGCATCGACACCTTTGATCTGGAAGATGCCTTCGGCGCACAGGAAAATTACCTCTGCTCTGCCGACCTGCGGGAGTTTATTGCCAAAAACCACCTCGATCTCTCTTTGGACGGCGCACTGAACCCCCGGGACGCCTTTGGCAGCCACGATGACGCCGACCACGTTTACAACACCCCCCGCGCATGGTATATGCTGCGCTACCTCAACCCCCGCACATGGGTGTGGGAGGGTGCCGACGCCGACTACACCCCCATGTCCGATGACCTGCCGTGGTGCATGGTGCCGGAGCGCAAGGTGACTCCGGAGGACATCAAGTATATGCTGTCCAGCCACTATCAGGGCACCCCCTACGACCCCTACCTGAGCTACGGCGACAAGTCCGCAAAGGGCGCGTACCGCTCCATCGGCATCAACCGCAACGACTTTATGGCGCTTTTGCAGATGCGTCCCGACCAGCCGGAGGAATCCCGCGCTGTGGAGTGGGTGGCCTATGCCTCCAACGCCTTCAACACCATGGTGCCCTTCTACGCCAACGTGGAGCGCACCCCGGAGTATCTGGCCAACACCACCGGCACCGTGTCCACCGATAACTTCTACTGGACCAGCCGTCTGATTGCCGCCATGGCAGACGCTTCCTATAATAAATCCCTGTTCCACCTCGAGCGCTACGAGGAAGCCGTGCTCTCTGCTGGACGCGCACTGGTGAACCAGTACGACGCAAAGCTTGCCGCCGAGCCGGACGCCGCCCGCCGCGCCGCCCTGCGGGAGGAAGCCAACACCGCCATTGCCGCCATGCTGCAGGAGAAGGCTGCTGACACGCTGGACAAGGTTCTGTTTGAACTGAGCAGCCAGATGAAGAACGCCTACTCCCGCTCGGATGCCTGAGGTAAACCAGCCTGAGCACCAAAACCGGTCACGACCGGTCACATAAACGCAGAAAAGACCACCGCATACACAAGTGCGGTGGTCTTTTTTGGTGAAAAAACACTCTTGTATCCCAGATGCTGGCAACGGTGCACAAAAATCGAGGATATTTTTTGTGTACGAAAATGACTGAAACTGATTGATTTTGACGGGATTTTTGCTATAATAAAGATGCAAACAACCAAAACACGCCAATACCACGCAGGAACGGTCAGGCGCGGGAAGGAAAGAGGAAGAGACACCATGCTGGCAGAGGAACGTTTTGCACTGATCTTAGAACAGCTGAACGAGAAACGCACCGTGACGGTGCAGCAGCTGTGCGAGGCACTGCACACCAGCGAATCCACCATCCGGCGTGACCTGACCGAGCTGGACCGGCAGGGCAGGCTGACCAAGGTGCATGGGGGAGCTACCCTGCCGGACAGCCGCTTTCTGGCAGACGAGCCCACCATGGAAGCCAAGGAAACGCTGGCTGTGGCAGAAAAGCGCAGCATTGCCGCAGTCGCAGCAGCACTCATCACTGCCGAGGATTTTGTGTTCATTGACGCAGGCACTACCACGCTGGAACTGGTGCGGGCGCTGACGGGTGCGGCGCTCAAGGCCACCTATGTGACCAACGGCGTGGCGCACGCCCGGCTGCTGGCGCAGAAGGGCTGCCGGGTGTATCTTCCCGGCGGGCTGCTGCGCCCCCAGACCGAAGCCATCGTGGGCGCTCCGGCGGTCAGCAGCATCCAGCAGTATAACTTCACCAAAGCGTTCATGGGTGCCAACGGCGTGGCGCTGGAAGCGGGCTTTACCACCCCGGACCCCGAGGAAGCAGCAGTAAAGGCCGCAGCCGTCCGCCGTGCAAGAGAGAGCTGGTTCCTTGTGGACGACGCCAAGTTTGCCAAAATTTATCCGGCGGTCATCACGGATCTGCACGGCGGTGCTATCCTGACCAACCGCTGCCCGAACCCCAAGTATAAGCAACAAACATTTGTAAAGGAGACAGAAGTATGATCTACACTGTTACTTTTAATCCGGCCATCGATTACGTTGTGCGTCTGGACGCACCGCTGGAGGTGGGCGAAGTGAACCGCGCCCAAGGTGAGGACTGCGTGCTGGGCGGCAAGGGCATCAACGTGTCCGGTGTGCTGGCGCAGCTGGGCTGCGAGAGCGTGGCGCTAGGCTTTGTGGCGGGTGAGACCGGCGCATGGTTGGAGCGCGGTCTGGCTGCACAGGGGCTCAAGACCGACTTTGTGCATCTGGAAAACGGCATGACCCGCATCAACGTCAAGATCAAGGCAGGGCAGGAGACCGAGCTGAACGGCGCAGGCCCGGCCATTCCGGAAAGTGCCTTGCAGCAGCTGGAAGCCCAGCTGGATAAGCTGACCGAGGGGGATATCCTCATTCTGGCGGGCAGCATCCCGGCAAGCCTGCCGCAGAGCGTCTACGAGCGGCTGCTGGCGCGGCTGCAGGGCAGGGGCGTGCGCGCCGTGGTGGATGCCACCCGCGACCTGTTGGTGAACGTGCTGCCCTACCACCCCTTCCTCATCAAGCCCAACAACCACGAACTGGGCGAGATCGTGGGCCGGGTGCTGACCGGTGACGCCGAGATCGTGGCTGCTGCCCGCACTTTGCAGGAAAAGGGCGCCCGCAACGTGCTGGTGAGCATGGCAGGGGACGGTGCGCTGCTGCTGGACGAGCAGGGACAGGTGCACCGCATCGGCTGCCCCAAGGGCAAGGTGGTCAACAGCGTGGGCGCAGGCGACAGCATGGTGGCCGGTTTTGTGGCCGGGTATCTGCAAAGCGGCAGCTACGCGCAGGCGCTGCGTCTAGGCACGGCCTGCGGCAGCGCAACGGCGTTCAGTCTCGGGCTTGCCACAAAGGAGAAGATCGACGAGCTGCTGGCGCAGC
>UMHF01072745.1_pt1 | contig 18931 bp, 15 predicted proteins | sample 1965431 | NCBI WGS metagenome assembly UMHF01 (sample SAMEA4836088, study PRJEB28245) | human gut metagenome | biome: gut microbiome; material: fecal sample | place: Denmark | collected 2008
TGTCGGTACGCCAGCAGTGAGGATAGTTGTGCACGTGCTTCTCGCTCTTGAAAGCCTTGCCCTCCTGCTTCAACTCATAGCAGAGTACGATGTTCAGGTCTTCAGCCTTCTCAGAAGCCTTCTTGTCCCAAACGCCATCCACATTAAACTGTGGGTCGTAGGCATTCTTCACGTAGTCGCCTGCGTGATGAGCGTATGCCTCCTTGTTGACACAAGCGTTCACGAAGTTGGCATCGAGGTCTTCGATGAGATAGAACTTACCCTGCAGGTCAACCATTGGGCGGGTCTCGCCCTTCTTATTAATAAGGTAGAGAGCTGGGATGTTGGCATCCTTAGCCACCTTGGCATCATCGGCACCGAATGTAGGAGCGATGTGAACGATACCAGTACCGTCATCGGTAGTAACGTAGTCGCCGAGGATTACGCGGAAAGCCTCGCTATCCATCTCGACGAACTGATCGCGACCATCCTCAGAAGCGAATACCTTCTCAGGATGAGCAGCAGCATATTCTGTTACGAAAGCCGGTGCGAAGAGATCAACCTTCTCGCATGGCTTTACCCATGGCAGGAGCTGCTCGTAGTGCATGCCTTCGAGGTCGGTACCCTTCATGTGGTCGATGATACGCCATGGGCACTGCTTCTTCTCCTTGTCGAATGGCAGGAGATCGCCTTCCTTGCACTCCTGGTCTGCCTTCAGATATGAACCTACCAGAGCCTCAGCCATCACGAGTGTCATAGGCTCGCCATTGTAGAGGTTGTAGGTCTCGATGGCTACATAGTCAATCTTAGGACCCACACAGAGAGCCACGTTTGATGGCAGAGTCCAAGGTGTAGTGGTCCATGCGATGAAGTATGGCTTGCCCCACTTGGTCCACTCAGCCTTAGGATCCTTGATGAGGAACTGGGCTGTGGTGGTGAGGTCCTTAACATCGCGGTAGCAGCCAGGCTGGTTCAACTCGTGAGAGCTCAAACCTGTACCTGCACCTGGAGAGTATGGCTGGATGGTGTAACCCTTGTAGAGCAACCCCTTGTTGTAGAGCTGCTTGAGGAGCCACCAGAGAGTCTCGATATACTTGTTATCGTAGGTAATATAAGGATGATCGAGATCTACGAAGTAACCCATCTTCTCGGTCAACTCGCGCCACTCTGCGGTGAACTTCATCACGTTCTCGCGACACTTGTGGTTGTAATCCTCTGTAGAGATATACTTCTCTGAAGCCTTGTTGTCGATATCCTTCTTGGTGATGCCGAGTTCCTTCTCGACACCGAGTTCAACAGGGAGTCCGTGGGTATCCCATCCCGCCTTGCGGTGAACCTGGAAGCCCTTCATGGTCTTGTATCTGTTGAATGTATCCTTGATACTACGTGCCAACACGTGGTGAATACCCGGGTGGCCATTAGCTGATGGAGGTCCCTCAAAGAAGATAAACTGAGGGCAGCCTTCACGCTCGTCGATAGACTTGTGGAAGATATCATTTTTCTCCCACGCTGCTAGTACGTCATTGTTTGTCTGAGTCAAATTCAGACCGTTGTGCTCGGCAAATTTCTTAGCCATATTATCTTATATTTTTATAATGTTTTTACTTTTGGGCGCAAAGTTACAAAAAAAATATGTTTTACCCAAAAATAGAAAGACTTTTTATATAATTATTTTATTATAAACGAAAAAGTTAGGAGTTGGAACAGCGCCCCGACTCCTAACTTTTTATTTCCCGTTTTATTAAAACTTCGCTGCCATGTATTATAAATTTTCAGCCTCTTGCAGCCAGATGGCAGATGCAGCATCACTAGGCATACGCCAGTCGCCACGAGGACTGAGGCTTACGCTACCTACTTTCGGACCGTCTGGCAGACAGCTGCGCTTGAACTGCTGATTGAAGAATCGGCGCACGAAGGTCTTCAGCCACTTTTTGATAGTCTCCTCATCATAGCTGTCAGGATCATTATCACTGATCTTTACACGCTCCAGTTCGGAATCAATAAATGCCTTCTTTGCCAACATGTAAATCTTGGAAGGACGGAAACCGAAACGCAGGAAATAGTAGAGGAAGAAATCATGAAGTTCGTATGGTCCCACCAAATCTTCCGTCTTCTGCTTGATATTTCCATTCTCATCTGCCGGAATCAACTCTGGACTGATAGGAGTATCGATGATATCACGAAGCGTGATGCGGCTCTGTTCGTCTACCCCACTCTCTGCTACATGATTTACGAGATGACGGATCAGGGTCTTAGGAATGCTGGCATTCACGCCATACATGCTCATGTGGTCACCATTATAGGTGGCCCATCCTAATGCCAACTCTGAAAGGTCGCCGGTACCGATAACCATACCCCCCATCTTATTGGCTAAATCCATTAGAATCTGGGTACGTTCACGAGCCTGGGAATTCTCGTAAGTCACATCATGCACACTGGCATCCTGACCGATGTCCTCAAAATGCTGGGTTACAGCCTTGGCGATGCAGATTTCCTTAATGGTAATACCAAGACTCTGCATCAGCGAGATGGCATTATTGTAGGTTCTGTCTGTGGTTCCGAATCCCGGCATAGTGACACCTACGATACCCTTGCGGTTCATTTTGAGTTTATCAAAAGCTTTTACACAAACGAGTAAGGCCAGCGTAGAATCCAAACCACCGCTAATACCGATTACTACGGTCTTGGCATGGGTATGAACGATACGCTTGGCTAGTCCCATGAGTTGGATATTGAAAATTTCCTCGCAAGAGGCATTCATATCGCTGCTGGTAGGAATAAACGGATGAGGATTCACCTCACGTTCCAACACAAAATCGCGTTCATTTTCGGTAGGATCGGCTTCGATATTACGGATATTGAACTGACCGCCGAGAACAGAATACTTAATATTGCGCTGGGCATTTACATAAGTAGAATTCGTACGACGCTCAGAGCGGAGTTTCTCTACATCTATCTGTGAGATAACCATCTGCGGTTCAATAGAGAAACGTTCACTCTGTGAAAGTAAAACTCCATTCTCATAAATCAGAGCATTTCCACCATAAACCACATCCTGCGTACTCTCACCGAATCCGCAGGAACTGTAGATATATCCGGTCATGGTACGGGCACTCTGCTGGCTGAGCAGACTCTTCAGATAATGATGTTTTCCGATGAGTTCGTCGCTTGCAGAAAGATTGAAAATCAGGTCTGCTCCTGCTAGCGCCAGTTTGTTGCTAGGAGGAGCCGGAGCCCATACATCTTCGCAGATTTCCACACCAAACTGTACGCCATCGAAAGTTTGAAAAATCTGAACATCAGGCGTCAGTTTCACCTTATGTCCGGCATAACGGACTTCGCAATCTCTCAGGTCCTGAGCCGAGGCAAACCAGCGTTTCTCATAAAACTCGCTGTAGTTTGGAAGATATGTCTTCGGTACAATACCGAGAATCTGTCCATGCTGGATAACGATACCACAATTGAGCAACAAGTCGCCCGCTATCACCGGCGCCCCCACGATAGAGATGATATCGAGTTTGCGTGTGAAATCGAGCAACATCATCACCGCCTGCTCAGATGATTCGAGAAGCATCTGCTGGCGGAAGAGATCCTGACAGGAATAGCCCGTAACAGAGAGTTCCGGAAATGTAATGATCTCTACACCCTTTCCCTCAGCCAGCGCTATCTGTTCCTCTATCTGCTGGGTATTGAAAATGACATCACCCACCTTTACGGCAGGGATGGCACTAGCTACCTTAATAAATCCGTACTTCATAATAAATTACTTTATTGTTACCTGTGTAGCACCATAGCCATACTCCTGGAAAGAAGCATCCTGATAAGTGCAACTCTTATAGCGATAGTTCAACTCATGAATGAGAGTCTGGCGCAACACACCTTCGCCCTTTCCATGAATAAAGATAATTTTCTGTCCCTTCTTTTTCTTATATTCCTCCATGGTCTTCTTGAAGATATCCATCTGATAATGAAGAATATCTGCAGAATTCATTCCAGCAGTTGTTTCAAGCACTTCATCCGCATGAAGATCTATCACAAGGGTTCCATCATCCTTCTTGCTCCTCTTCTTGCTGGTGTTGGCAACAACCTTCTCATCCTTATACATCTGCTCTTTCAGACGCTTGGAATCGATAACCAGCGGACGGGCTATTTCATCGTTCTCTACAATCGTAAAGAGATAGGCTGGAGTCTCGAAGAAATCGTTCTCCTCGAAAAGATGAAGTTTGTAGAATTTCACGGGATCAAGACGGAACTGAACATCTGTTGCCGGCTTCAGAAGGAAAGGCTTGTCCTTCTTGTAAGCTATCATCTGGATGGCGATATGCTCCATCTCGTTCAGAGCCTCACGACCGAATTCCTCGATGAAGAGTTTGGTGTTCGGTTCTATTTCTCCCTCTGCTTTCAGAGTCCATGCATTTCCCTCAGCCACGAGATAGGTATAGTGGAGATAGTAGTTGCTGTCATTCACCATATAGGTCTCGAAACGGGTATTGGTTACGTCCTTGATGTTGATAGGTACAAAGGCGAGATAAGCACTGAGTTTGTTGCCACCCGTATGTTCCTGAACCGGTTTCACAAAGGTTATCTCACGGTCGGCAGCATCATATTCCTCTACATCCATATCCACGTCATCGTGATCATTCAAGATGGCCTTGATACTCCGGCTGTCCTGATGCAGTTCGGTATTGGCATGCTCCTCAGCCTTCTGCTGCGCATCCATCTTAGCCGAAATCATCTTGCCCATGGAGTATTCATCCTGCTCCACCACAACCACCTCGTTGATAGGCATCGGAATCTCAAAACCATCCTCATCCTCAACGAGCACAATATTTTTACCTTGGAAGCCGGCAACCTTTCCGCCACCCACTTCGCTCAAGAATCTGACTTTATCTCCTTTTTTCATAATCTATTAATAATTTGTAATTGCAAAGATACAAAAGATATTGCAAAACAGGGCTTATTTTAATATTTTTAATGCTACAGATAAAAATAATCCTGTAAAAGATGCACCATGTTAGATATTTTTCCGTATCTTTGCAAAGAAAAAGAAATAGTAACGAACCCTTTAAACTGAAAAGTTATGATTACATTTCCTTGCGCCAAGATCAATCTTGGTTTAAATATAGTTAGTAAGCGGAAAGATGGATACCACAATCTTGAAACGGTGTTCTACCCTATTCCGCTGACCGATGCACTTGAAATCAAGCTCATGGGCGATGAATTCCCTAGTGATGTTCCTTGTGATCTGAAGATTACAGGTAACGCAGTGGATTGCGACGAACAGAACAATCTCGTCGTAAAAGCTTATAATCTCCTGGCTGCCGACTTCAGGATTCCACGCATCCATGCTCACCTGGTGAAGCGTATTCCTTCGCAGGCAGGTTTGGGTGGCGGTTCTGCCGATGCAGCCTTCATGATTCGTTTGCTTGACGAGCGTTTCCGCCTCAACATCGGTAATCCGGAGATGGAAAGATACGCTGCCAAGCTGGGCGCAGACTGTGCCTACTTCATTTCTGCTGACCCCGAAGATGGTGACACTGCATGCTATGCAGAAGGTATCGGCGAAGAACTGATGCCGGTAAGTGGTCCTGGCGATAATCTGAGGGGCTATCATCTGGTTGTGGTGAAGCGCGATGACATTGCTGTCAGTACCAAAGAGGCTTATGCAGCCATCACCCCACAGGCACCAGCCAAATGTTGCCGCGACATTGTTCGCCAGCCTATTGAGACTTGGAAAGAGGAACTTGTCAACGATTTTGAGGCACCTATCTTCAAGATGCACCCGGAACTGGCAGAAATCAAACAGAAGCTGTACAACCTGGGTGCCGTATATGCAGCAATGAGTGGTAGCGGAAGTGCCATCTTCGGTATCTTCAAGCATAAACCTGCAAATATAGAGGAACAGTTCGAAGGAATGTTCTGTAAAATAATGAAACTTTAATTTAGTTAATAGTTTACTCAAATTATAATGAACGAAGAAACACATCAGAAACTGATGACTATCAAGCGAAGCTTCCGCTTGCTGATGAACGGTCCGGGATCGCAATCTATGCGCGATAAGGGACTGGGATATAAACTGAATTGGGGCGTACCATTCTATGAACTGAAAAAGATGGCTGAGGAATATGGTAAAGACTATGACCTCGCCATCGAACTGTGGAAGGAAGATATCCGGGAATGCAAGATTCTGGCTACACTCATTATGCCTGCCGATAAGATGCTTCCGGAAATCACAGATTTATGGATGGAACAGGTACAGAGTCAGGAGATGGCAGAGATGCTTGCCTTCAACCTTTTGCAGCACGTAGATTATGCGCCTGTCATCGCCTACCAGTGGATAGCGAGTGATAAGCCGCTCTATGAGATTGCCGGTTTCCAGCTCCTTGCCCGTCTTTTTGCCAATGGGAAAGAGCCTAACGAGCGTGGCATCAACGAATTTCTGGATCAGGCTGCCGCAGCATTGCAGGGTGACAACATGGGAATAAAACATGCTGTCTCTAATGCGGTTCTCCGTTTCTGCGATTTCGGTGAAGATTTCGAGAAAATTGCAAGAGGAGCACTCAAGGGTATCTACGAGATTTAACGCTTCTGCAGATGCGGTCAGAAACAGGCCACGACCCTGCTGAAAATACGTCCCGACGTAACATTTGCTGCGTCCCGACATACAAAAAAATACGTCCCGATGCAGCAAATGCTACGTCGGGACGTATTTTTATGGCTAATTTCAGCGTTACATGAAATACTTCTGGTATTCGTTTTCGAAATTCGGAGTGAAAACACCCTTGCCGATGTTTTCGCTGATTTCATCCTTGGTCCAGAATCTGCCACCGGCCAATTCTTCCTGGCTCGGTTTCACCTCGCCATCATATACACAGCGATGTACGTAAACCAGTTCCTTTTCCCGCTGACTCTCAAAGACATAATGCCCCAGAGATTCCGGTTCAAAATCGGTGATACCCAATTCTTCCCTTACCTCGCGATGCAAAGCCTGACTCACACTTTCGCCTAAATCTACATGACCGCCGCAGGCTGTATCCCATTTATCCGGCTGGATATCCTTCCAGGCTGGACGATGCTGCAGATACAGATTCCCCCGGCTGTTGAATACATGCAGATGAACAACCGGATGCAATATCTTACTTCCGTCATGGGCACGACCGCGGGTAACAGCGCCCAAAATGTTGCCCATTTCATCTACTATCGGAAATTCCTCGTTCTTATTATCTATCATCGTTTCTCTTATTACAAAGTTCCGTATTCATCAGAGTAGCGCAACATCTGGTCGACATAGCTCTCCTCATAATCCAATACTACGTCTGTAATTTCGCCTTCTTCATCCATCTCCAGCGTCATCTTCGGATTGATGAATCCCTTGTATGGAGCGAGATTCAGTTTCTTGTATCTTGCCAGTATCTCACGATGCAATTCCGGATCAATATTCACGGCATACTTCTCTACCAACAGGCGGGCAGCCTCGAAATCGCCCTCACTCTTGATGCGCTGAATTTCAGCAAGCAACTCGCCGAAGAGATGGCGGAGCTTGGCATAATCATTAATCTTCACATAAGTCTTCGTCGTAATGATATTGCCCTCACTGTCCTTCAAAGCATCCTCGGCAGAAGCATAGTTCATATCCATCTTCACCAGTTCCACAGCACCCTCGGCATGCTCCATCACCCACCAGGCTATCAGCGCACGGTTGCGCATGTGGGCTTCCTCTATCTTGTCGCCTTCCTTGATGCGGATGGTCTGGGTGAGCAGACCGTTCATCAGATAACCGTAATACTGAGCCTTGTATGCCTCATCATTTGGAGTCAGACCCAGTTCTACCAATTTATGGTCGGCTACATAATAGAGTCCGAAAAGATCGGCTCTCGCCTCTTCTATCGTACTGCCATACGCCTTCAGTGCATCAGGGTCGGTACCAGGCAAAAGCTGTCCGCTACCATGTCCCAGACACTCATGCAGGTCGGTATGCAGATCATCTGTAATATCCTCGTACTGATTCATCAGACTGATGGTATCCTCGTCGATAACGAATTCATCGCGGAAACCATTGCCTTGAGCTGCCTTGTTATATGCCTCGGTCAGATTACCGATGGTCACACTCTTAGAACCATATTCCTGACGGATCCAGTTGGCATTCGGGAGATTGATGCCGATGGCAGAAGCTGGATACTCTTCGCCACCCAACATCGCAGCACAGATGACATTGGCTGTAACACCCTTCACCTCCGGCTTGCGGAAACGTGGGTCTACAGGAGAATGATCTTCAAACCACTGGGCATTCTGACTGATGGTCTGGGTGCGCTTCGTAGCTTCAAGATCCTTATATTCTACGATGCCTTCCCAAGTACCTTTCAGTCCGAGCGGATCGCCATACACTTCGATAAATCCGTTGATGAAATCAACCATTCCCTCGTGCTGCTGCACCCAGGCAATGCTGTAACGGTCGAAATCCTTCAGTTCGCCTGTACGGTAATACTTCACCAGGAGATCGATGAGATGTTTCTGTTCCTCATTTTCTGCATATTTCTGAGCACGGAGCAACCAGGAAACAATCTCCTTGATAGCTGCGCCATAGAGGCCGTCTTCTGTCCATTTCAGCTCCACCAGTTCGCCATTACGCTTGGTCAGTTTAGAGTTCAGACCATAAGAAGGAGCCTGTTCGTTGCCCTCTTCCTTCATCCTGGCATAGAAACGTTCTACTTCTGCCTGAGAAACATTCTCATAGAAATTGCAGGCAGAAGTCTGCACCAGATCCTCGCCATCCGTCTGATTCACGCGCTTAGGCATGACTTCCGGATTGAAGATGACAGGCACCAGAATGCCCAACAGGTCTTCCTTGCTCTGACCCTTGGAAAGAGGCAGGTATTCATCGGCTACAGCCCCAACCATCTCATAGAAAGATTCCTCTGAAAATCCTGGCACAAACTTTTCACATCCATAGTGATGATGGATGCCGCTGGCAAACCAGACACGCTTCAGATAAACTTCGAAAGCCTTGAAATCTTCGCTTTCTCGATTACCCTCGTAATGAAGGTATACAGCCTCCAGGGTTTTACGGATGCGCAGGTTGTATTTGCCCTGCTGGTCGAAGGTGATATCTCGTCCCAAGAGGGTTGCCTTCGACAAGCAATAAATATAAATTTTCTGTGTGAGCGACAGGTTTTCGAAACCCTTCAGCTCATAACGGAGCATCTGGATATCGGCAAATCGCTCTTGAGTGTTTACATTACATTTTGCCATTTTTATCTGTATTTACCATGCAAAAGTAATACATTTTTTCCACATACCAAACTTTTCCTCCTGTTTTTCGCTCTTTGCAAAGTTTTTTACTTGAAATATGCACTTTTTCTTGGAGAAAACTTTTATTTATGCAGATTATTCATTACCTTTGCATGAAAATCAAAATAAAAACATGCCGGTAAAGGCAGAAAACATAAAACGGCAATCATGCAGATAAACGAGATATTAAAAAGCTATTTTGGATACGATTCCTTCCGCCCCAACCAGGAAGCGATTATCAAAGAGGTAATGCAGGGACACGACTGTCTGGTTCTCATGCCGACTGGTGGTGGAAAGAGTCTGTGCTACCAGGTTCCCGCATTAGCAATGGAAGGTACCGCTGTGGTCATTTCACCGCTCATCAGTCTGATGCACGACCAGGTGGAGGCGCTCAAGGCAAACGGTATCCCGGCAGAAGCACTGAACAGCGGAAACGACACGACCGATGAACTCATCATCCGCCGCCGATGCGAGAAGGGAGAACTGAAACTTCTTTATGTTTCGCCCGAAAAACTCATCAGCGAGATACCTTATTTATTCAGCAACATCAAGATTTCGCTCTTTGCCGTTGACGAGGCCCACTGCATCAGCCAGTGGGGACACGATTTCCGTCCGGAATATTCGCAACTCGGTATGCTGCACGAGAATTTCCGCAATGTCCCGGTGATGGCGCTTACAGCCACAGCCGACAAGATAACGCGCGAAGATATCATACGCCAGCTTCATCTCAATGGGCAGACGTTCGTAAGCAGTTTCGACCGCCCCAACCTCTCCCTCACCGTAAGACAGGAGAGCACCAAAAAGGCAAAGCTCCAATACATCACCCGCTTCATCAGTAATCATCCGGAAGAAGCAGGCATCATCTACTGTCTCTCCCGCAAGAACACCGAAATGGTAGCTCAGGAACTTATCGATCTGGGTATCAATGCCGCAGCCTATCACGCCGGAATGACTGCCCAGACCAGAGCATCAGTACAGGAGCGGTTCAAGATGGACCAGATTCAGGTGGTATGTGCAACCATCGCTTTCGGAATGGGCATCGACAAGAGTAATGTGCGCTGGGTAATCCACTATAATATGCCTAAAAGCATAGAGAGTTTCTATCAGGAAATAGGTAGAGCCGGAAGAGATGGAGCACCATCAGATACCGTACTGTTCTATTCGATGGCCGACATCATCACCCTCCGTTCTTTCTGTGAAGAAAGCGGACAGCGTGATGTGAATATGGAGAAACTGCGCCGCATGGAGGAATATGCCGAATCGAGAGTATGCCGACGACGCATTCTGCTGAATTATTTTGGCGAGACTTCATCCTGCAACTGCGGCAACTGTGATGTTTGCAAGAATCCTCCACGCACCTTCGACGGCACCATCAGAGCCCAGAAAGCCCTGAGTGCCGTAGTCCGTTCGGGTGAGCATATTGCAGTAGGTACTTGCATCGAGATTCTGAGAGGCATGCATTCTTCTGCCGTTGTGAAAAACAAATACAACGAGATGAAAACCTTCGGTGTGGGTAGGGATACAACATCTAAGGACTGGAATGCTTATCTGCTGCAGATGCTGCAGATGGGATTCTTCGAGATTGCCTACAACAACCACAACTACATGAAGGTTACCGATTTAGGCTGGAAGGTACTGAAGGGAGAACATCATGTTTCGCTGGCTTATATCGAAGAAGACGATAAAGCCACCCGCCCAAAGAAAACGGTACGCAACAGGAAGGGCGCCATCGCCCAGCCGGGAAATCTCATTCCTGAGGTGCATGCCGAACGTGTCATCTTCCAGGAAGACTCGAAAGGCGTGGAAGACAAAGGGCTCTTTGAACACCTCAGAAAGATACGCAAGAACCTTGCCGACGAACAGGGTTATCCTCCATATATCGTACTCAGCGACAAGAGCCTTCATGAACTCGCAAGAATGAAACCTACCACCAAGAATGCCATGAGCCTGATCAGTGGTATCGGAGAATTCAAGCTCAATAAATATGGCGATACCTTCATCAAGGCTATCAGGAAATATACAGGACTATAACAGAAATTTTCTGCATTTTCAGCTTGTCTTGCCACTCATCTTGAAGGCGTCGGCATAGTGCTTTGCGTCTATCTGGGCGAGAGCCTCCTCGGCACTCTTGTTGAACTTCAAAATCCCCGAAACAACCAAGCATTTCTACGATTTTAACAAAAAAACAATCCCGGCCCAGAGATTCCTTTTTGAATCTCCGAGCCGGGAATAGCATATATTAAAATATAGAGAATTAAATTTCATCTAAATTAAAAACTGGATAATCCTCTGCGTAAATACTAAAACTTAAGAGATCATCATCTGTCATTTCCTGCTTATGAGACTTCAGTTTCTCCCATACTTCTGAGATGAGACTAGCTATCAGAGTTGCCTCTTCTGCGATGTAAGAATACTTATAATAAGCTTTTGCCCACCATTGAAGACTTTTATAAATCTGTTGCCAAGATTTATTCTCCAACATCTTTGCAAAGTCAGCCTTGCCTTTTACAAAATCGTTGATTGACTGATAAGGCAAATCTTCTGGAGCGAGATAGGCCTTGCAAAACATCTTGGGACTCATTACCACCCACTCCTTTTTTGAGACATTGGAATACCTTTTAGAGAACATCCAACGAATCGCTTGTTGATACAGCAATTCATTAAAAACAAATATTGCCTTGTCAGAAACTAGACAAACAGCAGGATTCAACAGTTCAAGAGTATGCGATACTTTACGATTCAAGCTAGCAGTCTCTAGTCCATCAGTCGATTTATACCCCAACCTCAACTCAACCATTAGCAACTTACCGGTAGTCTTACGGTTATTTTCGTAATCAGCGATGCCTATTACCGCATCCATTGTAGCTTGCTTTTGCCCGCCACAAATCATTGTCTCATAGGTATCCATGTCCAAACATTCTATTCGCTCGTCAAAAAAATTATCTTTATAATCCCTTTTACAAACGTCACTTAGTAGCGCCCCAGCTTTTTCATAAATGGGGTGCGACTCTACACACCCATTATCAAAGATCTGTATCGCCATATTGCTGAATCCTTTCCAATGCTATATTGAACGAATTGAAGATAGGCTCGATGTCACTGCCGAGAGGCTTAAAAGCATATTGAAACCCATCATCATCCACACTCTGAGCTAAATAGAAGTTTGTTTCATCCAAGATTTGTTCCTTTTTGGCTATTGCCTTGATGGCAGCGACAAAGTCAGGATTATGACTCGCCAAGACTATTTTCACTCCCAATGACTTACGGATAAGAATCAATAATCTAGCAAAGACAACAATCCACTGAGGGTGCAAATGAACTTCCGGCTCATCTATCATAAGAACCGTCTTGTCATCCAAATGACCATTCTTTATCAACTGGAAAAGATAGGCAAACGACTTCATACCAGTAGCGATTTTATCCAAAGGAAGCAACAGCTTGCCATCCTTGCGCTCATAATACATTTCTTTATTGCCCAACAAACTGTCAGAAACATTAATTTTTCCATTTAGAATTTCTGATATGCGATATAGCAACCGTATGTTTTGCTTATTATGGCAACCATTTTCCTCTAGCATTAATTTTCTTAATCTTTGCCAAAACACATTCTTTAGGAAGTCATCCAAGCCGAAAGCCATTGGAGTGTCTATGTAAATCGCTTTGTCCAGATTAAAGAGAGAGCCTAATCTCCCATCAGATATAATGTTGACCCCTTCCTCTTGCAAGGAGATTTTAAAAGGAACCATCTCATCTTCATATAGATATGTATGAAGAAAAGACAAGACATCTGTCAAGGAGCGATCCTCGCTTTTATACAATACCTCTTGCTGCATTTTATCTACCTGTAGGCTTATCAACTCAGCAAAAGTTTGAGCATTCCTAGCCTTTTCCTCACCATCCAAATTCTGATTCAAGAAATTAAGAACTCTGTCTTTTCGTTGTTCTTGAACATTCTCGGCATTCAAGAATTTATCCAGTTGTAAGGCAAATTCACCTATAAACAAATGTAGCTTACCAGAGTATTCGCCTATTGAGTCTAATGAGAAATTATCATCGAGTTTTAAATCGTCAACAGATTGCAAAATATTCTGTCCATTGTTAATGCCTCTATGTAGTTCCCACATTTCCCTGATGGCACGACTGACATTTTGCAGCAATGAATTTATTTCTGTTTTATATCCTTTAACCAGATAGGAGTCAAAGTCCGTAGCAATATCTATCATATAATACAACCATTTAGATATAGTACTCTTACCACATCCATTTGGCCCTGCCAACACGGTGATACCATCTATCAGGATATCAGCCTCCTTGATAGCATGATAGCTACATATAGAAAAACGATACTTGCTCATTTATTCAATCATTTATAATTATTTTCGCAAAGGTACAACTATTATATGAAAACACCTAAGATTTCATAGTTTTTAACACGAAAAGCCATCACACTTTCCCCCATGCAGCCACGCCCCCATCCACCACCTTCACAAACGCAAAAATCCCGACCCAGAGATTCCTTTTTGAATCTCAGAGCCGGGATCTCTTATTCCTATCTACCAGCTTATCTTTCCGAAGCTTGGTATTCCGTTATTTATCCAGTGCCTGATATTTAGAATGCTGACTCTTGTACTCAGGAACGATTCGCTTCATCATACCCACGATTTTCATATCATCGAAGGTCTGGGCTATGCATGACAGTTCGTCCAGTTCCTTGCATACATCGGCATAATCATACTCACGCACCTTCGCAATCTTGATTTTCTTGTGGAAGGTAGGGAGCGTCACCTCCTTGTCGTTGAGCACCTCTTCATAGAGTTTCTCACCATCACGAAGACCAGTAAACTTGATTTCAATATTCTTAGCACCGCTCAACTTAATCATGCGCTTAGCCAAATCCACAATCTTTACAGGCTGTCCCATGTCGAACACGAAAATCTCACCGCCATTTCCCATTGTACCAGCCTCCAAAACCAGTTTGCAAGCCTCGGGTATCAACATGAAGAAGCGGATGATGTCGGGATGCGTCACCGTCACAGGACCGCCGTTTTTAATCTGCTCCTTGAAGAGCGGAATCACCGAACCATTACTACCCAGCACATTACCAAAACGAGTAGTAACAAACTGCGTCACAGCCTTCATTGGCATACCAGGGTTATCCAGACAAGCATCAGCATAAATCTTTCCCTCCTTGATAGCCTTGTCCAGACTCTGCACATAGATTTCGCAGATACGCTTCGAGCAGCCCATCACGTTGGTAGGGTTCACCGCCTTATCGGTGGAAATCATCACAAACTTCCTCACGCCATACTTCACGCTCAAGTCGGCTATCACCCTCGTGCCATCCACATTGTTTTGGATGCTCTCGCTCGGATTGTCCTCCATCATCGGCACATGCTTGTAGGCTGCGGCGTGGAATACGTAGTCAGGCCTGTGTTCACGGAAGATTTCCTCCATCCTAGGCTTGTTCTGTATGCTCGCCATCAAGGTGAACGCCTCGATTTGCGGAAAATTCTTCGCCATCATCAGACGCACGTCATGCAATGGAGTCTCAGCCTGATCCACCAAGATGAGTTCATTCGGCTGATAGATGGCAATCTGTCTCACCATCTCGCTGCCGATGCTGCCAGCCGCACCCGTTATCAGGATACGCTTACCAGACAGCAGATTACCCACAGCCTTCATATCAACCTCAATCTTCTCACGAGGCAGAAGATCCTCGATGTCCACTTCCTTAATTTGCGAATGCGAGAAGTTGGTCTTGCCATCCCATTCCTGCGCACCCGCCAACACGAAGAGTTTGATGTCGTTATCTACCAGGCTGTTAATCATCTCCGTATTCTTGCGCAGTTCCTCACTCTTCAAAGGAGAAACCAGCAAAGCATCAGCATTCTCCTTCTTCATTTCATCCACCAGATGCGCATCGTTGCGGAATATCTCCACGCCCATCATATACTTGCCCTTTCCATTCACGGTATCACTCACGAATCCCTTCAGGACAAATCGAGAAGGTTTGGTGCTGCGAATCATCTTCGCCAACCCCACGCCTCCACTGTGCGTACCATAGATAAACACACGTGTCGCCTTGCCCGTATGCATCGAGTCGTATAACATTTTTACAACCACACGCAAAGCCGTCATCATCAGAGTAGCGATGAGGAAGGTAAAGAACAGTTCACGTATACGCACTGGCTCCAACCATCTATCCACATGAACGTAATATCGGGCTATGGCAATGATAACGAAGCCGATGGCATTGGCAGATGCGATACGACTCAAATCCACAAACGAAGAGTAGCGGATGATAGCCTGGTAAGTGTGCATCAGCCGGATGCCTATCAGATAGGCAATGAGATAGACGCATAGCGTACCCAGCAGCGGCCAGAAGTTATTTGTCAGTTCGCTGCCCCCATGATCCAAATAATAGCATAATACACCTGAAAACAAAAGGATCAGACAGTCGAGGATAAGCACACACCAGTAAGGAAGGGCATTTTTAGTAAAATACCATTCTCTAAGTTTTGAAATAAATTTCATAAAGAGTTTCTCTAAGTCTCGTTGTTTTAGTACTCAATAGCTTCCTTGATGCACTCCACAATATAGCGCACATCATCATCGCTCACCATAGGACCGGCAGGCAAACACATACCAATCTTGAAGATAGCCTCGCTCACGCCATTCACATAAGCAGGAGCATCCTGATATACAGGCTGCTTGTGCATCGGTTTCCACACAGGGCGAGCCTCAATCTTCTTCGATAGCATGAACACACGCATCGCCTCCACGTTCTCGTTAGGCTGGCAGTCGGTAGTAGGCGAATCCACCATATGAATCACGCCAGCGGCACCACCCACGGCAGTCTTCACCACCTCCTTGTAAGCATTCTCCTGCCCCTTGACTTTCAGTTTATCATCCAGCACGATGGTGCAGAGCCAGAAGTTAGAATCATAGTCAGCATTAGGCGCCTCATGCAGCGTGATGCCCTCCACATTCTTCAACAGTTCCTTGTACAACTGCTGCACATGCTGATGATGTTTGATATGATTCTCCAGCACCGTCATCTGTCCACGTCCGATACCAGCGCACACGTTGCTCATTCGGTAGTTGTAGCCGATGGCGGTATGTTGGTAGTAAGGATAGGAGTCGCGAGCCTGCGTGGCATACCACATGATTTGGTTCTTGTCCTCCGCATTGCGGCATATCAAGGCACCGCCTCCCGAGGTGGTAATCATCTTGTTGCCGTTGAAACTCAGCACGCCAAACTTGCCGAAGGTGCCCAGCACCTGTCCTTTATAGCGTGATCCGAATCCCTCAGCGGCATCCTCCACCACAGGAATGCCATACTTGTCGGCTATCGCCATGATGCGGTCGCAGTCGTAAGGCATGCCATAGAGAGCCACTGGCACGATTGCCTTCGGATACTTACCCGTCTTCTCCTTGCGGTCGATGATGGCTTTTTCCAGCAGTTTAGGGTCCATGTTCCATGTGTTTGGTTCCGAGTCGATGAATACAGGCGTAGCACCAAGATAAGTAATAGGATGAGAAGAAGCACAGAAAGTAAAGCTCTGTACGCAAACCTCATCACCAGGACCTACACCGCAAGCCAGCAACCCCAAGTGAACAGCAGCAGTACCAGCGCTCAGCGCCACCACCTCACGAGACAACTCAGAGCCATCGCTGTTCTTAGAAACGAAAGTTTTCAGGTCGTCCTCGAATCCGTTCACGTTAGGACCCAGCGGTACCACCCAGTTGGTATCGAAAGCCTCCTTCACGTATTTCTGTTCCATACCCTCCTCGCTCATGTGGGCGAGGCATAAGTAAATCGTTTTTCTTTCCTTATCCATTGTAATATCTTTTATATTGTTTCTCCAGCATATTTCATTTTCTTTCCCAGCACCGTACAAAAAATCATCTGTATGTCCTTGCAGAAAGAATAATGCTCATAATAATACCTATTGATACGTACCTTGTCGGGGTAAATCACCTGGTCGTTATACTTCACGGCAATATCTTGCGCTGCACGATGGTCTCCCTCCAGTTGCCTCTTGGCTACATAATCTGAGATCATCTCGTCCTCCAGTCGGTATTTCAAGGTAGCAGGTCCCGTGATACCAGGACGGAGTTTAAGCACCACCCTGTCATCGCCCTTCAACTGGTCGGCGTAGCCTGGCACGTCTGGGCGAGGTCCCACGAAACTCATGTTACCAACAAGTACATCCCATAACTCGGGCAGTTCATCCAACTTATAGTGTCTCAACTTAGCCCCCAAAGGCGTAATGCGACTATCGCCTGCCACCGAAACCGACGAGCCATTGTGCTTCACTGTCATGGAGCGAAACTTATGGCAGGTGAACAGCTTACCGTCCTTCCCCACTCTCTTCTGGCAGAAGAAAGCAGGACCACCTGGCATTTTCACACGAATCAATACTGCCACAACCAACAAAACCGGCCATAGCAGCATTAGACCAACCAAAGCCATCAGTCGGTCGAACAACCATTTAAAAATCATATTTTTTTGTTTCTATTTTTTAGGAAGGGTGCGTTTTCTGAGGTAAAATTTCTATATAGAAATAGCCATTTTCGAGGGTTTTGATTACTTTCATATCACACGTTGCTTTCACCGAAGCCAACGAGGCATAATTCTCTGGTGAAATAGAAGAGAACATCCTTATCCCTAATGTGAGGGCTATATGGTTTATCGCCAAGCTCATCAGTTTTCCTATACCCTTGTTATTCCAACGATTGTCTACCATTCTTCCCCTGTACCCTTTGCCATTAAAGAAGCAACGCAAGAAGAAATAACCAACAAGCTCTTTATCATGCCATACACCGAAAGTCAAGAAGGCACGATTTTTCACCACATGAGCGATAGCCTTCTCATTAAAACCATGAGGATGAAAGAACGTAAAAGCCTCTTTGGGTTGCTGTCCGAAAAATTCCACCAGCGCCGAAACATCCTTGATGGAAGCCTCCCTGATGATATATTCCTCGGAGAGTCCCTTGAAAGACACTTTCTTCAGCTTACTACGATAAATCAAATAAAAAGCCAAAGAGTTAACATACTCAATACCATTCCATAAGAAAGGGAATCTATCCCTTAACAAATGAGCCAATTTATACAACATATTCCTTACATTTATTATTTATTAAAATTATAAGGAAATGCGAACATAGCCCTTAGTCCATAAATCTATTTTTTGTATTTAGGCAGATACTCTACATAGTAGTCACCATTTTCCAAAGTTTGCAATATCTTTACTTCATTCACGGCTTGGGCAGACAACATCGAAGCCTTGTTTCGGGGTGAGATGGAACCATACATTCTCAGGTTAAGGTGAAGGGCGATATTCGTCGCCACCACTCCCATCACCCGATTGATACCCATTCTTCGATGTCGATAATCCGTGATATATCCTCTGAAACATTTGCCTGTGAAGAAGCACCTCAAGAAGAAATATCCCACCACCTCATCACTATCCATCACCAGATATGCCAAGAACCCTTTGTTGCGACATAGGCGCAACAACGATTTTCTGTCAAAGGCATGTGGACGAAAGAATTCAAACGCCTCTTCGGGTTGCGCCTTGAAGAAGTCAACTGCGAGATTTACATTTAAGGGCGAAAGACGCACAACCTTAAAATTAAAATCTTTACAGTTTACCCCCCC
>UMHF01021730.1_pt1 | contig 18087 bp, 13 predicted proteins | sample 1965431 | NCBI WGS metagenome assembly UMHF01 (sample SAMEA4836088, study PRJEB28245) | human gut metagenome | biome: gut microbiome; material: fecal sample | place: Denmark | collected 2008
TTATAAATAAAGTTAAATTATAGTGTTGCGGAATTAAGGTAGGTTAGAAGAATATTCGTATTAAAAGAGCGTTACTAAATGGCATGAAATAGTGTGAAAGTATGTGAAATGATACCTTGCTTTTGGCTGTTACTATAGATTAGCATTGAAATATGTTGCCAAAATGTTGCCAAAAATAGAAAAGAAAAAATCCTAACCGCTTATTATCAAGTAGTTAGGATTTTCTTCGGTGCGCCTGATAGGACTCGAACCTACACGGCCTGAACCACTAGATCCTAAGTCTAGCGCGTCTACCAATTTCGCCACAAGCGCATTTGTGACTGCAAAGATACAACTTATATTTCAATTAAAAGAAGAAAAAGATAAAAAACTTTGAAGTTACTTGCTTTTTTGCTGAATTTTTACTATTTTTGCAGACTGAGAAGAAGATGTAAGTCTTTTAACCGGTGCAGATGAATTTGGCATTTATGGTCTGAAGAAATCGATGTTTGGCTAAATGACTGAAATCATGAGAAAACTAACTTAAATATACAGATAAAGAATGAAAAACGAAATGAGAAAAGTATTGCTGTTTGCTGCGGTATTGCTGGCAGGAAACAGTGCCTTGGCACAGACTCCACAGGAGGATTTCAAGAGGGATATTACGCTCTCTGCAAGTAACTATGTGGCTTATCGTGGTCCTCAGAAGCAACTTACTCCTGCTCCTAAGGGATACAAACCATTCTATCTGAGTCACTATGGTCGCCATGGCTCACGCTATATGATAGGAAATAAGGCCTACGATGTGCCTTACTTCTCTTTGCTCAAGGCGAAGCAGGAGGGTAAACTGACTGCCAAGGGTGAGGAAACATTGGAAAAAGTAAAACTGATACGTGATGATGCTAAGGGTAGGGATGGCGAACTGACGCCGCTCGGAGCTATCCAGCATCAGGGAATTACCAAGAGAATGATGGAGCGATTCCCAGAGATTTTTGCAGGTAAAACCAATATCGAGGCGAGAAGTACCGTCGTTATCCGATGTATTCTCTCAATGGAAAATGGTCTGCAGCAGATGCTTCGCATGAATCCTCAACTCCATATCTTCCATGATGCCAGTTATCACGATATGTATTATATGAACCTGTCGGATAAGCGACTGGACAGTTTGAAGAATTGTATCGGAAGAAAGACGGTGCAGGAGGAATTTATCAAGAAGCACGACTGCTATGACCGCGTGATGAAGGAACTCTTCAACGATCCGTACTGGGTGAAGCAGAATATCAATCCGCGCGACCTCAACTGGAAACTCTTTGAGATGGCAGGGGCTATCCAGGGTACTGAACTGCGGGGCAAGGTTTCTCTCTACGACCTCTTCAATGAGGAGGAAATCTATCAGAATTGGGTGGTAAGCAATTCCTTGTGGCAGATGTCATACGGATATTCTCCTTATACTGGTGCCGAACAGCCTTATTCTCAGCGCAATCTCTTGAGAAATATCATCGAGAAGGCTGACAGTTGCATCGCTCTTCAGCATCCGGGTGCTACGCTGAGATATGGTCATGATACGATGGTGACTCCGCTTACCTGTCTGCTCAACCTGAATGGTTATGGTGCGCTTATCAAGGATCCTGAGAATATTGCCAAAATGTGGTTTGATTATAAGATTACTCCGATGGCAACCAACCTGCAGTTTGTCTTCTATCGTAATCAGAAGAAGCCGAATGATGTCTTGGTAAAGGTTCTCCTGAATGAGGATGAGGCAACCTTGCCTATCAAGAGTGATGTGGCTCCTTATTATCATTGGAATGATTTCAAGGACTACTGTATGAAGATTCTTGCAGCCAAGAAGTACTAATCATCTGATTTTCCCTTATTTGAGGAGAATTTCTCAAGGGTTAATCTTGAGAGAATTTTCTCAAGAGTTAATTGGAAAATAAATAGGGCTTGTATGATTTAATAATGATCACACAAGCCCTTATGCTATTCGAAAGTTATTTGAATACGATTCTGATATGATTCGAAAGTTATTTGAGAAAGGTTAGTGCTTAGCTAACCATTCTTTGTCTTTCTCGTCTTCTTCAGTAAACTTCTTATCGTCGAAGAGACTGGTCTGTCCTGTCAGTTCGTCGATGATCTGCTGTTCGCTCTTACCTGCATCCGGGTCAAGGTTTTCTCTTTCAGAAGCTTTTCCACCTTTTCCAGATGCATCCCCATTTTCTGATTCACCTCCTTCTTTTGAGTCTTCACCTTCATCGGTTGGTTCTGGGAATCGGGTAGGCTCCAGTTCTTCGATGCTTTCTAACTTCCAGGTAGTGAGACGCTTGCCCTTTGCCTTGAAACTCTTCTGTCCAATAAACTGTTCTGCATCGATTTCCTCGGCAGGTCGGATTGCATCCACGCCGCCATAGGTAACCTTGAATCTCGGATAGGCGGTATCGGTGAGCAGAATCAGCTTGCAGTTAGGATTTTCTCCCATGAAGTTCTGATGGCGCTTGATGGCATCCATCGTGAAGCGCTTGATATAAGGATAGCCCTGATTGTCGGCATCGTAGAGAATGGCGGTCCAGATCTTGTGCTCGTCCCATTTTTCCAGACGGAGGATATTGTCCTCGTAATGGTTGTTCGGGTCGAAGTTGGTGATGTAGAAATCGCCATCGTCGAGTACTACCAGGATGCTTTCGTCGTCATTGAATTCACCGAGGAATCTTCCGTTCTCATCATAGTTGATGCGGTTTACGTCTGGGTCAAACCAAACCTTTCTTCCTCCCAAGGTACTGTGACCGTGACTCTTCAGTCCGATGCGTCTGATGGTACGCTTGGTCAGGAGATTTCCCTTGGCAGCACGTCCCTTGATAAGTATTTCGGAGAAATCCTTCTCCAGGAAGATGCTCTGTCGTTTCTTCGACAGGTCTGGCTCCATAGTTACCTTGATAATTTCCGCTTCGCCATTAGGGTTGGCGGTGAAGTAGATGATGCGGCTGCCAGGAGTACCCTGGGTGATATCGTACAACTTGTCGCGGGTCATCGCCGTCACGTTGAATCGCTTGATGAAATAATCACCTTGTTTTCCATCGCGATAAACGCAGTTGTAGATGGTGCGCTTGTCGTTTTTCTTGAATACCTGTACGTGGAGGATGTTCTTTCCTACGAATATCTTGTCGGCCACCTTCATGACCTTGAATTTTCCGTCTTTATAGAAGACGATGATGTCGTCGAGGTCGGAACAGTTGCATACGAATTCATCCTTCTTGAGGCCGGTTCCTACGAATCCTTCCTGTCGGTTGATAAACAACTTCTGGTTGGCTTCTACCACCTTGGTCACCTCGATGGTGTCGAAGTTGCGTATCTCGGTCTTGCGAGGATGGAACTTGCCGTATTTGCCTTTGAGGTATTCAAACCAGTTGATGGTCACATCGGTCATGTGGGCAAGGTCATTTTCAATTTCAGCCAGTTCTGCCTTAATCTTCATCAGGAGATCATCCGCCTTATCCTTATTATATTTAAGAATACGCTGCATCTTGATTTCAAGCAGTTTGAGAATATCTTCCCGGGTGATTTCGCGATGGAAAGCATACTGTACCATTCCCTTGCCATCCACCTCGGCAGTAAAGAGTTTGTCCTTGAAAGGTTCCAGCTTGGAATCGATGAATGCCACTACCTCATCCTGGCTCTTACTCTGCTCAAACTTGCGCTCCTTATAGATGCGCTCCTCGATGAAAATGCGCTCCAGAGAGGAGAAGAAGAGCTGTTCTTCCAATTCGCCCTTGCGAATCATGAGTTCCTTGCGGAGCAGTCCCATCGTGCAATCTACGCTATGCTTGAGCACATCGCTGACGGTGAGGAACTTTGGCTTGTTGTCCTCGATGACGCAGCAGTTGGGTGAAATATTGATTTCGCAGTCGCTGAAGGCATAGAGGGCATCCATCGTCTTGTCTGACGACGTACCAGGAGCCAGATGGACGAGAATCTCCACGTTGGCAGAAGTCACATCATCCACCTTTCTGGCCTTGATTTTACCTTTCTCTACAGCCTTAGTGATAGATTCGATGAGGCTTCCCGTAGTCTTACTGTATGGAATCTCGCTGATGATCAGAGTCTTGTTGTCGAGCTTGTCTATCTTGGCACGAACTTTCAGCACACCGCCACGCTGACCATCATTGTATTTGCTTACATCAATGGCACCACCCGTAGGGAAATCAGGATAAAGCGTGAATGGTTCGCCCTTCAGATAGTGAATGGCAGCATCGCAGAGATCATTGAAGTTGTGGGGCAGCACCTTGCTGCTCAAGCCTACGGCGATACCTTCTGCGCCTTGTGCAAGGAGCAGAGGAAATTTGGCAGGCAGGGTGATAGGCTCTTTATTGCGGCCGTCGTATGAGAGCTGCCAGTCGGTAGTCTTCGGGTTGAATATTACGTCGAGTGCAAACTTGGAAAGTCGTGCCTCGATATAGCGGGGAGCTGCCGCACGGTCGCCAGTGAGAATGTTACCCCAGTTACCCTGTGTGTCGATGAGCAGGTCTTTCTGTCCCATCTGTACCAGGGCATCACCGATGGAGGCGTCACCGTGAGGATGAAACTGCATGGTGTGGCCCACGATATTAGCCACCTTGTTGTATCTGCCATCATCCATACGTTTCATGGAGTGGAGAATGCGTCGCTGCACAGGCTTCAGTCCGTCCTCGATGTGAGGAACGGCACGCTCCAGAATTACGTACGAGGCATAGTCGAGGAACCAGTTCTGATACATACCGCTGAGATGGTGTACAGCGGATGCGTCGAATCGGTTCACCGGCTTATAATCGGAATGCTGTTCTGTCTGATTTTTCAAATCATCCTTTGACGAATCCTCTAAGTCGTCCTTTTGCGAATCCTCCAAATCGTCTTTAGAGGTGTTCTGCAGGTCGTTATTTTGAGAATCTTGCAAGTTGTCAGGATTTTGACCTTCGATTCCGTCTTTATCTTTAATTTCGTCGCTCATAGATAGCTTTTAATACTTATTTTGATAATTTATGGCAAAAATACAACAAAATTTCGAGAAAAAAGCGTATCTTTGCCGAAAATTTGAAAAAAATAAGTTTTTATCATGGCACAGGAAGATGTTTTTAAGAAAATCGTAAGCCATTGCAAAGAATATGGCTTTGTATTCCCAAGTAGTGAAATTTATGATGGCTTGGCAGCTGTTTATGATTATGGACAGAATGGTGTTGAGCTGAAAAATAATATCAAGCAGTATTGGTGGCAGAGCATGGTGTTGCTGCACGAGAACATTGTTGGTCTTGATGCTTCTATCTTCATGCACCCTACTGTTTGGAAGGCTTCCGGCCACGTAGATGCTTTCAATGACCCATTGATTGATAACCGCGACTCTAAGAAGCGTTATCGTGCTGATGTGCTCATCGAGGATCACATGGCTAAATACGAAGAGAAGATTGCTAAGGAGATTGCTAAGGCAAAGAAGCGTTTCGGCGACAGCTTTGATGAGGCTCAGTTCCGTGCTACCAATCCTCGTGTTCTCGAAAACCAGAAGAAGTATGATGAACTTCATGCTCGCTATACTGAGGCTATGCAGGGTCCTAATCTGGAGATGCTGAAGCAGATTATCGAGGATGAGGGTATCGTTTGCCCTATCAGCGGTACTAAGAACTGGACTGATGTTCGCCAGTTCAATCTGATGTTCTCTACCCAGATGGGTGCTGCCAGCGATGCTACCAGCAAGGTTTATCTCCGTCCTGAGACTGCTCAGGGTATCTTCGTAGATTACTTGAGTGTTCAGAAGACTGGTCGTATGAAGTTGCCATTCGGTATCTGTCAGATTGGTAAGGCTTTCCGTAATGAGGTTGTTGCCCGTCAGTTTGTATTCCGTATGCGTGAGTTCGAGCAGATGGAGATGCAGTTCTTCTGCCAGCCAGGTACTGAGATGAAGTGGTTTGAGTATTGGAAGAAGGTTCGTTTGGCATGGCACGAGGCTCTCGGCATGGGTAATGAGAACTATCGCTACCACGACCATGAGAAGTTGGCTCACTATGCTAACGCAGCTACAGATATCGAGTTTAAGATGCCTTTCGGTTTCAAGGAAGTTGAGGGTATTCATAGCCGTACCGATTTCGACCTTTCTCAGCATGAAAAGTTCAGCGGCCGTTCTATCAAGTACTTCGATCCTGAAAAGAACGAGAGCTATGTGCCTTACGATGTAGAGACTTCTATCGGTGTTGATCGTATGTTCCTCAGCGTAATGTGCCACTCTTACTGTGAGGAGAAGTTGGAGAATGGTGAGACACGTGTTGTATTGCGTTTGCCTGAGGCTTTGGCTCCAGTGAAGTGCGCAGTATTCCCATTGGATAAGAAGTATGGTCTCCCTGAGTTGGCTCACGAGATTGTAGATGAGTTGAAGTTCCACTTTAATACTCACTATGGCGATCCTAAGGATTCTATCGGTAAACGTTATCGTCGTCAGGATGCTATTGGTACTCCATTCTGTATCACAGTTGACCACGAGACTCCAAATGATCATAAGGTAACTCTCCGTTATCGTGATACTATGGAGCAGGAGCGTGTTGCTATCAGCGACTTGCGCAGTATCATCGAGGAGCGTGTGAGCATCACAAGCGTATTGAAGAAGCTTGGCAAGGAAATCAAGAATTTCTAATTGCCGGAGTATTTCGGGATATACCTGTATGATTTGTGTAGTCTGAGTGATATGCATATATATAATAAGGTATATGATCAAAACAAAAGATTTAGATGAACTTTAAGAATATTAAATATTTGTTCTTTCTGCTGATGACGGTTTTCGTACTGTCATCATGCAGTGAGACGAATGAGGACGAGTCGAATTCTGAGTTTAGAAATTGGCAGGAGCGTAATGATAAGGCTTTTGCTGATACATTAGCTAAAGCCCGACAGCAGATTGCCAATGGAAGTACGGAGTGGAAGGTGATACGTAGCTGGACACTTCAGAACCAGACATCCACTATGGAAGGACAAGGTGCTGCTTCTACCCTAAAGTATAATGACGATGATTATATCGTGGTGCATGTACTGAAGGAGGGTAATAGTGATGCTAAACTGCTTTATACCGACTCTATCCAATTGAGTTATCGTGGTAGATTGATTCCATCCGATTCTTATGCCAATGGTTATGTTTTTGACCAGACTTTCGTTGCTGATGAGTATAGTTCGGAAACGGCTAAGCCAACAAAGACGACTGTTAATTATGGTTGGATAGATGGTTTTACCACTGCACTTTTGGGCATGCATGTCGGAGATCACTGGCAGGTATTCATTCCTGCTAATCTCGCTTATGGCGGTCGCGTTAACTCAACCATCCCTGCTTATTCTATGCTTCGCTTCGAAATGGCATTGACTGCCTATAAGCGAGGTAAAGGTAGCTGGATAACGGAAGAATAATATCAAGCAGTAATATGCTCGCATATAATGACTGTTGAAAAATATGATGATATTTTAGCCTTGGGAGTAGTGATACTTTCAAGGCTTTCTTTTTTCATCGGATTTCACGGAGTTATCGGTGCTTTCTTGCTCATACGATTACTCACGGAATTTTATTCGGATAAGACCTTATGGTCTCTGGCAGATACCCCATATAGCTTTCTCCTCTTTTTTCCCTCTTTCCTTCCTCTCTTTCGTTCCCTTTTCTTTTTCCTCCCTCTTTTCCTTTTCTTTTCCCTTTTTTGCCCTCCCTCTTTTCCTTTTCTTTTTCCTCCCTCTTTTCCCCTTTTTCCTCCTTTATTATTCCATATATTTCATTTCTATTTTCAATTCTAAAAATATGTTGCGAAGGCTAAATTAGTGTTTGTGCCCGTACACAATCCTTTGACGTATATCAAAAAAATGTTAGAAAGTTGCAAATTTATTCATAAAAATATTGTGGGTTCAAAGAAATGTAGTACCTTTGCATCAGAAATATAAGTTTTAGGTTTTTAGTTAGGTAATAGATTGTTCTAGGTTTAGTTTTTTAAAAGGTAGTTTATTAAGATTGTAATTCAAGGACGACAGGTATTAGAAGAAAAGGTAAATAAAGATTGTTTATTCAAGGACGACAAATAGGTTAGGTTAGTTTTCATAAAGGTGAAAGTGCGTATTTTAGGAATATTGATTGAAGGTAATAATTATTTATGTTAATAAGAAATGGCGGTTCCTCAACATGGAGTCGCCATTTTCCGTGTATTTTGTTTTGACGTAAATCGATAAAGGAATAGATAATAACAAAAAATAGGAAAATAGAAATAGATATGCTATATAGTAAGAAAACAGAATATCTGATGGAGTCGATTCGTTCGGGTAGAGCGATGGTGCGTAGTGAGAAACTCAATCTGATTGTGGGATTGAGTATCCCATCTATGTTGGCACAGATTTCCACCGTCATGATGTTTTTTATTGATGCCTCTATGGTTGGTCATCTGGGTACTGAAGCCTCTGCCAGTATCGGTCTGATAGAATCTACCACATGGTTGATTGGCAGTTTGCTGAGTGCGGCTGCCACAGGATTCTCTGTGCAGGTAGCTCATTTTATCGGAGCCAATGATTTTGTGAAGGCGCGTCAGGTTTTCCGTCATGCCTTGATTTGCGGTTTGGCTTTCAGTGTGTTCCTCTCGCTCATAGGAGTGGGAATACATTCACATCTTCCATACTGGTTGGGTGGTGGTGCTGATATCGCTTCAGCATCTTCTGGTTATTTCCTGATATATTCCTTGGTGCTTCCCTTCGTGTATCTTTATCATACTTCCGAGATGATGCTCAAGTCGGCTGGTAATATGCATACGCCGAGCGTGATGGCTGTACTGGTGTGTATTTGTGATGTAATCTTCAATTATATTTTCATTTATATCTGCAAGTTCGGGGTAGTGGGTGCTGCTATGGGAACAGCCTTGGCATATATCTGTATTTCACTACCCAATCTATATCTGTCGGCTTGCAAGAACCGGATGCTTAATCTCCGTCAGGATCATGTGCGTTTTCATTGGGTAAAGGAATATGTGCAGAGAGCCTGCAAAATTAGCATCCCTATCGCCATACAGAATATTCTGATGAGTGGAGCACAGATTGTGAGTACCATGATAGTGGCGCCATTGGGCAACATAGCCATTGCTGCCCATTCTTTTGCGATTACAGCAGAAAGTCTTTGTTATATGCCTGGTTATGGTATCGGTGATGCTGCTACTACTCTGGTAGGACAGACTCATGGAGCGGGGCGCATAGACCTGTGCAAGAACTTTGCTTATATGACCGTTGGTCTTGGTATGTTGGTGATGGCATTGATGGGAGTCATCATGTATGTCTTTGCGCCAGAAATGATAGGAGTGCTTTCGCCTGTTGAGGCCATCCGCCAGTTGGGTACTACCTGTCTGCGTATCGAAGCATTTGCCGAACCGTTCTTTGCTGCGAGCATCGTGACCTATTGTGTCTGTGTGGGAGCAGGTGATACATTCAAGCCTGCTGCCATCAATCTCGGTACCATGTGGCTCGTGCGACTCACTCTTGCCTACGGCTTATCCAAGAGCTATGGGTTGGAAGGTGTGTGGATTGCGATGGCTACGGAACTTACTTTCCGTGGAGTTCTCTTCCTCATACGCCTTTTCCGCGGTTCTTGGATGAAGAGCTTTCAGGTGCGTGGATAACGGACTTCCGGTTCTTTGAATTAGTGCATGATTTTCCAGGCAAAAGTGTGAAAATAGCGATAAAAGCGTGAAAATGAGGGGTAAAGAGTGAAAAAGCTACAAAATATTTGCTTTCTCCCTTTAATTATGTTATTTTTGCATTCTGAAAGCTACCCAAAGGCGTGGGGGATTTCGTTTTATACTATAAATGTATATTCAGAAAATATCCATTTTCTATAATATGTATGTGTATAGATTAAATAATAAAATGTAAGTAATAATTCTAACATTATAATAAAACATGAGATTAAAGCAGTTTTTTGTAGCGGCAGTGATGCTGCTGGCTACAGGCTCAATGGTGGCACAGCAGATGCCTCAGGTTCCTGTTGACAAGGACGTGAGAATCGGTCACCTTGACAACGGCCTTACCTACTACATTCGTCACAACAATTTCCCTGAGCATGTAGCTAGTTTCTACATTGCACAGAAGGTTGGTTCTATTAATGAGAACGACGACCAGCGTGGTTTGGCTCACCTCTTGGAGCACTTGGCTTTCAATGGTTCTGAGCATTTCCAGGGCAATAGCCTTCAGAACTATCTTCAGAGCATTGGTGTGGAGTATGGTAAGAATTTGAATGCTTACACAAGTATCGACAAGACCGTTTATTATTTTACCGACGTACCAACTACTCGTACTACAGCCGTAGATTCTTGTATGCTCATCCTCAAGGATTGGAGCAATGGTATCTCTCTTACCCAAGAGGCTATCGACAATGAGCGTGACGTTGTACACAATGAGTACCGTATGCGTATGGTAGGTCAGCAGCGTATCATGGAGCGTTCACTTCCTGCACTTTATCCTGGCAGCAAGTACGGTTATCGTATGCCAATCGGTCTGATGAGCATCATTGATGGTTGCGATCCTGAAACCCTCCGTGCTTACTATCGCAAATGGTATCGTCCAGACAACCAAGCTGTCATCGTTGTAGGTGATGTGGATGTTGATCACATTGAGGCACAAATCAAGAAGCTCTTCAGCGGCATCAAGGTTCCTGCTAATGCAGCAAAGGTGATCCCTGAGTTGGTTCCTGACAATGATACAGCTATCTATGTAGTTGACAAGGACAAGGAGCAGAACTACGATGTGGCTATGATCAGCATGAAGCACGATGCTACACCTGACTCTTTGAAGGGTAGTCTCAATTACTTCGCTACTTCTTATGTTCAGAGTGCAATTACCAGCATGCTTAGCTCTCGTTTGGGCGAAAAGTCATTGGAGGCTGACTGTCCATATCTCCAGGCTGGTTGTGATAATGGCAGTTACTTGGTTTCCCGCACAAAGGATGCTTTCAGTCTTACTGCAGTTGCCAAGCCTGGCAAGATGCTTGAGGCTTATGCAGCTGTTCTCCGTGAGGCTAAGCGTGCTAAGGACTTCGGTTTCACGGCTACTGAGTACGTTCGCTATAAAGAGGATTTCATGAGCGGTTTGGATAAGATGTATTCTAACCGTGATAAGATGAAGAATGAGCAGTTTACTTCTCAGTATGTAGATCATTTCATCTCTAATGAACCAATCCCTTCAGTTGAGGTTGAACATCAGATCTATAAAACCATGGTTCCAAGTATTCCTGTAGAGGCTATCAATGCTTATGCCAAGGAGTTGATTTGCGAGACTGATACCAATTTCGTAACACTTCTGATGATGCGCGATGCTGAGGGTGCTGTTTATCCAACCAAGCAGCAGTTGGCAGATGTCGTAAAGCAGGTGCGTGGTGAAAAGCTCGAAGCTTACGTAGATAATGTAAAGCAGGAACCATTGATGGCAGAGCTTCCTAAGGCTGGTAAGATCAAGAAGACTACAGAGAATAAGCTCTTCGGTTACAAGATGCTCACCCTCTCTAATGGTGCCAAGGTTGTGCTCAAGAAGACTGACTTCAAGAACGACGAGGTACAGTTTGCTGCTACAGCAAATGGTGGTACTTCTGTTTTTGGAACAAAGGATCTCAACGAGGTGAAGATGATGGGTGCCTTGATGAACTCAAGTGGTTTGCGTGGCTTTACCAATAATGACCTTGAGAAGGTATTGGCTGGTAAGATTGCTTCTTGCGGATTCAGTGTTTCAAAATACCGTCATGGTTTGGGTGGTGGCTCAACTCCAAAGGATTTGGAGACTTTGATGCAGCTCATCTATTTGAAACTCACCAATCTGACTAAGGACGAGAAGGCTGTCAACAACCTGATCAACAATCAGGTAACAGCACTCGCTAATCGTAGCAACAATCCTCAGGCTGTATTCCAAGATTCATTGACCAGCACGCTCTATCCTGGTAACCCTGTATTCCGCACAATGACAGTGGATGAGGTGAAGAGTGTAAACTACGACCGCGCACTTGAACTTGGTAAGCAGCTTTTCGGTAATGCGAAGGATTATACCTTCTTCTTTGTCGGCAACTTCGATGAGGCTAAGATTCTTCCTCTTATCGAGCAGTATATCGCTTCTTTGCCAAACAACGGAAAGAAGTTTAAGAACGTAGAGACATTGCCAGTGAAGGGTGAAGTTATCAACAAGTTCACCAAGGCAATGGAGAATCCACAGGATGTAGCTGTTGAGATCTGGTGCTCAGAGGCTCCTTATACATTGCGCAACTCAGTACTTGCTGATATTGCAGCTCGCGTTATCAATATGGATTACAACCGTAATATCCGTGAAAAGTTGAGCGCTGCTTATTATGCTGGTGCTGATGCTATGGAAAGTGTAAAACTTGATGGTAAGACCATGCGTGTAGGTGTTACTGGTAATGCAATGATGAACCCAGACAAGTCTAAGGATGCTATTCCTTACTTCTATTCTGGTTTGAAGGATGCGATGGAGCAGCCTAATCTGGATGACCTCCAGAAAGTGAAGGAAATCCTTCTGAAGCAGGCTGATGTAAGCTGCAAGCAGAATGGCTACTGGATGGGTGTTATTTCTGAGTATCTGCTTCATGGTATTGATACTCATACCAACTACAAGAAGGAGGTAAGCTCTGTAGATGCAAAGGCAGTGAGCGATTTCCTCAAGAATGTAGTGATGAAGGATGGCAACCACGTAGAGGTTATCATGCATGCAACAAAGGCTGGTGAGGCTAAGTAACAAGAAAAATGTCACATAAATATATAAAATCCCGATACAATTGTTGTTGTATCGGGATTTTTTTGTACCTTTGTCCACAAAATAGAGAGTTTAGTGAAAGATAAGTTTAATGTTTTAATTTAAAAGTAAATGAATATCAAGAAGATGAATTTCAATTCGTTGAAGCGAATTGTTTTGGCACTTATGCTGATAAGTGTAAGCATGGTGAGTGTGCAGGCACAGCTTCTTTACAAGATTAGTAAAGATAGTACCGACCAGAAACCTTCCTATATTATGGCTTCCAACCGTCTTATGAATCCTATGGGTGTTGTTAGTCTGAGTGGTGAGTTGAAGGAAGCACTTACTAATACCGATCAGATGTATTTCGAGGTAAACAAGGCGGCTTATCGTGAGTCCATTAATGACGCTAAGAAACTGGCTGACGGCAAGACTCTTCTCAGTTTGCTTACTCCGGCTCAGCAGACAAAGCTTAATGCTTTCCTCAAGAAATACATGGAGGTAGATTTCCGTAGTTCCTATGTGCAGAAAAAGTATGGTAACCTGACTCCTGCAGCTTTGATGGAAGACATGGAGCAGTTGCTTTTTGTGGCCAATCACATGGGTATGTATGATCCTACTCATACTTTCGACCAGTATTTTGAAGCACAGGCAAAGGCAAACAATGAGACTGTAGGCGGTTTAAGTGATGTTGATGCTTATATCAACGATACTTATAAGAGTGACCTGAAGCAGCAAGTGGCTCGCTTGGTAGAGTTTCTTGAGAATGAGCCTACTGAGTTGGTCAAGTTGAATAAAGCTGTAGGTGCTTTCAAGGCACAGGACGTAGATGCTGCAGCCAAGGCTACTGGCGCTCATGTTTCTCAACCAACTCTTGAGGCTTGGGCTGCAAAGGTGCAGACAGTGATGGCAGAGAAGCCAACCTTCTTTGTTGTTGATGCCGCCAATTTAGGTGGTGAGAATGGTCTTCTCCAGTTGCTCCGCAATGCCGGCTGCAAAGTAGAGAAATAATCAATAGTATAATCCAAAAAATAAATAGGGTAAACCAAAAAATAAATAGGGTAAACCAAAAAAGTCCCGCTGTCAGGATGAAATTCCTTACAGCGGGACTTTTTTCGTGATGTCCTCGACTCTCTATCGAGCGGGGGATAAAGATCATAATCTTACAGCATAACCTTCTTCCTTATCAATGGAATTTACCACATACGAGTGTCTTTTCCTTCAGGATGAAAAACAAAGCTGCACACGAGAATCTCTCTTAAAAGATAATCTCTTTAATTTCTGCTTTTAGCCTTAGAGGCAAGAGCCTCGCGGCGATCACGAAGAATGCTCTGGCATCTGCTGATAGCCTGATTCTGATTCTCTTCGTTAACCTTTACTAAACAATCGTTCATAACCTATTGTGTTTTGATAAACCTATTGTGATTTGAATACGTTGCAAAGATAGAGCATTCTGATAAAAGATGAAAGAAAATCCTATTAAAATGCATTACTTTTAGTCGATTTTTTGATTTATGTCAATTTTAAAGCCTTTTGTATCCCAATTTTCATGTTATATTCATACGATTCGTAGTATTTATAGGGATATTACTATGAGAAAATGGGAAAATCCTTCTGAAATTTCATTTTTTTTTGCGAACTTTGCAGTCGAAAATGGATTCTTCTTCTAAAAGAGATTGTTTTCTTCCAGGGATAATTCCATGCATAAATAGAGAGAAGGAAATGAAGAATTCCATAGGAATATAGGTATATATAAAATAATAAAGGTATGAAAAAAGTAATTCTATTGACAGCTTTGGTGCTGGCTTGCACTACTGGCAGTATGGCAAATGAACTCAGCGAGTGCTCTCTTTCAGAGTTAATCAGTACTCCTGTTAAGAAAACTACAAAGAAGACAACAAAGAAAACAACAAGCAAGAAGACAAGCTCAACTAAGTCTTCTACTAAAGCTTCTACTGCGGCAACCTCTGCCACCAGTACTTCTGCAACAACAAATACAGAAACAACAACTCCTACAACAGCAACTTCTGCTACTTCAACCTCTGCTGGTTCTGCAATAGCTGGTATCCTCGGTGGATTGCTTGGTGGAGGCACATCTGGTAGCACAGGCAGTACTGCAGGAACCATAATCAATGGAATTCTGAACAATGTAATCGGATCTGGTTCTTTCAATAAAGAGAGTCTTTGTGCTCATACTTGGAAATACAGTAAGCCAGGTTGTGCTTTTACTTCAGAGAATCTGCTTGCCAAAGCAGGCGGTGAAATTGCAGCTAATAAGATAGAGGAGCAGTTGGAAGGTTATTACAAGAAAGCAGGTTTCTCCAGCTCAAACACTTACTTCAAGTTTAATACGGATGGAAGTTTTGAGTCAAAAATAGATGGCAAGTCATGGAGAGGTACTTATACTTTTGATGAGAAGACACATGCCATCACAATGAAGGGACTCCTGCTCAGTGTTTCCGGCTATGCTACCCAGACAACCAATGGTGTTAGCCTTCTCTTTGAATCCAAGAAACTCCTTACCTTGGTTCAGACATTGACAGCTCTCAGCGGTAATTCTACACTTGGCACTATCGGCAATATCACCAAGAATTATGATGGAGTACGTGTAGGTTTTGAGATGAGTAAGTAATTTCTCATTCATCTATTGAGATATTATATAGTAATGATTATATTGCTATTATTTATATAGCAGAAAAATCCCCTTAGAGATAGCCTGAATCAGGCTTTCGCTAAGGGGATATTTTATCTCTTACGCTTTAAATTTCCTTTTTACTTGATCTCAACTTTTAGCGGAGTTTTCAATGCTTCAAGATAATCCTTGATGCGAATCTGCCATTCTGTATAGCTGCGAACATCATATTTGCTCCATGCAGCTCCGAAGTAATAGCTGAACTTTTCTCCGTCCTTCAAGCCTGTCTTGATGCCTAACGCATGACCGGTAGCACCATCGTGCTTCTTATCGAAAAGCTGGTAGTAGGTATTGTCAATGCCATAAGGGAAGAGTACACCTACATAAACCTGAGACTGGTTACCTTCCATATTGTCGGTAGGGTCTGCGTAACTTACGTAGTCTTTTGCGAAAGTTTTAGTCTCGGTATCTTCCTCATGGATTGGGAAACCTGTAGCAAAGTCGGTAGGGTGGGTGAGACCATCATACCAGACTGTCATCTTGTTGAAGTTGCTGCCCTTGTCGAGAGAGATGATACGATGTTCTACTACGTTCTTCTGGTTGCCCACGGTAGGCGCATCGGTCGTTCTCCCAAGCCAGGTCGTCCTTTCTCATCTTATAGAGAGCGCCTGTTGCCCAAACTTTCTGAGAATATGGCTTCTCTATGCTGATATAAAAGGTAGCTTCGCTATGAGGACGCACACTGGCATCGATGAGCAACTTACCATCGTGGGTAATCTGTGAACCGATTTGCTGTCCGCGGGTATTCTTTACCACATAAGCCTGTCCTTTGCCAGGAGTTGCATTTGATAGTTTAGTTTTCACATCAGCCATGCTTACTTCTACGAGTTCCATTCGCTGGGCAGCAGTTGTGTTGCTTACTACCACAGTTGCTTGCTGGGCATAGCTGTAGTTGGAACCGGCTATCGCCAAGAGCATCATGATACTCTTCCTCATGTTGGTTTTTGTCATCATTGTTTCTGATTTGTTAGTTATTATTAATTTTGTTTTCTTACGTGTCGAACTTGCTTCGTTACGTACATTATTATATATAATACGGATGAATAGTTGCCGATACAGACAAAGTGACAATACTTTCTGTTGCCAATATTTCTTCTGGATTATTCCTCGATAAGGGAAACTTCCATACTGATATCCTCTTTTGGACGATCACCTCTGAGCGTCTCGCAATTCTGGATTTTCTCCACGACGTCGAGACCTTCTTCTACTTCGCCGAATACTGTATATTGGTTGTCAAGGAAAGGAGTACCGCCCATCTCTGTGTAGGTTTTCACCTGCTCATCGGTAAATTTAGGGTAACCTTCCTCCTTGCAGCGTTTCTTGGTTTCATCCACCAGCTGATCCTGCAATTCCATCAATCCCTGGCGGTCGCGGTTGCGACGGAAGTTCATGATCTCATCGTGGTGTTCTTTAGCAAGCTGGTTGAATATGTTTTGCTCCATCTGCATGCCCATCTGTTTCTCCATCTGCTTGAGTTCATTCATCTTGTAGGTTTTTCCCCATACGATATAGAACTGGCTTCCGCTGCTTTCTCGCTCAGGATTTACCTCATCTCCCAATCTCGCAGCGCTCAGTGCGCCACGCTTATGGAAAAGTTGAGGATAAACAAATTCTGCAGGAATCGTGTAGTCAGGACCACCTGTTCCCAACATTTTGCCCTTAGGAGCATTCTTACTCTCCGGATCACCGCCCTGAATCATGAAATCCTTGATGACACGATGAAAGAGAGTGCCGTCGAAATATCCCTCTTTAGCCAACTTGATAAAGTTGTTGCGATGTTGAGGGGTCTCATCATAAAGGCGTACCTTGATATCGCCTTCAGAAGTCTTAATCAATACTTTTGCCATAATATTTAATTATCAGTATAGTTCTTTAATTTGGCCTTTATAACCTTCAGCCCTTCAGTTATTCAGCCTTTTTTTACCTTTTTACCTTTTTACCTTTCATAATATTCATTCCATTCTTTCATGGCTTCCTTCCAGTCGGTTTGTTCTCCGCTTGCAACTGCTTCCTTCTGTTTTTCTGCCTCGTCGCGAGCCTTGTCACGAGCACGTTTGGCTTTCATCGCCTCGATAGTAGCATCATCAAGAATCTGGATGGCACCACGCTTGATGGCAGCCTGAAGTTCCTTTTCGCCGAAAGCCTTGCCCGGTTCGTTGAAGTCGGATATATTAAATTCGTAATCTACACGAAGGTCATGGCGAATCTGCTTCTGCTGGAGTCTGTTACCAGCGTTTTTCAATCGGAGCAATTTGCCGATTTCCTTGATTTCTCCTGCGGAGTATTTGTTTCTTCCCATTAAAAAACTGATGTTATAATAATCTTATGAATAATTCTCTGCAAAATTACAGATAATCCTTGATAATGCCAAGTAATTATCTGGAAAAATGCGCTTATGGCATACGAAATCTGCCATCTTGTCATTTCTTTTATGCTCTTTTCTGACATTTCTCGTTCTTTTGGCAGTTGTGCCCCTTCTGTCTTTTCCTTGGCACACGCTTTGTTAACTATGTTTGCGTGACCGTTGGGGAGAGTTCCTGATAGATGCATATCTTCGGCAGACTTTCCGGAAACAGCGTTCACATGATAAACATTATTAATAACGATAAAAATAAAAAAAGATATAATCATGGGAAAAGTAATTGGAATTGACTTGGGTACCACAAACAGTT
>UMHF01073919.1_pt1 | contig 17185 bp, 17 predicted proteins | sample 1965431 | NCBI WGS metagenome assembly UMHF01 (sample SAMEA4836088, study PRJEB28245) | human gut metagenome | biome: gut microbiome; material: fecal sample | place: Denmark | collected 2008
CAAGCAGATCCTGAACCATGAGCAGCGCATGAAGGCCAAGAGCAAGCTTAAGTAATCTCAAAAAAGCATCCTTATTATAGCGGCGCAGAAGCACCTACGGGCGTTTTTGCGCTGCTTTTTTCATGGCTGACAAATTCCTCAGCATTTTTTGCAAAAAGGGCTTGCAAAAGTGCGGTGACTGCGGTATAATATTTCTCGCAGTCACTGATATGCCTCTTTAGCTCAGTCGGTTAGAGCACCTGACTGTTAATCAGGGTGTCGCCTGTTCGAGTCAGGCAAGAGGCGCCAGCAAAGCGATGGATATTTTTCCATCGCTTTTTTTGTTTATCTGTATCTTTTTTCACTTATTCTTAACGGTTCTTAAAAAATAGTGCCTTGAAGAACCCTAGTGGATGTGGTATACTTTTATAAGTTTATAGATGTAGAAAAGCTGCATGGCTTTCTCACATCCGCAGACAGGCGCTCCCCCGGTCAGAAGGCTGCCGTGTAGGAGCGCAGTTTTTTCGTTGGTCAAATCAGCAGGCCGGCCGGTAGCTTTGTGCGGCAAACACGGGGCGGCAGGGCAGCTTGGTGTCGTTTGAATAAATCTTGAGAGTAAAAGGAAACATCTATGCGTTATACCTACGTCCGGCAGCACGATACCACCGACTGTGCGGCTGCCTGTCTGGCCATGGTGTGCCTGCACTACAAAAAGGAAGTTACCATCACCCGTCTGCGGGATATGATGGGCACCGACCTGAAAGGCACCAACCTTGTCGGCCTGCAAAAAGCCGCCAATGAACTTGGTTTTACCACCGCCGCAGTCCGTGTGGACCGCGAAAACTTTCTGAGTGATTTCTCACTTCCCTGTATTGCGCAGGTCATTACCGATCAGGGCTTGGCGCACTTTGTTGTGGTGTTCAAAAAGACCACCATCAAGGACGAGGGCGCGCGCCGCAAGCACATGCTGCAGGACGCCGAAGCCCGCAAGGAAAACGAGGAAAAAGGCAAAAAGCATAAGTGCAAGGATTACGTCATCATCGGCGACCCCGGCACGGAGCTGAAAAAGATCAGTCTGGACGAGTTCTACAAGAACTTCACCGGCGTGCTGCTGCTGATGAACCCCACCTCGGAGTTCAAGGGCGGTAAGATCGAAAAGGGCGGCATGATGAAGCGGTATATCAACCTGCTGCTGCCCCAGAAGAAACTGTTCTTCTACGCCATCCTCAGCTCGGTGATCACCACCATACTGGGCATCGCGTCCTCCATGTTCAATAAGATCCTGATGGACGAGGTGCTGCCCTACGGGCTGAACAACCTGCTGGTCACCTTGATCTTGGTGTTCAGCGTGGTCAGTATTACCAGTACCTTGATCGGCTTTGTACGCCAATGGGTGCTGATCCATCTGTCCATCAAGATCGATATCCCGCTGATGCTGGGGTACTTCGGGCACATCTTCAACCTGCCCATGAAGTTCTTTGCCACCCGCAAGACCGGTGATATCACCACCCGTTACTCGGACGCAAACACCATCAAATCCATCTTTACCAGCATTGCGCTGAGCCTTGTGATGGATATCTCCATGGCTGTCATCACCGGCATCATTCTGTTCCGCATGAACGCCATGCTGTTCTCCATCTCGCTGTTCATGGCGCTGGTCAGCATCCTGCTGGTGCTGGTGTACAAGCAGCCCTATAAAAAGATCAACGAAGAGAGCATGGCACAGTCTGCCGCGCTGAACAGCCAGATGATCGAGAGCCTGCGCGGCATCGAGACCGTCAAGTGCAACGCCAACGAGCAGACCGAGCTGGATAATCTGGAACGCGAGTACATGAAGAGCCTGAAGATCAGCCTGCGTTCCAGCCGCATCAGCACCACGCAGGGTCTGATCTCCTCCTTCATCTCCACCGGCTTCAGTATGCTGACCACCTATGTGGGCATCACGCAGGTGCTGAACGGCGAAATGACGCTGGGCGGCTTTATGGCGTTCAGCACCCTGTCCGGCTACTTTACCTCCCCGTTGAGCAACCTGATCGGCTTGCAGATGGAGATTCAGGAAGCCAGCATCTCCATGAAGCGTCTGACCGAGATCATGGACTACCCCGCCGAGTACGAGACCGCAGACGGCGTGGAGCAGAGCGAGATGAGCAAGGTGGAGGGTGACATTGAGTTCAAGGATGTTACCTTCCGCTACGGCAACCGCGCCCCCGCGCTGGATCATGTCAGCTTTACCATCCCCGCCGGTAAAAAGGTGGCGCTGGTGGGCGGCAGCGGCAGCGGCAAATCCACCATTACCAAGCTGCTGCTAAAATACTACGACCCCGAGGACGGCGAGATCGATGTGAACGGCGTGAATCTGGCCGAGTACACCAACAGTTCGGTGCGCCGTGCCATTGCTTATGTGCCCCAGAACATCGAGCTGTTCAGCAAGACCATCTACGATAACATCCGCATCTCCCGCATGGACGCCACGCTGGACGAGGTGAAGGAAGCCGCCAAAAAGGCCGACGCTCACGAGTTTATCCGTCACCTGCCGCTGCAGTACAACACCTATCTGGAGGAAGCCGGCAACGGCCTGTCCGGTGGTGAGAAGCAGCGTATCGCACTGGCGCGTGCCTTCCTGAAGGACTCCAACCTCTACATTCTGGACGAGTCCACCAGTAATCTGGACTTTGCCACCGAGACGCTGATCTTCAACATGATCTACGAGCAGCTGGCGGATCGCTCCATGCTGATCGTGGCACACCGCCTTTCCACCATCCGTGACTGTGATCTGATCCTTGTGATGGATCACGGCAAGATCGTGGAGCGCGGCAACCATGAGGAACTGATGGCAAAGGATGGTCGCTATGCCGAGCTGTGGAACATGCAGCAGGGCATCTTCCGCAAGCACAAACCCGAGCCCGCTCCGCAAATGCCTTCCGCTGTGGTGGAAGAGGACGACGACGGCGAGTCCATCACCTACTGACCGCACCGCATCCGCAGCCTTTGCCCGGATGCCGCATAAGCTTTTTCCCGCTGGGGAAACCAAAGAATGCCTCGTTATGGTGTGCCCGGAGGCAGACGCTTCCGGGCACCTTTTTGTTTCGGCTTACATTAAAAATAACAGGATTAGGGGTAATTTATTATGAACGAGATCAAAGTTGCTGAAAACAAGACCCTCAAGCTGACCAATGTCCTTTCCCGCACTCTGCAGCCGGAGGAGCTGGCTAACCTGCCGGTCATCCTGACCCAGATGCAGAACTTTATGAAGAGCAACGGCGCACAGCCCATCGGCCCGCTGGTGCAGGCTATTATGGAGGGCACCGGCCCGGACCACATGCCCGTAATGTACATGATGCAGCAGGCCACCCAGATGATCCCCAAGATGGAGCCCGGCTACCACATGGACGCTGTGCTGCGGGTAAAGAACTGCCTGTACGCCCACTACACCGGTCCGCTGAGCCAGAGCCAGCTGGCCTCCTCCAAGTTACAGGTCCATGCTTTTGAGAACGACATCAAGATGACCGGCAGCAGCTACACCATCTATGTCAATCAGGACGATGACGATGCCGTGGTCGATGTATTTATGGAGACCAAATAATTATGACAACAACCATTCAGAACCTTTCGGATCTGCAGGACCGCAGGATCATGATGGACAAAAAGCTGCCCCCCTACGGGTACGCCTTTGTCATTCTGACCGGCCTGTTCATGATCTTTCTGGTGATCTGGAGCACCCAGACCAACCGCACCTATGTCAGCCAGAACAGCGGTGTGGTGCAGGCCGCCAATAAGACCTACATCATGTCCAGCTACTCCGGCTCTATTACCGAGCTGTATGTCTCGGAGGGCAGCTATGTGAACGAGGGTGACCTGATCGCCCGGCTGAAGAGCACCGACCTGGATATGCAGAAGGATAATCTGCAAAGCCAGCTGGATATCTACCAGAAGCAATTGGACCAGTACAACAAGCTGCTCAAGTGCATTCAGGACGACACCAACTATTTTGACGAAGCCAACGCCGAGGATCAGCCCTACTACTACCAGTACCAGACCTACAAAAGTCAGGTAGCGCAAAAGACCTTTGACGCCACCACCTATCAGGCTGCCGGTTACTCCGACACCCAGATCAAGGCTTTGATGGAGCAGAACCAGAGCGAGCTGGAGTCTTTGTACTACTCTACCATGCAGTCCATCTCCCAGAGCATTACCAGTGCACAGGTCAACGTGGATAACCTGCAGGCGCAGCTGGATTCCTTGAACACCGGCGCCAACGATTACTTCATCTACGCGCCCACCTCCGGCGTGATCCACATGGACACCCCCTACAAGGAGGGAATGGTGCTGAGCGCCGGTTCCGCACTGGCTACTGTTGCCAGCGAGAACGATGATCTGGAGATCATGGCCATGGTGACGGTAAATGACCGTCCCCTACTGCACGTCGGCGACCCCTGCAAGATCGCCATCACCGGTCTGTCGGAGTACTCCTACGGCACGCTGACCGGCACCGTTACCTCCATTGACAGCGATGTGACCGCCAGCAGCAACGCCTCCTACTACAAGATGACCATTAAGCCCGACGCCACCTATGTGGTGAGCCGCAGCGGCGACAAGGTGGATCTTTCCAACGGTATGAGCGTGACCGCCCGCGTGGAATACGATCAGGTCACCTATTTTGAGTATGCCATGGAGGCTCTGGGCGTGCTGTTCCGCTAAAACAGACTGCACAGCACGGCAGGATGTCCCCCTTTTACACCCACCCCAAAGAGGTACAAACAACATGATTCAAACCGCAAAGAAACTGGCCGCCTGTGTGCTGATGCTGGGTGTGCTGCTATGCGGCACCGCGCTGAGCGCTGCCGCCGCCAGCCTGCCTGTTGAAGAGCAGAACGGCGTTTCGCTGCCATGGCTCAAGGATGTGCCCGCCGAGAGCATTGCCACCGGCAGCTACTCTGCCAATATGCTGCTGGGCGCTTCCCAACAGCTGTCCCCTGTGGTCAAGCCCAGTTACAGCACCGACTCTGTGGTCTTTCTGACCGATGACAGCAGTGTGCTGACCGTAAGCAGCAGCGGCGTGGTACAGGCTGTGGGCGTTGGCACCGCCACCGTTACGGCAGCCGCCGGCAACCAGATCTGCGCCTACACCATCGTGGTTTCCATGGATTCTACCATGATCGTGACCGAGATGGATCTTTCCCTTTCCTCCAATACCATCTATGTGGGCAACTCGGTGTCAGCTTCGCTGCAGGTGCGCCCCAGCTCTGCCTCCAACTACGCCACCGTCACCCTGACCTCCTCTAACGAGAAGATCGCTACGGTGAACAGCTTTGGCCGCGTGACCGGCGTAGCCCCCGGCAAAGCCACCATTACCGCCACCTGTGGCTCTGTGGTAGCCACCACCACCGTTACGGTGCTTGCCCTGCCCACGGATTCCTCTACCGGCACAAGCGGCACTCCATCCAGCAACAGCGGACAGGTGATCACTCCCAACACCAACTATATCGTGCTCAAGCCCGGTGCCACCCGCACCATCACGGCCAAAGCTACCCCCGCGAGTGCATCCCAGTCCTTCACCTTCAAGTCCGGCAACAGCAGCATTGCCACGGTCAGCCCCACGGGCGTGGTCACGGCGGTAGGCACCGGTTCTACCTCCATTACCATCTCCAACGGCAAGGCCACTGCCATGGTCACGGTCATTGTGAACCGCTCGGCAGAGACTTCCTCCGGCAGCAACAGCAGCAATGACAGCACGAACACCCCGGACGATAGCACTCCCATCCCGCTGGACCCCGTGGTGCAGACCATTCAGGACAGCACGGAGGATCAGGTAGTGTTTGCCCAGTCTGAGGTGCCCATTGTGACCGGTGATATCCTGAACGCCCTGCGCACCACCGGTAAGACCCTGTGCGTGGTGGGCGACGGCTACACCCTGAACGTTTCCGGCAAAAACATAAAGAGCACCACCAGTGAGATCGACACCGCTATTACCTTCACCGAGAGCGAAGAGGGGCTGGAGTTTGAGCTGGACAACGGCCGCACCCTTCCCTGTGCGGTGCAGCTGGAGCTGGACGTGAGCACTTACTCCCACCTGTACCTGTACAACACCATCAGCAACAAGTGGCAGTACCTGAACAGCTACAAGGACGGCGTGATCACCGCTGACACGGCCGGTCGCTACCTGCTGACCAATCACAACCTGCGGTTCAGCAATATCGACTGGACCTTCTTCATCGCCGGCGGCGTGGTGATTGTTATCATTGCCATTGCCTACATCGCATTCAAAAAGCGCTACTGGTTCTGGTAATTCCCCCGCTATTCTGCATAAAACAAACCGTCCGCTGCACAAGCTTCTGTGCAACGGGCGGTTTTGTGTTTACTTGTAAAAAAGTGGTTCCGAAACGCCTACGGGCGTCTCGGAACCACAGATAAAGCGCTCTTTTCCCTTTCCGGTCACTCCACCGTTACGCTCTTGGCCAGATTGCGGGGCTTATCTACATCGCAGCCGCGCAGCACCGCCATATAGTAGGCGAACAATTGCAGCGGCACGATGAGCTGCAATGGCATCAGGATGTCGTCGTACTCGTCCAAGCGAATGACCTCGGTGGCAACGCCCTCCGGCACTTCCGCGTCCTTAGTGGTGAACAACAGCACCCGCGCCCCGCGGCTGCGGGTCTCCTTGGCGTTGGAGATGGTCTTTTCGTAGATGTTCTTCTGAGTAGCCAGCGCAATGACCGGCACGCCGTCCGTGACAAGACTGATGGTGCCGTGCTTCAGCTCGCCTGCCGCATAGGCATCCGAGTGCACATAGCTGATCTCCTTCAGCTTCAGGCTGCCCTCCAGCGAGAGGGCGTAGTCGAACCCGCGCCCGATGAAAAAGCAGCTCTGGGTGTTCACATAGCGGCTGGCAAGATACTTGATCTGCTCGCAGTCTGCCAGACGGGGCTTGATAACCTCTGGCGCATGCAGCAGCTGGGCGGTGTAGTACTTTGTCTTTTCCTCGGTCAGCCGCCCCCGCGCGTAGGCCAGACGCAGGGCAAACAGGTACAGCACGCACAGCTGCACCATATACGCCTTGGTGGATGCCACCGCGATCTCCGGCCCTGCGTAGGTGTACATGACGTAATCCGCTGCCCGGGCAATGCTGCTGCCCACCACGTTCACGATGGCCAGCACCGGCACGCCCCGGCTCTTGGCCAGCTTGAGGGCGGCCAGCGTATCGCTGGTCTCGCCGGACTGGCTGATGATGATGACCAGATCTTCCGGCTTCAGGATGGGGTCGCGGTAACGGAACTCGCTGGCGATGTCCACCTCTGCGGGCACCCGCGCCAACGTCTCGATGGCGGTCTTGCCCACCATACCGGCGTGCATGGCCGTGCCGCAGCCCACCAGATGTACCGTGCCAATGCTGCGCAGCTTTTCGTCCGTCAGTTCCGGGATGCGCAGCTCCGGCAGACCGTTCTCCACCCGGGGGCTGACCGTTGCCGTGATGGCAGCGGGCTCCTCGTTGATCTCCTTGAGCATAAAGTGGGGATAGCCGCCCTTTTCGGCGGCCTCCATATCCCAGTCTGCGGTCAGTTTTTCGCGCTCCACCGCCTCGCCGAACTCGTTATAGAAGCGGATACCCTGCGCCGTGCACACGGCCATGTCCCCTTCTTCCAGCACGCTGTACCGGCGGGTATACTTGAGCAGCGCCGGGATATCCGAAGCCACAAAGTTTTCGCCCTCACCCCAGCCCACGATGAGCGGGCTTTCCCGCTTGACCGCAAAGATAGTGTCCGGGTAATCCTTGAACAGCACCGCCAGCGCGTAGCTGCCCCGCACCTTGGCAAGCGCTGCCTGCAAAGCCTGTAAGGGCTCGCCCTGATAGCAGCTGTCGATGAGCTTTACCAGCACCTCGGTGTCGGTCTCGCTGGCAAAGGTGTAGCCTTTAGCAATCAGGCGCTCCTTTAAAGCGCCGTAGTTTTCAATAATGCCGTTATGCACGATGCTGACCCGGGGCGTGGAGTGCGGATGGCTGTTCACGTCGCTGGGCTCGCCGTGGGTCGCCCAGCGGGTATGACCGATGCCGCAGCTGCTCTGGGGCAGCGACAGTTCTTCCAGCTTGCTGCGCAGGGTGGCGAGCCGCCCCTTGCTTTTGACCACACGGATACCGTCCCGCTGGGTGAGCGCCACACCGGCAGAATCGTACCCGCGGTACTCCAGCTTTTCCAAGCCGTCCAGCAACACCTGCTGGGCGCTGCGCATGCCAACATAACCTACAATGCCACACATACAAAATACCTCCAGACCGACTGCGGCGCGCCGAAATGCGCTGCTGCACAGTCAGTTTCCTCTATCAAAGTCTATGTTCTTGTATGGCTTTCTTTGCAGGGTTCTGTTCCGGTATTGCTGCCGGTTTTTGCCCTGTTCTGCGGCTGGTATAGCCCTCAGCCGGAGAAACACCCGCCGAATCTTTCGATGATTCCTCTCCTCGTCACCCTCACGGCTGTCACCCGTGTGGCCCGGCGCTTTGTGTCAGCTTGTGGTACACATTCCTTCTTTCAATGTTTTTTGCTCAATGCATTCCCAGCATTTTATGCAGCTTGGGCTGCCACTTCAGCTTATACAGCAGCAGCATATTGCACAGTGCATGGTCGTACAGGGCAAAGGCTACATTTCCCATAGCCAGCGTGAGCAGGGTCATTGCCAGCGCGGTGGTGCGCAGCTCCTGCGAAACGCTGCCCGCCGGTACTATCACCAGCAGCAGGCCATACATCGCCAGCACCGCCGCGTTGCACAGCAGCAGCTTGCACACCAGCTGCAATGCCCGGGGACGGATGCGGTCAAATTTGGGCTTGACAAGCGGATAATAGCCCAGCAGCACGGTGAAGATCAGGGCGATTTCTTTATCCGGCACAAAGAGCAGCCCCAGCAGGCTGACGGCAGCATACGCCGTCCACGCCATGGTGATGCCGCACTCCATGCACACCGTTGCAATGAGAAAGCTGGCCACCGCAGGCGCGATGAACATGGCAATGGGGATGATGGTGCCCAGCAGCATCAGTGCCACACACAGTGCCGCCGCCATGCCGCAGTAGGCCATGGCCCAGCTTTTGCTTTTTCGTTTCTTCATGGGATCTCCCACTTTTCGGTATCTACATCCTGCTCCAGCGGGTAGACCGCGTGTTGCAGACCTAAGATCATGATATTATTCAGCAGGGTGTCATTCAGCTTGAGATCCAGCATCTTGTATGCCCGCATCAGGTCGTTGACCGCTGCCAGCGCCTGCCGCCGGGCGTTCTCTATAGCGGCAGCCTGCCCGTTGAGCTCGTTGACCACGAACACGTTGTACTGACCGTTGCGGCGGTCGGTCTCAAAGCGCTCGGCCTTGTCCAGCAGATAGAAGATGCGGCCGATGCAGCTGCCGATATACCGCATACTCTTGCGCTGGTTGGGATCGTCCGTAGCCAGCGTGGAGTACAGCGCGCCGTAAATGTTGCTCATGGGCTCAGCCGCAAGGGCATAGTTTTTGGCGCTCAGGTTCATCTGCACCACCGCCTGTTCCCGCTCCTGCGCAAACAGCCGCTCCAGCGCCGGGTTTTCCTGCCGCGCTTTCTCGTAGGCGCGGCATAGCAACAGCTTGTCCACTGCGCGGCGCAAGCGCTTGACCGGGCGCAGCTCGCTGTACTTGCGGTCCTGCAAATTATGCCAGCCCATCAAGATCTCCGTCTGCGCCGCCTGCCGGATGCCCAGCGTCTGGCACATCATGCTGCGCTGGAACGGCGTACCGGGCACCCGCTGCCGTTTGCAGGTGGGCATACGCCCCGCCAGACTGTCGGACAGGATGGCAAACAGCACCCCGTTGGTGCGCAGCAGATGGCAGGCATAGAAGCCGTAAGACTTGTACATCTGCCGCCGCACCCCGCGGAGGTAACGCATATAGGTGTTGTAGTCCCGGATCGTCAGTTCCGGCAGATAGGGCCGCATCCGTCCCTTCATAAGAGCCAGCCATCCTTTCTGTACAGTTTTTGTATCCTGCGGTCAATAAGGTTAGTATAATCCTTTTTGTTCGGCAACGCAACTACCGGATGCAAAAACTGCTGTAATTTGTCATTATGCCGAATTTTGTGAAATCTATTTTTCTATTAAAAATACCCGCAGACCGTCTCTTTTCAGCAAAAGATGATCTGCGGGTGTTTGTGCCGGATTTTCCCGGAAAAAGACACACTTTTTCAGTGCAATGTCTGCCGGTCGGGCAGTCAAATGACCTTACTTCTTTTCAAAATGGGTGCGCTTGCCGTCAAAGCCGGATTTGGGCATGGGCTTTGCCATCTTTTCGGTCTTGGGGGCGTTATAGTACATATACAGCTGGCAAGGGATCATGCCGTTGTACATCTTACGGCGCTTGTTGGCGCGCTTGCCGTAGTGCAGTTCAAAGTCCATATCGGCGGTAATGGCGTACAGACCGGCGCAGGGGTTGGCTTCCATCTGCTGTCCCAGCGTGCGCGCCAACTTGGCAGCGCCCTCAATGGTGCCCAGACGCTCACCATAGGGAGGGTTGGTCAGTACGATGGCTTCCGGCTTTGCGGCAAAGGTGGCAACATCCGCCACCTCAAAGTGGCAGCGGTTCTCCACGCCCGCCAGCTTGGCGTTGACGTTGGCCTGTGCCACGGCGGCGGGGTCGATATCGTAGCCGAAAGCTTCAAAGCCCACGTCCAGTTTGGACTCTGCCAGCGCCTTCTGGCGCTGCTCTGCCCACAGGGCAGCGGGCACAAAGCTGTAACGCTCGGCGGCAAAGCGGCGCTTCAGACCCGGGGCGATGTTCATGGCCTTCTGTGCGGCTTCGATCAGCAGCGTGCCGCTGCCGCAGAAGGGGTCCTCCACCAGGCTGTCGCGGCGCACGCGGCCAAGGTCGGCGATGGTAGCCGCCAGCGTCTCACGCAGGGGGGCTTCCATGGCGTTGCGGCGGTAACCGCGCTTGTGCAGACCCTCGCCGGTGGTGTCCAGCATGATCTCGCACACATTTTTGCGCAGCATAAAGCGCACCTTGTACTCCACGCCGCTCTCGGGCAGCACGGTGGTGCGGTGGCCCTTCATCAGGCGCTTGACCACAGCCTTTTTGATGACGCTCTGGCAGGCGGGGATGCTGGTCAGCTGGCTGTTCAGGGAAGAGCCGGTGACCGGGAAAGCAGCGTCCGCGGGCAGAAACTCCTCCCACGGGATGGAATACACGCCGTCGAACAGCTCGTCAAAGGTGGTGGCCTTGTAGCGTGCCAGCAGCAGCATCACGCGCTCCACGGTGCGCAGGTTGAGGTTTGCGGCGGCGATCATCTCTGCCCCGCCGCAGAAGCTCAGACGGCCATCCTCCACCCGGATGTTCTCTGCGCCAATGCGGGTCAGCTCAAATTTAGCGGTGGATTCGCACCCGAAAAAGCAGGGAGCGATCAGTTCAAATTTTGCGGGCATGGTAGTTCCTTTCTGTTCTGTACCGAAAAAACAGACCTGTCCGACCGGGGACAGGCCTGCCTGTGTTCCTTGTGATCCCAGCTGATGCAATGGCTCAGCGGCCACGGCGGCTACGGGGGGCATAACCGCCGCCCCGGCGGTTGTTGGTCTCGTGATCGAGATCTGCCATTTTCTCCTCGCTCTGGCTCTTGAAGCGGCTCATCATGTCCTCAAAGCTCAGGTTGTCGGAGCGGGCGGGTGCCTTGGGCTGCCACACGCGGGGAGCAGCCTCCCGGGCAGGGCCACGGCCGCCTTCACGGGGGGCACGGCCTGCGCCGCGACCGCCGGAGCGTCCACCCTCCTGCCCATTGCGGAAGCCGCCCGGACGGGGGCCTGCGGGGCGGCCCTCCCGGGGCTGACGCGGAGCCGGGGGCAGCAGCCGCTTGATGGACAGTGCGATCTTGCCGTCCGGTGCAATGTTGATGACCTGCACCTTTACTGCATCGCCATCGTGCAGCACGGTGTTGATATCCTGCACGAACTCGTTGGATACCTCGGAAATGTGGACCATGCCGACACGTCCCTCCGGCAGCGCAACAAATGCGCCAAAGGGCTTTACACCGGTCACGCGGCCTTCGAATACGTTCCCTACCTCAATTGCCAAAACTCAATACTCCTTGTTTTCCAAAACTCTTGACCTGCCGCGCGGTCAGTTACCGGTCACATCCACAAAGATGCGCTCGTTGGGTGCGGCGTAGTTGTAAGAGTCGCGTGCGACCCATTCGGTGATCTGGTCGGCATCGCCGCTCAGTACGCGCTGCAGTTCCTGATTTTCCGTCTGTTGCTGCGCCACCTGTTCGTTCAGTGTTTCCAGTTCTGCCCGCTTGGAGCTGATGGTGACCTGATTGGAGATATAAGCCGCCAGCATACTCAGCAAAAGCAGCACGAAAAACAGGCGGAACGCCATGGTGACCACTGCATTCTTTCTGCGCTTTTTGCGTCCCGTATTCGTCATTGCCTTACGCTCCTGTCTGAACAGCAGACCTTCTGCGTCTGTTCTCTTACTTTGATACGTTTGAATTATACAACAATGCCCGCTGGTTTGGCAAGTTCTTTTTGGATTTTTTTGCGGTTCTTTCCGCGTTCCGGCGTAATTTGCGGGCAGTTTTCGCCGCAGCGCCGCGGCGGCGCAGGGGCTGCGGCGCAAAACGGTGCAAAATACGGCTGGGCAGGCGCAAAACAGCCCCGATCCCCCGCCCCAGCGCCCGCAGCGGGATGCCCAGCACCCCGGCAGTGCAAAGGGCAGCGGTAAAGGCTGCCGCCACCATGTACCATCGCAGCACGCCTGCTTTGCTGTACCCGGCGGCGTAGCTCTGGCACACCAGCAGCACCGCGCCGGAAAGCAGCGCGTCCGGCACAAAAGCCGCCCTGCCCCGCACCGGCAAAAACGCCCGCACCGCGCCAAGGGCAGCGCCCAGCGCAGCACAGGCGGCGGCTTCCCGCAAAAGCCGGGCGGGCAGCAATACCTGCACCATCAGCGCAGCAGCCGGTGCCAGAAGCCCCCAGCTGTGCGGGCGGCGGTGTACTCCAGCCCATCGAACCGCCCGGTCAGCTTCGCTTCCCCTGATTCCAAGTCCAGCGTCTGCATACTGATCTGCGCACCGGACAGGTGCAGAATGCCCTTGCCGGTCTCCAGCGCGGCGCTTTCGGCGCTGCAATGCAGCACCCTTTGCACCCCGGTAACAGTCAGCCTGCTGCGGCTTTCTAAGATCAGGTCATGGGGCAGCGGCGGCTTTGCGGCAGCTTTTTCCATAGGCAGTCCCCCTCTGCCAGCATTGTATGCGGGCAGGCAGGGCGGTTATTCCGCGATCACCTCGTACATCTCGCGGGCAACATCCTTTGTGCGGGGTTCTACATCCGAAAGCACCCGCACCTTGATGGGCCGGTTGCCAAAGGTGACCTCGATGATATCCCCGGCGTTGACGGCCTGACTGGCCTTTGCCACCTTGCCGTTGATGAGGATGCGGCCTGCATCCGCCACCTCGTTTGCCACGGTGCGGCGCTTGATGAGGCGGGAGACCTTGAGATATTTATCCAGACGCATTTGGGTCGTTCCTTTCTTTTCAGCAAAAAAGCCGCCGAACCTTGTGCAGGCAGCGGCGGCGTGACAGAACCAATTACAGGGTGTCCTTCAGGGACTTGCCGGGCTTGAACACGATGCTGCGGGAAGCAGCGATGGTGATGGGCTCGCGGGTACGGGGGTTGATGCCCTGACGCTCGGCGCGCTCGCGCACCTCAAAGGTGCCGAAGCCGGAGATGCTGATCTTTTCGCCCTCGGTCATAGCCTTGCCCAGTGCTTCAAAAACGGCGTTGACAGCCTGCTCAGCGCTCTTCTTGCTCATTTCGGTGTTTGCCGCAACCTGTGCGATCAAGTCGGTCTTGGTCATATTATTTGCCTCCATCTGATTTTTGTCTTAAATTCTCTCGTTCTATCGGAGCAGGTCATTCGACCTGAATACCGCTTTGTTCCTGTTCCAGACACTGCTGTGCAAAGTGCTTGGACGCAAAAGTCAGCGCTTCCTCTGCATCCACCCCCGCAAGCCGGGCGGCGTTCACCGCTGCAAACAGCAGCTGACCTGCGGCTTCCTGCTTTGCGGCGGCGTCTGCCTTTGCAAAGGCCTGCGCGGCATTTTCCAGCTGATGCTGCGCTGCGGCTGCATCCTGCTGCCCAAGGCCATGTCCGGCGGCACGCTTTTGCAGCTTTTGCGCCCGCATGAGTGCGGGCAGCGTAGCGGGCACGGTGGCCAGTTCGTCGGCAAGGGTGGTGCGCCCCTTTTCCTTATTTTTGAGCGCATCCCAGCCATTTATACCGGCGTTTTCCGCTGCGGAGGATGCAAAGATGTTGGGGTGCCGGAACACCAGCTTCTCGCAGACGTTGCGGCACACATCCTCAAAGGTAAAGCGTCCCCGCTCTTCCTCCATGGCGGCGTGGAACACCACCTGCATCAGCACGTCCCCCAGCTCCTCCCGGAGCAGAACGGCATCGTCTGCATCAATGGCTTCCAGCGCTTCACAGGTCTCTTCCAGAAAATTTTTGCGGATGGACGCATGGGTCTGCACCTTATCCCACGGACAGCCGTTTTCCGGGTCCCGCAGGATGCGGATCACCTGCAACAGCTGCTCCGCTGTATAGGGCGGCTGTGGGTTCCAGTCCAGCACACGTTCCATCTCCTTTTTGAAAAGATATTGTAGATTCTACCGCAGTCGCTGCGGTTTTTCAAGCAAAAAGCCGCAATTTTCCCGCTTTGTTCATGGTTTTCTGCGCTTTTCACAAAAACAGGACGGCGTCCTGTGGGGGATACCGCCCTGTTGCAAACTTTTCCGGTTACGGGCTTACAGCTGTGCACCGCACTTATTGCAGAACAGTGCATCGTCCGAGACGGGCGCGCCGCACTGCGGGCAGGTCTTGCGGGCAGGCTGAGCGGGCTGTTCCGGGGCAGCTTCTTCTGCCTCCTCCATGGGGGCTTCGTAGTCCACCTCGGCGGCTTCGACCGGAGTCAGGGTAGCCTTCAGGCGGGTGATCTCCTGCTCAATGGTATCGATCATCTCGATGTATTTATCCACCAGCGGCTGGTTTTCTTCCTTGCCCTTGGCAAGGCTGTACACCAGTGCGCCCAGCTGACGCTGTGCCTTGAGCAGCTTGCCCTGCTCGTTGACCAGCAGCGCCTGCGTCTTACCCTTTTCGGCCAGATCCATGGCAGCGTTCTTGCCCTTTTCGGCATATTCCAAACCCATCGCTTTGATTTTGTTAAAATCCATAAAAGACACCTCTCTTATTCTGGCAGTATTCTCTGCAGACTGCGACGCACAGTGCGCCATACCGGGGTCGTATTCCCATTATAGCGCAGCGTTATGGCAATTGCAACGAATGCACCGCAATTTTTACAGTTTGGTGCCGGTTTGGAAACAAATTTTACGCATTTTTCACCGGTTAGGTGCGGCTGCCGTAGAACTCGCGCAGCATACTGTCGGCGGGCAGCAGCTCCAGCGGCAGCGGGTCCACCTGCTCAAAGCGGCGGGCGGTCTCGTCCCATAGCTCGGCGTTGTGGCCCTCCAGCGTGAACTGACGGCGCACCTCGCCCAGCAGCCGGGAGATCAGTCCCAGCTCGTAGGTAAAGGAGGTGTCCAGCAGGAAGTCTGCGGTGGTCTTGAAGCCCTTGATATAGCGTGTTTCACCGTCCAGCACCCTGTCCCACATGGAAAGGGTCTTGGCGGGGCTGCGGCCGCGGGCTGCGGCGTCCCGCAGGGTGCGGCGGCACAGGCGGATATCCTGCGTATTGATGACCCTGCGGCCATCGATGCAGTATTCCTCCCTCAGACCGGCGTAGATGCGGTAGATCTGGTCGTCCGGCACAAGGCCGGTCAGCTCCGGGTTAAGGGCATGGATGCCCTCCACGATGCACACACCGCCCTGCAGGTCGATGGGCTCCACCGCGGCAGAGCGCTGCTCGGTGGCAAAATCGTAGATGGGCAGCTCGGTCTTGCCGGTCTCGCTGAGCTGGTGCAGACACTGCTTGATGAGGGGCAGATCCAGCGTTTCAAGGTTTTCGTAGTCCAGCGTGCCGTCCGGCATTTTGGGGTAGTAGGCAGCGCCTTTAAAAAAGTTGTCCAGACTGACCACCTGTGCCGGGGTGCCCTGCTGTACCAAGGCCTTTGCCAGACAGTGGGCGCTGGTGGTCTTGCCACTGGCCGAGGGGCCGGTCAGCATAACGATCTTTGCCCCGGAGCCGCGCACCTTCTGGGCGGCATACTGCACCCGCCGGGCGTAGCTGTTCTCGCTCAGTTCGGCCAGCGCCTGCGGGCTGCGGGCTGCTACGTTATAAAGGTCTATTTCAACCAGTCGTTTCGGTACCCAGATCGTGATCATAAAACTCAGCCACTCCTTTTTTCCGTTCCAGTACCTCCGCAAAGCGCTGGATATACTCGTTCGGATACTTAAAATTGAAGATGCGCTGCATCCGTTTGCCCCCATCGGCTACCAGTTTGGTGCTGCCGCCTGCACCCGCCGAAAGGATAGTCTGGACTTCCTCCATGATATAGATATTATAGTAGCCCTCGTGACCCGGCTTGCACCAGCCCACGTTTTCCAGATTTTGCAGCGTATTCTTCTGCCGGTAGAGGTAATAGGGGCGGTAACCCGCTTCGGCCAGCAAATGGCATTTTTCCAGCATGGCGGCTACGTCCGCGTAGTCGTTCTCCTTCTGATCTTCAATGACGATGCGGGACGCCCGCTTGAGGGTAAGGGTATGGACGGTGATATTCTCTGGCTGCAAGGCAATGGCCTGCCGCAGGCTGTGCTCAAAGCCCTCCACCGTATCCCCGGGCAGACCGGCAATGAGGTCCATGTTGATGTCCTCGTGCCCGGCGCGGCGGGCATCGGCATAGCAATCCAGAATGTCCTGTGCCGAATGCTTGCGGCCAATATTTGCCAGCACTTCGTCCGAGAAGGTCTGGGGGTTGATGGAGATGCGGGTAGCGCCGTATTCCTTGATGACCGCCAGCTTTTCGGCGTCGGTGCAGTCCGGGCGGCCAGCTTCTACGGTATATTCTACGACCTTGCTCAGGTCAAAATTCTCCCGCACGGTGCCCATGAGCTGCCGCAGCTGGGCAGCGGAAAGGCTGGTGGGCGTACCGCCGCCGATGTAGATGCTGCACAAGGTCAGCCCGGCCCGCTCGGCCTGCGCCCGGATCTCTGCAACCTCTCTGCACAGGCAGTCCACATAGGGCTGCACCAGCTTGC
>UMHF01064534.1_pt1 | contig 17056 bp, 11 predicted proteins | sample 1965431 | NCBI WGS metagenome assembly UMHF01 (sample SAMEA4836088, study PRJEB28245) | human gut metagenome | biome: gut microbiome; material: fecal sample | place: Denmark | collected 2008
TGCGAGCTTGATGAAGTGATGATCACGCTTCAGCACGGCATCCTGCACAGAAAACAGACGCTGGCGAATGGCGGAGAGTATTGCGACTACTTTATTACAGGCAACAAAGAACGACCTTGAATTTTATTTCTGCTTCACCGGTGATGCCTGGATCGGGAAGCCGGGTACTTCTTCACGATTCCCTTGCCTATGGCTACACTAATCCGTGCGGCCACGATTACACCGGTCACCAGCCGAGGAGGTTCTGGCGGCAAAGCTGGCAAACTGCGATGAATTTGCCGAGAAGTTGCCGGACAAGTGAAACACCAACATCGGCGAGCGTCAGCGCATTTCTATCGCCCGTGCCTTCCTGAAGGATGTGCCCATCATCCTGCTGGACGAGGCCACCGCCAGCTTGGATGTGGAGAATGAAACTGCCATTCAGGAGGCTCTGTCCCGGCTTATTAAAAACAAAAACCGTCCTCATCATCGCCTACAGTTCCAGCAGATGATCAAAGACAGCGAGCGTGGAATCTTTGATGTCATCATTGTCTGGAAATTGGATCGCTTTGCCCGGAACCGCTACGACAGCGCCCGGGACAAGACCCAGTTAAAGAGGAACGGCGTGAAACTGGTGTCGGCAACGGAAGTCATTTCGGCTGGCCCGGAGGGCATTATTCTGGAATCGGTGCTGGAGGGCTACGCTGAATACTACTCGGCTGACTTGTCTGAAAAGGTCGTGCGTGGTATGACCGAGAACGCTCTCAAGGGTATTTATAATGGCGGCACGATTCCGTTCGGCTACATGATCGATGAGACCCGGCACTACCAGCCCGACCCGCTGCTGGCTCCGTATGTGGAGCAGACGTTCCAGAAGTATGCGGACGGTGCGACCATGACGGACCTGCGGGATTGGTTGAAGGCGCACAACATTAAGAACTCGATGGGCGGGGAGATGTCCTACAATACCATTCAGCGGATGCTGAGTAATCGCCGGTACATCGGCGAATTGCGTTTGCGGGATGTGGTACAGCCCAATGCGATCCCGGCGTTGGTATCAGGTGAACTTGTCGGGGCGAGGTTCCTCCATCTGCTGTCGCAGATCGTTCTGTCCCTCAAACACCCCACTGGGGCGTTTGTTGCTTCGCAAATGCAAATCTTTTCGGCAAACAAGGCTCTCGTCAATTCTCTGCGTTCGTCTGCATCCATCAGCCGGATGGCTTCAAGAATCTCTCTGCCAGTGATTTTTGTTGCCGCCGGCGTTTCGTTTTGCTGGGACTTTCATAAGCGGCTAAGACAAAAAGGAAGGCTGTGGGGGGGTTCTGTGCGGAGGAGAATGACAGGAGCTGTGTTCAAACGTCCGAATCCCTGCCGTGAATCGTAATTATTGAGGTGCTTTTTGCTTTCCTGAAAAATACGGTGATGTAAAATACACACTGACAAACAAACCCGCTCCGGGCAGAATGCCCGGAGCGGGTTTGCGTCAGCAGCATTTATGCAGAAAGGACACAGAGAGAGGGAAGCGTTATGCGTCCTTGCACAGCCTGGTCAGCTCTTCGATGGCGGCATCCTCATCCGGGCCATCGGCGGCGATGGTCACGGTCTCACCGCATTTCACGGCCAGCCCCATCACGGCGAAGATCTTCTTCATGTCGGCGGCTTTGCCGTTTTTGGTCATGGTCACTTTGCTTTCAAAGCCCTTGGCAGCTTTGCTCAGGATGCCGGCGGGGCGTGCGTGCAGGCCCTCTTTGTCCTGGATGGTGATGTCGATGCTCTTCATAAAAATCTCTCCTTTTTCGAAAATCGGTGTGGGAAGTTACTGTAAGTGCTCCAGCACATAGTTCAGATCAGAAGTGGTCTTGAGCTGTTCCAGCGCATCCTCGTCTTCCAAAATCTCGCAGACGTTGCCCAGCAGGTCAAGGTGGTCATTGCCGACACCGGCGATGCCGAACACGAGGTAGGCTTTTTCATCGCCGAAGTCCACGCCCTGCGGATATTGCAGCAGGACAACGCCGGACTTCTTGACGGTGCCTTTCTTCTGGCTGGTGCCGTGAGGGATGGCTACGCCCATGCCCATGTAGGTGCTTACCAGCTTTTCGCGTTCCACCATGGCGTCGGCGTAGGTCTCGTCCACATAGCCGCGCTTTGCCAGCAGCGCACCGGCGGCACGGATGGCTTCTTCTTTCGTAACAGAGGGCAGACCCAGCTGGATGTCCTCGGACTGGATCTTCATCACGGAACCGTTGGCTTTGGAAGCCTCGGTCACGGCAGCGGCCAGAGGAGCAACGGCGGCGTTGCGCAGGTCGGAAACGATCTCTTCATTGGCGGCAGCTTCGGCCTTGGCATCCAGCACCGGAGTGGTGGAGGTCAGGGCGTTGTACAGAGCATCCAGATGCGGGTCTGCAAGGAAGTTGTCCAGCGTGATGAGCTGTGCCTGCGGGGCGCACTTGGCAGCGCGGTCAGCCAGAACGCGCTGGCAGACCACCACGTCCGCGTCGGCGGGGATGGTGTCCACGCTGGAGTTGGTCACGGTCAGGTCAGGGCGTTCGGCCTTGATGCGGTTGTGGAACTTGGTAGCACCCATGGCGCTGGAGCCCATACCGGCATCGCAGGCAAAGACGATCTTGCGGATCTGACCGACATTCACGGCAGTAGGCTCGGGGATCTCTCCCTTGGCCTGCGCCTTCATCTCTTTCATCTCGTTCTGGGCATCGGTCAGGCTCTTGGCGTGGCCGGAGGTGGCTTTCAGAATGATAGAGGAAAGGACAAAGGAAACAGCACCGGCGATGACAACGCCCAGCAGAACGGTGAGAATGGAATCCCGGGGAGCCATTGCCATGTAGGCGATGATGGAACCGGGAGAAGCAGGACCGGACAGACCTGCACCGGTCATAGAGTAGAACAGGATGGCACAGAAGTTGCCCACGATGGGGGCGATGATGATCACGGGATTCATCAGGATGTAGGGGAAGTAGATCTCATGGATGCCGCCCAGCAGGTGGATGATGACCGCGCCGGGTGCGGACTGACGGGTGGTATCGTCCTTGCAGAAGAAGCAGTAGGCCAGCAGAACGCCCAGACCGGGGCCGGGGTTGGCCTCCAGCATATACATGATGGAGCGGCCGGTCTCAGCGGCCTGACTTGCACCGATGGGGCTGAAGATGCCGTGGTTGATGGCATTGTTCAGGAACAGCACCTTGGCGGGCTCAATAAAGACGGACACCAGCGGCAGCAGGCTGTGCGCTACCAGGAAGTCCACCCCGGCGGTCAGCACGGTGAGGATGGCGGTCATGAACGGGCCGATAACGTAGTAACCGAGGATGGCCAGCAGCATACCCAGAATGCCGATGGAGAAGTTGTTGATCAGCATCTCGAAACCGGCGGGGATATGGCCTTCCACCTTCTTATCGAATTGCTTGATGACCCAGCCGGCCAGAGGACCCATGACCATAGCACCCATCAGCATGGTGTAGTCCGAGCCGCAGATGCAGCCCACTACGGCGATGGCGGCGATCACGCGGCCTCGGTCGCCTGCGACCATTTTGCCGCCCTGCCCTGCAATGAGGATGGGCAGCAGGTAGGTCAGCATCGGGGAGACCATGCTGGCCAGCTTTTCGTTGGGAAACCAGCCCGCTTCAATGAACAGAGCGGTGAGAAAGCCCCACGCGATGAATGCGCCGATGTTCGGCATGACCATGCCGCTGAGGAACTTGCCAAAGCGGGAAACAGCGTTTTTCATTTGTAGCTCTCCTTTTCACTTGAAAGGCAGGCGGTGCAGCTCCTGTGGCATGGGAGCTGCGGCCTGCGGACGGTTGTTCGGAGGAGCTTTCGTTTCGTTCTGGCACTATTCTAGCCGATACTGCGCCGGATTTCAATGGTGACAAGCGGTGGGGCTGTCACCGGAAGATGGTGACACCGGTGGGTTGATACGGCAACATTTCCAAGGGATGCGCAGGCAATTTGTGCATATTTGCCGATGCGCCGGGATACAAGACGGGAGTGCGGAAGTTTTTGTCACCGGGCAATGGTGACAAAACACACACAACTTCTTTTCTGCCCCGGGGACTGGCAGACGATGTGTCACTATGTTACAATAGAAACAACGGGTAACTTTCGGGAAAAGGAGAGGATCAACATGGGCGCGGCGTATCGTGAGGAACTGTCGGCAAATGCACGGAAGCTGATCGAGCAGCTGCTCAGCCTTCCGCAGGGGTGGGTGACGGCGGCAACGCTGGCCGAAAGCATTGGGGTCAGCCGCCGCACCGTACTGCGGGAGCTGCCTGCCGTGGAGCAGTGGATGCAGGCCGCTGGGGCGCATTTTGTGCGCAACCCCGGCAAAGGTCTGCTGCTGGATGAGCTGCCGGAGCAACGGGACGCACTGCGCACCCGGCTGAACAGCGGCGACAAGAAAGAACTTTCCCGCACAGAGCGGCGGCAGCAGCTTTTGACAAGGCTGCTCCGTGAGCAGGAGCCCTGCAAGACAGCGGCACTTGCACGGGAGCTTGGCGTTTCGGAAAGCACACTGTCAGCGGACTTGGATGAACTTGAGACCAAGCTACACCCCTACCGGGTGGAGATGTTCCGCCGCCCCGGTGTGGGGGTCTGGCTGCAGGGGGATGCTTCTTCTTACCGGAGGGTGGTGTCTGCCCTGCTGCGCAGCAGCCTGCCGGAAAAGGAACTGGCAGAGGTGCTCTGCGGACGGATGCCGGAAAACACTATTTTCTCGACCCTGCTGGATACAAAAACGGCCGAAAAGGTCTGGAAGGTCTTGCAGCAGTTTGAGCAGGAAGAGCAGCTCCATCTGCCGGATGCAGGCTTTCTGGCGCTGGCCATCCACTGCACCCTGACCATTCAGCAGCTGCAGCAGGGCGGCGACAAAGGCAGTGCGCCCAGAGGGCTGCGCCCGGCGGGCAACCATGCAGCCCGGCTGGTGGCGGCTCTGAACCGCGCCTTTGGGCTGACTCTGCCGCCCGAGGAAGCGCAGTATCTGGAACTGTATCTCGCCGCTTATCTGGGCGCGGAGGACCCTTGGGGCAGCGCACAGGAGATGGAACTGCGGAATCTGGAAGCTGCCCTCATCCGGGAAATGGAAAAGGCACTGCACACAGACCTTTCCGGGTACACCTCCCTGCGGGATGACCTGTACTGCCACCTGCGCCCCATGCTGCTGCGGGTGGAGCAGAATATCCGTACCGAAAACCCCCAGCTGGATACCATCCGCACCGCCTACCCCGGCCTGTGGAAAGCCACCCGTGCCGCCTGTGATGCGGTGCAGCAACAATTTGTTCTGCCGGTCATCTCGGACGATGAAGCAGCCTACCTTGCCATGCATTTTGGTGCGGTGCTGGAGCAGAACTCCGTGTTCCGGCTGCGGCTGCGAGTGGTAGTAGCCTGCCCGCTGGGCATGGGTTCCAGCCGCTTTCTGGCTTCCCGGCTGGGAAACGAGTTCCCTTCTTTGCAGGTAGAAGGGTGCTGCTCGGTGCGGGAGCTGAACGCCGCCGACCTGCGTCGGAGAAGGATCGATTTTATCATCTCCACCGTGCCGCTGGAACTGGACTACCCGGCGGTGTGCATCAGCCCTTCCCTGCTGGAACCGGATCGCGCCGTGCTGAAGGATGCCATCACACGGTACAGCCAGAACCGCGAAGAACCGGAACCGGCGGTGCAGCCTGTGCAGGATGCAGAGCGTGCAGGCTCCAGGCTGCGGTATTACGCGCGCCTGACCCGCTCCATGACCGGACTGCTGGAACAGCTGACCATCCAGCCTGTCAAGGCTCCCGGCAGCCGCGCCGCCCTTATCCATGCAGCGGCGCAGCTGTTCTGCCCGCAGGAGGCGGACGCCCGGCTGGTGGAGCAGCAGCTCCGCCGCCGCGAAACGCTGGGCGATACCTACATCAAACCCCTGCATGCCCTGCTGCTTCATTGCAGGACAAGTGCGGTAAAGGACTGCCGCTTGGGCTATCTGCAAGCGCAGCCGCCGGTCTATGAGCCGGGGTGCATCGTGCTGGGGGCACTGGTGCTGCTGGCCCCGGATGACGGAAACGGCGTGCCGGTGGAGGTCATGCAGAATGTCAGCGGGCAGCTGATCGAAACACCCCGGCTAATGGAAGCGCTGCGCACCGGCCAGCAGCAGGAAGCAGCAGACCTGCTGGAACAGGGCTTTGACCGTGCCTTTTTTGCGGACTGCAAACCGCTGCACACAAAATGAACTGAAAACCGACTCCCGGCTTTTGCCTTTTGGGCAGAGCCGGGAGCTTTTTTGTTATTATAACAAGACACCTATAAGAGAACTTTTGGACCAAAAATCATGTATCCCAGAAAGTTGGCGAAAAGCACCAAAAACAGCCTGTACGATTTGTTGAAACAACAACTTGACAGGGGCGAAAACTGTTGGTATTATAATGCTAGAGCTTTCGTTTCAACAGTTTCGAGTTTCATAACAACAATCATGAAGGAGGCTGTTGTTCCTATGATCTACACCGTAACATTGAATCCGGCGCTGGACAAGACCGTTGAGATCCCGAACCTTGCGCTGGACACCGTAAACCGGATCACCAAGATGCGTACCGATCCCGGTGGCAAGGGCATCAACGTCAGCAAGGTGATCGCAAAGCTGGGCGGGACCAGCAAGGCCATCGGCATTCTGGCCGGTAACAGCGGCAGAGCCATTCAGGACGCACTGGACAGTGAAGGGCTTGCCCACAACTTCCGTTTCGTGCCCGGCGAGACCCGCACGAATCTGAAGGTCATCGACCCGGAAAACCACACCAACACCGACATCAACGAGCCCGGCATCGAGGTGGATGCCCCGGAGCTGACCGCTTTGCTGTACGACCTGCTGAAGGAACTGAAGCGGGGGGATATCGTGGTGCTGGCGGGCAGCCTGCCCAAGGGTGCCCCGAAAGACACCTACTACACATGGGTGGAATCCTGCAAAAAGGCCGGGGCAAAGGTCTTTCTGGATGCAGACGGCGAGCTGCTGGCAGAGGGGCTGAAGGCTGCTCCCTATCTGGTCAAGCCCAACAACGACGAGCTGTCCCGCATGATGGGACGGGAACTGAAAACGCTGGATGAACTGGCCGATGCCGGTCAGGCGCTCATCCGCAGGGGCATCGAGCGCGTTGTGGTGTCCATGGGCGGGCGCGGTGCGCTGTACCTCCACAAGGACAGCGTGATCTACGCCCCGGCGCTGAAGGTCAAAGTGGGCAGCACGGTGGGTGCCGGCGACAGCGTGGTCGCCGCTCTCGCCTACGCCGAAGCGGAAGGGCTTAACGAAGAAAACACCGTTCGCCTGTCCATCGCCACGGGAGCCGCCAATGTGATGTGCAGCGGCACACAGGCCGCAGAGCGCAGCCAGATCGAAGAACTGCTGCCGCTGGTCACCTTCCAGCATCTGTAAAACTTCTTGAAAACACAACGGTAACTGTTATAATAAAAGGAGAATTTCATTATGAAAGTCAAAGCTGTTCGTCTGCACGCCGCCAACGATCTGCGTCTGGATACTTTTGAACTGCCGGAGATCAAGGACGATGAGATCTTGGTCAAGGTCGTTTCCGACAGCATCTGCATGTCTACTTACAAGTGCGCCATCCTCGGCACCGGCCACAAGCGTGTGCATCCGGATGTAGCCGAGCACCCCGCCATCATGGGTCACGAGTTCGCCGGTGATATCGTCAAGGTGGGCAAGGCGCATCAGGACAAGTTCAAGCCCGGCATGAAGTTCACCCTGCAGCCCGCCCTGAACTACAAGGGCACCATGTGGAGCCCCGGCTACTCCTACGAGTTCTTCGGCGGCGACGCCACCTACTGCATCATCCCTGCCGAGGTCATGGAACTGGGCTGCCTGCTGGAGTACAAGGGCCGTGCTTACTACGAGGCTTCTCTGGCCGAGCCTATGAGCTGCTCCATCGGTGCTTTCAACGCCGCCTACCACACCAAGATGGGTGTGTACCATCACGATATGGGCATCAAGAAGGGTGGCAAGCTGGCCATTCTGGCCGGTGCAGGCCCCATGGGTCTGGGTGCTCTGACCTACGCACTGCACCGTGATGTGCGCCCCGGCATGGTGGTGGTCACCGATATCAACGAGGATCGTCTGGCCCGCGCCGAGTCCCTCTTCCCCCCGAAGAAAGTCAAGGAGAAGGACGGCATCGACCTGTACTTCGTCAACACCGCCAACATGGCAGACCCCGCTGCCGAGCTGCGGGAGCTGACCGGCGGTACCGGCTTTGATGATGTGTTCTGCTACGCCCCCATCGCGCCGGTGGTGGAGCTGTCCAGTGCTGTGCTGGGTCGTGACGGCTGCCTGAACTTCTTTGCAGGCCCCACCGACAAGCAGTTCAGCGCCAAGATGAACTTCTACGATGTGCACTACAATTCTACCCATGTCATGGGCACCACCGGCGGTAATACCGCCGACATGATCGAGTCGCTGGAACTGACCGCCGCTAAGCGCATCGACCCGGCTGTGATGGTCACCCACATCGGCGGTCTGAACGCCGCTGCCGAGACCACCCTCAACCTGCCCAAGATCCCCGGCGGCAAAAAGCTGATCTACACCCACCTGACCATGCCCCTCATCGCCCTGACCGATCTGCGTGCCAAGGGCGAACAGGACAACGATCCCCGCTATACCGCACTGGCTGACATCGTGGATGCCCACAACGGCCTGTGGTGCCCGGAAGCAGAGGAATATCTGCTGGCAAACTTCAACCCGGAGGACTGAGCGGAGCGCGCCATGGGACAGGACAAACTCAGACAGGAGGAATCCCCCATGGAACAACGCCGCAATCAGATCGTGGAACTGGTGAACCGCAAAGGCAGCATCAGCTTTGCCCAGCTCAAGGAAGCCTTTCCTTCCGTTTCGGAAATGACTCTGCGCACCGACCTGAAAGCGCTGGATGAAGCCCGCCGGGTGGTGCGGGTGCATGGCGGCGTCAAGTCGGTGGAGCAGGTGGTCGGTACGGATGACCTGCTCAGCCGCCGCTCGGCCCGCAACGCGGAAGCAAAGCAGCTCATTGCCGAAAAAGCGGCGGCACTGCTGCGGCCCAACACCACCCTGTTTCTGGATTCCGGCAGCACCACCACGGCGGTGGCTCGCTGCATTCCGGATCAGCCCATGCTCATCTACACCAGCGGTCTGAGCTGCGCCATGGAGCTGGCAAAGCTGGAAAAGCCCCATGTGTCCCTGCCGGGCGGCAGCCTGAACCGGTTCAGCATGAGCGTCTGCGGTGCGCAGAGCATCCAGACGATGGAGGAAATCAACTTTGATCTGCTGCTGCTGGGCGTGACCGGCTACAGCCCGGATACCGGGTTCACCTGCGGCGTGGAGGATGAAGCACGGCTCAAGCAGACCGTGCTCCGCCGCTGTGAGCAGAAAGCCGTGCTGCTGGATTCCTCGAAGATCGGACTGAAAAGCACATTCCATATCTGCGGGCTGTCCGAGGTGGACATCATTATCTCGGACGGAAAGCTGCCCGCAGCGTTTTTACAGGCCTGCCGGAACGCAGGCGTAACGGTACTATAAAAGGAGCGTTATTATGAAGATCATCCGCGCAAAGGATTATCAGGATATGTCCCGCAAGGCCGCCAACATCATCTCTGCACAGGTCATTATGAAGCCGAACTGTGTGCTGGGTCTTGCCACCGGCGGCACCCCGGTGGGCACGTATGCCCAGCTGGTGGACTGGTATAACAAGGGCGATTTGGATTTCTCCGAGGTCACCACCGTCAATCTGGACGAGTACCGCGGCCTGCCCAAGGAGCACCCCCAGAGCTACTGGTATTTCATGAACGAGAACCTGTTCAGCAAAGTGAATATCGACCCGGCCAAGACCAACCTGCCGGACGGTACGAATCTGGACACTGCTGCCGAGTGTGCCCGTTACAACGGCATCATCCACAAGCTGGGCGGCATCGACCTGCAGCTGCTGGGCATCGGCCCCAATGGCCACATCGGCTTCAACGAGCCGGGGCAGGCCTTTGAGCTGGAGACCCACTGCGTCGACCTCGCCCCCACCACCATTGAGGCCAACAAGCGCTTCTTTGACGGCAACGAGGACCTGGTGCCCAAGCAGGCCTACACCATGGGCATCAAGACCATCATGCAGGCTCGCAAGGTGCTGGTGGTGGCCAACGGCAAGGCCAAGGCACAGGCTGTCAAGGATGCGGTGACCGGCCCGGTCACCCCTGCCTGCCCCGGCAGCATCCTTCAGCTGCACCCGGACTGCATCCTCGTGGCAGACGAAGAAGCACTGAGCCTGCTGTAAATTTTCCAAGCAGAGAGGTTCCACCCCCTGACGTGGCCCGGGATCCGATCGGCCAGGTGCAGAACAGGCCGATCCCGCAGGCGGCAGAAACGAGACGATAAACCAGAAAGAACGCAAAGCGGCAGAGCCTTCCGGCTCTGCCGCTTTGTCGGTTCCGGAGCAATGGGAAAACGGCACGTTCCGTGACTTTCCGGCAGGATTGTGGTATGCTGTAGACAGCAATGCAGGAAGGGGAGCGGAACAATGCAGAGAAAGCGGCTGGATCTGAACGCCGTCTATATTTCAGAGCGGGTGCAGAAGTGTCTGCACGCGATCGCGGACAGCGCCCTGACGGCAGTGGTGGCTCCCATGGGCTATGGCAAGACCACGGCGGTCAACTGGTTCCTGGCAGAACAGAGCCGCGTGGAGAACGCCCTTGTGGTGCGGGTGAGCATTTACTCAGAGAACCTGCAGGTCTTCTGGAAAAGCCTGCAGAACGCCTTTGCGGCGGCGGGCCTGACCGTGCTGGACGGCTGTGACTGCCCGCAGGACGCCAGCGGCGCCGCCATGCTGCTGGACGATCTGTGTGCCGCGCTGCAGGGCGGGCGGGCCTGCTATCTGTTTCTGGACGATTTCCATCTGCTGCAGGATGACCGGGCGGCGGATTTTCTGTGCGCGCTGGCAGGCCGCCTGCCGGACAACGCCCACCTCATCGTGGCCAGCCGCAACCGGTTTGTGCCCGGGCGGGAGGTGGTGCGGCTGGGGCGCAGGCTCCACCGGGTGGAAACAGATCAGCTTCGCCTGAACCGCGCGGAGCTGACCGGTTATGCCCGGCGCTGCGGGCTGGAGCTTACCGGGGAACAGGCCGATGCGCTGCTCCGTTCCAGCGAGGGCTGGTTCTCAGCGGTGTACCTGAACTTTCACGCGCTGGCCGAGCGGGGCGCACTGCTGGGCGGAAGCTCGGACATCTACGCCATGTTCACCTCGGCGATGATCGAGTGCCTGCCGGAACAGCGGCAGGAGTTTCTGGCCGTGATGGGGCTGGCGGATGAATTCACGGTGGAGATGGCGCGGGCGGTCACCGGGATGCCGGATGCCGACCAGGTGCTGAAAGCCCTGACCGAGCAGAATGCTTTTGTCACCCGCCTGCCGGGCGGGGAGCAGTTCCGCTTCCATCACATGATGAAGGAATGCGCCGAAAAGCTCTTTGCCCGGATGCCGGAGCAGCGGCGGAACACCTGCTGGAAGCGGTATGGGGACTGGTACGCGGCGGAACAGCGGTATCTGCAGGCGCTGAACGCTTACGAAGCCTGCGGGGATCACGATGCGGCGCTGGCAGTGGTGGAGCAGGATGCCGGCATCCTGCTGGCCTCGCTGAAACCGGCGGATCTGCTGGCCCGGCTGGAGCGGTGCCCGGTGCCGGTGCTCAAACAACACCCAGCGGCGATCCTGGTGCTGATGCGCTGTATGTTCAACCTGCGGCAGATCCCCAAAATGCTGGAGCTGAAAGAGCTGCTGCTGGCTTCGGCGGCCGAGCACCCGGAGTGGCCGGAGGAGGAAAAAGGAAACCTGCTGGGGGAGTGCGACCTGATCCTGAGCTTCCTGATGTACAACGACATCTCGGCCATGAGCCGCCTGCACCGCAGTGCCAGCACCCAGATGTCCCGCCCGGCCATCAGCATTCAGAACAGCGGCGGATGGACGTTCGGTTCCCCCTCGGTGCTGATGATGTTCCACCGGCAGCCCGGTCAGCTGGAGCAGGAACTGGCCGAGATGGACGAATGTATGCCGCATTATTATAAGATCACCAGCGGCCACGGGATGGGAGCCGAGACCATCATGCGGGCGGAGGCGGATTTCCTGCGGGGGCGGTTTGACGATGCCCAGATCGGGCTGGAACGGGCGTATGCGCAGATCGTAGGCAATGGCCAGACCAATATGACCCTCTGCTGTGATTTCCTGGCCTGGCGGCTGTCTCTGGGCGGAGGATATACGCCCCGGATCCCGCTGGCCGTCCGGCAGGAGGAAATGCTCCGGCAGCACAATATGGCCTGGCGGAATCTGTTCCACGCCATCGGTGCATATTACTATGCCCTGCGGGGGCAGACGGACAGCATTCCGGAGGTGTATGCCGCGCACCGGATGGATTCGGTGAACACGCTGGCCCCGGGCAGACCCATGATCGGGCTGATCGAGGATCAGGTGTATCTGGCGCAGGGAGAATGGGCCAGCGTACTGGGCCGTGCCCCGGGGCTGCTGGCCATGTGCGAAGCGCTTCACTACGATCTTGTGGCGCTGCACCTGCGCATTCAGATGGCCGCAGCCTATGCCGGGCTGGGCAGACAGACGGAGGCCGGCGCACTGCTGCAGCAGGCGCTGGCACAGGCCGCTCCGGACGGCTTTGCAATGCCCTTTGCAGAGAACTACCGCTATCTGGCCGGACTGCTGGAAGCGGAACGATCGGGCGGACAGGCGGAGCTGGCCGGGCACGTCTGTGCGCTGGGCCGGGCGCAGGAAAAACGCTGTGCGGCGCTGAACCGAAGCGAAGCCCTGCCGGAAGCCGCCGTCGCACTTACCGACCGGGAACTGCGCATGGCCGGGATGATCGCCCGCCGCTGCACCAATCGGGAGATCGCACAGGCAATGTTCCTCTCGGAAGGAACGGTCAAGCAGTACATCAATCAGCTGTATGCAAAACTGGACATCGGCGGGGATGTGCGTACCCGGCGGGCGCGTCTGGCGGAGCTGTTCCGCACCAAAAACTAACCTCAGGTTAATAGCTTTTTGCAGCGATCCATTGTACTCTGAAAGCAGAGGTACAATGGATCGTTTTTTGTACCCGGGACAGCCCCGGGTGCAGAGACCGGAAGGAGGAATCTCTTATGACGAACCAGTACGCCCGTTCCCCGAAACTGCGGCTGCTCAGCGCGGTCCTGGCGGCGGCTCTGGCGCTGACCCTGCTGCCTGCGGCCGCCTTTGCAGAGGATGCGGTGGAATATGACCTGAAATTTGGCGGAATCCAGGTCACCTCGGCCAATGCCGGGGATCTTCTGCGCGATGGCAGGGTGCGTTATGACGATGCTGCCCGGACACTGACGCTGCAGGGAGACATCGTTGTGACGGACAACGCCGTCAATCCGTCTGGTGAACCGCTGACGGTGACCGGAAAAAGCACGGTGACCGGCGCACAAAGGGATCGGTACGCCGGATTTTACTGTGGAGGAAAGCCGATCCGGGTGGATGCCGATGCGGACATTACGCTGGACACCTTCGGGTTCGGCATCAACGCTTCCGGCGCGGACATTTTCGGAACCATGAAGATCCGCAATGCGGAATACGGCATCGGCGGCATGGGGGTCACGATCGAGAGCGGCGGCAGACTGGTGATCGAGGACGCTGATCAGGCAGTCTCCGGCGGCGGTGCAAAAGTTTATGGTACGCTGGAGATCCGCGATGTGAAAGAAGCGGCCAACAGCGGCGGCATTACGGTGTATGAAGGCGGCGAGGTCACCATAGCCGGGGCGGACAGCGGCCTGAGCGGCGGATCTGCGGTGAAGGGCGGCAGCCTTTCGGTGCGCGCAGGGACCTGCATCGGCAATGGTGCCGTGACGTTTGCCGGCGGTACGCTCCTTCTGGAATCCACCGGCGGCAGTCCGATCAGTCTGGACGAAGCGCACCTGTTGGTTCAGGCCGCTGCGTTCTGGTACCGCACGGAAAAGGACGGCGCATGGACTTCCGTGCCGAACGGCAGCTGGACGCGGCCTTCTGAAGCGGTTTATTTTGAGATCACCACGGAAGCCCCGGCAGAACACTACACGGTCACCTTCGATCTCAACGGCGGCGAGCGCTGGGAGAGCATAGAGGGCAGCGGCATTGGACAATGGAATGACGAGCACAGCCGGCTGCACTGCACCACGTCCACAGACAAAACCAACCAGGCAGAGTTCCTGGTGGCGCCGCTGATGAAGGGCATGGGGCCGGAGCGGCAGGAATATGAATTTGACGGCTGGTACACAGCGGCCATCGGCGGCGAGCCGGTGGAAGAACAGCTTTATTACGAGGGAGATCAGCGCCTGAGCAGGATCACCGGGGACATCACCCTTTACGCACACTGGCGGTGGAACGGCGGGGAGACGGAACCGCCGACACCGGAGGATCCCGGTTTCGACGACGGCGCGGGAAGCTCCGGCGCAGGCGCGGCGCTGGCCGTGGCAGGCGGCGCTGCCGCAGTGGGTGCCGTCAGTCTGGGCGTTTATGAGCTGACCACCCGTGCGATCCTGAAAAGTCTGCTGCCCGCAGGCGCGGCCATCCCCGCAGACCGCGGCGCGTTGGCATTGCTGCTGTGGCAGAATGCCGGGAGACCGGAACCGGCGGCCAGACCCGCATTTGCAGATGTGCCGGATGCCGACACTGCCAGCGCGGCGCAGTGGTGCGTCGAGCAGGGGCTGCTCACGGCAGAAGGCGGCACCTTCCGCCCGGAACAGCGGGTGGCAAAGCACCGCGTGATCAAGGTGTGGAAGCAGGCTGCTGCACCGCAGAAGTGATGCATCCTTTCTGAGCGGACAAGCTCCGCTGGAATCCTGAAACCAAAAACGCCCCGGTTTTCTGCATTGCAGCAGAAAGCCGGGGCGTTGTGCGGTTCAGAAACGATACGGCTGCACCGGAGGCTGATCGGGGCGGTGTTCCCCGATGATCTTTTCCATCCACACCATGTCGTACCAGCGGCCGAACTTGTAGCCGCAGTTGTGGAAGGTGCCGCACAGCGCAAAGCCCAGATGTTCGTGGAACTGGGCACTGTTTTTGGTCAGGTATTCGTCCTCCACCTGCGGGTAGCCGATGCAGGCATACAGGTTCAGGATGCCCATGGCCTGCAGGCGGTCAGCCAGCGCCTGATACAGGGTGCGGCCCAGCCCGCCTTTCCGGGCGTTGTGGTCCAGGTAGATGGTCAGCTCGCAGGCCCAGTCGTAGGCGGCGCGGCCCACAAAGGCACCTGCGTAGGCGTAGCCTTCAATGCGGCCGTCCCGCTCGATGACCAGATAAGGGTATTTCTGCATGGTGCGGCGCATCCGGCCTTCGAATTCTTCCAGCGAGGGCACGTCATACTCAAAGGTGATGACGGTGTGTTCCACATACCAGGCGTAAATTTCCAGAATGCGGGGCGCATCGGCCAGAGATGCATTTCGTATTGTAATATGTTCCATAAAAATATCTCTCTGTAGTGCTGCTGCCTAAAAATCTGCCCTGATTATACCACAAAATGGGAAAAGGGAGTTTCAGCAAAGTGGTAGAAAAAGCCGCGCAAAAACCGGAAAATCCCCACAAAAGTGCAAAAATGCCGCCGCAGAGCGGAAAATCCGAGGGAATACCTTGCACTTTGACACTTTACTATGGTAAAATAATGGCATCTTTTTCTGCACTGCGGCAGAAAAGGCCTTTGAGAGGGGGAACTTTTATGACGAACATCTGCATCATTGCCACCATTGTCCTCTATCTGGCGGGTATGCTGCTGGTGGGCTTTGCCTACAGCAAGTCCAACGAGGACAGCACGGACTTCTACCTCGGCGGCCGCAAGATGGGTCCGCTGGTCACGGCCATGAGCGCCGAAGCCAGCGATATGTCCAGCTGGTTGCTGATGGGAATGCCGGGCCTGGCGTATCTCACCGGCATCGCGTCCCCGGGCTGGACGGCCATTGGTCTGGCGCTGGGCACCTGGCTGAACTGGCTCATCGTGGCGCGGCGGCTGCGGCGCTATTCCGCCAATCTGAACGCCATCACGGTGCCGCAGTTCTTGTCCCTGCGGTTCCATGACCAGCGCAATCTGCTCAACGCACTGGGCGCGGTCATCATCATCGTGTTCTTCGTGCCCTACACGGCGTCCGGCTTTGCGGCCTGCGGCAAGCTGTTCCACAGCCTGTTCGGCGTGGACTACATGACCGCCATGATCGTGTCGGCGCTGGTCATCGTGGGCTATACCATTCTGGGCGGCTTCCGGGCTGTCACCACCACCGACCTCATCCAGTCGGTGGTCATGAGCATTGCGCTCATTGCGGTGCTGGTGTACGGCATCGGCGTGGCCGGCGGCTGGGACGCTGTGATGGAAAATGCACAGGGTCTGGCCGGTTATCTGACCATGACGGCCAGCCACGATGCGGCCGCCGGCACCGCGGCCTCCTACAGCCTGCTGGACATCGTGTCCACCATGGCCTGGGGCCTGGGCTACTTCGGAATGCCCCACATCCTCCTGCGCTTCATGGCCATCGAAGACGAGAAGAAGCTGGTGCTCAGCCGCCGCATCGCCAGCGTGTGGGTGGTCATTGCCATGACCGCGTCCATCATCATCGGCATCGTAGGTCTGGGCATGACCAAGGCCGGGGCGCTGGAGTTCCTGAGCGGCTCTTCCAGTGAGACTCTGATCGTCCGCATTGCCAGCCTGATCGCCCAGCACGGTGTGCTGGCGGCAGTCTTGGCCGGCCTGATCCTGGCCGGCATCCTGGCGGCCACCATGTCTACGGCGGACAGCCAGATGCTGGCGGCGGCGTCCAGTGTATCGCAGAACATCCTGCAGGAGTTCGGCCACCTGAAGCTGACCGAGAAGCAGAGCCTGTTCGCTGCCCGTCTCACCATCGTCTGCGTCAGCGTGGTGGGCGTGGTGCTGGCCCGCGACCCCGATTCCAGCGTGTTCGGCATCGTCAGCTTTGCCTGGGCCGGCTTCGGCGGCGCGTTCGGTGCCGTGGTGCTGTGTGCGCTGTTCTGGAAGCGCTGCAACTGGCAGGGCGCGCTGGCCGGAATGCTCTGCGGCGGCCTGATGGTCTTTGTGTGGAAGTACCTCA
>UMHF01018179.1_pt1 | contig 16954 bp, 19 predicted proteins | sample 1965431 | NCBI WGS metagenome assembly UMHF01 (sample SAMEA4836088, study PRJEB28245) | human gut metagenome | biome: gut microbiome; material: fecal sample | place: Denmark | collected 2008
ATCGCCGCGCCCAGCAGCCCGCAGGTTCCGGCAATCTTCAGCCATGTCCGCTGCCATGAGTAGGCAAGCCCGGCGCCCACAATAATACCGCACAAAACGTGCATGGCACCCGTACCGAAGCCCCGAAAAAAGATGAACGAGAATCGGTCGGCGCCGTTTTGGATGAGGTAGCACACGTTTTCAAAGGTGGCAAAGGCGAGCGCGACTGTGACGGCGGCGGGCTTGATTTTCTCGCTCTCCGGCTCAAACACCAGCAAGTAGAATGCCAGCGGCAGCAACTTCATAATTTCCTCCACCACAGGTGCGATCTCTGCCGTGGCGGCAAGGGCGTCTGCATGACAGACCGCCGCGAGAAAGGTGTTGATATAGGCCGAAAGCAGACACACGCCCATTCCGGCGATACAGAACACAAAAAAGCGAAGCTGCCGTCTGCCCATGCACAGGGCGGCCACCAGCAGCGGGGACACCATACAGAGGAAGATATTTTCAATGTAGGTCATAGTTCCACCGCCTTTCTTACCGCGGGCAGCAGCCCCAGCAGAGCAAAGGTCAGGAGCAGATCGCACCAGAATGCAGGGCTTGCGAAAGAGGCAGCCGACCAGAAGCAGCCCACCGTCCAGAGCAGATATTCCGAACCGACATAGCACAGCATACCGATGTGGAAATACCGCCGATTCCGCGCTTTGCCTGTCAGGGTGTTTGCATAAAACAGCCCCCGTACAGCGCAGAAGGACAGCCAGATCATCAAGCCGCACCAAATCAGGTTGGAGAGAACGTCCCCATACGTGCAGTAGAACACCAGCAGCGGCACGCCGACCAAAGGGGCGAGCCACGCTTTTCGGCAGCGAAAGCCGCGTTCCCCCGAATCGGTCAGCGTGACCTGCAAAATCCGCAGAAAAATCACGCTGGCGACCCAGCCGAACTCCGACACATAAAAGACCCGCGGCGTGGTGTGGAACAGCAGCAGGTACAGTGTCCAGTAAAGCGACCCCAAGGCAAAGCAGCCGTAGAAGCAGAGCAGCAAAAAATACGCCTGTCTGCGGCTTTTTTGCCATGCAATACCCGAAAGCAGCGCGCCGAGGAAGGTGGTCAATAATTGCAACAGGTTCTCAATCAGCTCCATGCCGCCCCTCGCCTTCCCTATCCTGACTGTCCTCCCGATTTATCTGCCGAAGCCGGAAGCACAGAACAGTCACGCACACGCCCAAAAGAAAGGACAAAAGCCCGATGACAATATACCCCAGCGCCGCGCCGTCGCCATACATACTGGCAGCGGTTTCATAGCCCGCGAAATCGCCGGGGCGGACCCCCGCAACCATACCGGGCATGGCAAAGGACACACCCACGATCAGCACAAGGCACGCCGCCGCCGCAGAAAGTGTGGTGATCGTACTGCGTCGCCGCTGTTCCCTGCGCTGTCTTGCGGCGATGCGCCGCTTTGTTTCCGCAAAGCGTTCTTCATGGCTCCGCATTTGTGATTCCCTCCCGTTCCAATAGTTTGCGCAAGCTCTCTTTTCCGCGATACACCAGATTGGTGATCTGCTTCACGGTTTTTCCCGTGACCTCCGCCGCCTGCGCGTAGCTCATCCCCTCAAAATAGGTCAGATACAAAACCTCCCGATAGTCCGGGTTCATTTCACCCATACAGCCATGCAGGATGCGGTTGCGCTCCGCCGTGCCGATGACCTCCTCCGCCAGCAGCTGCCCGTCCGGTTCGTCGGTCAGCGCATCCAGGCTGAACATCAGCCTTCGTTTGCTTCTATGGCGCAGCGCCATGTGCCGCGCCGCCTTATATAAATACGCCTTGAAGCCGCCTTCCCGGATGCGGGGCTTTTTCGTGAACAGATAGGCGAACACATCCAGCATCAGTTCCTCTGCCTCGTGTATGTCGTGCAGGTAGCCGTCAAGGTACACGGTCAGCGGGTCGCCGTATTTTTCCATCAGAGCCTCCAGCCCCGCGTCATCGCCGTTCAGATACTGGCGGTAAAAATCCCCGTCACTGACCATCGTGTCCCCCTCCTTCCTGCGATTCGTATGCGCCGTGCGGGTTATCGCGGTACTGCTGCGGCTGCGCAGCCCGCATTCGTGCGCCAGCTCCTCTAAACGCAGTTCCTCGTGCAGATGTGTGGAAATATACTGCAGGCAGTTTTTGATGACGGCGCTCTGTGCGCCGCCTTTTTGGTATCCACCACGCTGTTGCAGAAGTCCAACGGCACCGGGCAGAGTGTGTGCAGCTGTTCGCAGCATGGAAAAACATCCATAAAGCACTCCCTTTTCTCTCTAACTGTATCACAGTTCTTCCATTACAGTCAAGATATCGACAATAAATGCAAGGGCTGGCTGCCGCTGCAAAAAAGGGCGGGCTTGTAATTTTTTGCAAAGGCTATTGAGTGTTGGAGCTTGTTCTTGTATTTGTGCTTGGCGGCGTCCCATTCATAAAAGCCGGTGGCAGGGATCACGCAGCGCTGGAAGGCAATACTGCGGCGAAACATCGGCTTTTCCGTCACGGTTTCGGCGCGGGCATTGATGATTTGCTGTCTGCCGCGAAAACCGGGCAGCCCCCATTGCTGAAACTCGCCCACGATCTTCTCCCCGCGTGAAACCAGCACCGGTGCCACCTGCGAGGGGCAAATATCCCCTGCCATTGGGAAATTGAGTTCGTTTCCCTCGCTTCTGCGCTGTGCATCGCGCACGATTTGGCGAATCTCTTTATACTCATCGGCAGAAAACTGATACCGTCCGCACATACGCGACACTCCTTCCTTATCCTACTACAATACCGGCGATTCTGAACTCGTCCTCCTCCCGCACAGGGATGGGGGCGTATTTTTTATTGAGGGAAATCAGCGCAATGCCGTTTTCATCCTTGCGCAGCTTTTTGCAATAGCCTTGGTCGTTCAAGGTGCAAAGCACAATATCGCCGTTGTTGGCATCTTGCGCAGCCTTGACCCAAACAGTCTGCCCGTTCACAAAGCGCGGCTCCATACTGTCACCGGCGATGCGGACACCGAACTCCGCCTTGGCGGGTACGGATTCGTCCACTTCGGTCATCTCTTGGGCGTCATCATCCAGCCACTGACCGGTACAGGCAGAGGCAGGCTGTAAATAGACCGGCAGCAACCGCAGTGTCGGTTCCGGTTTTTCGGTAAACTCTGCCGTGTGCAGCAGCATGGAACGGTATTCCCCCAGACGCTGCTGCCCCACCGGATTCAGTTTGGGTTCAGAATCCAGATACAAAACTGCCACATCCTCAAACCCCAAAGCCTTTGCCAGCGCCACACCCACGGTAACGCGGGGTTCGCGCTCGCCGGCCTCCCACGACATCAAGGAACGTGTGGTCACGGCCTTCTCGGATTCCGGCAGGAACTGCTGCATTTTCTGTACGACCATCTTGCGGGTCATCTTCTGTGCCTCACGCGCGGCACGAATACGCTTATTCCAGTTGCTCACGGTATATCACCTCAGCTATATTGTACCGCCTTTTGTATGGAAAGTCAAACACACCGTTACACGGATTTTCATTTGAAATTTAGCAAATCGCGCTTGAAAGTGAAAAAATGCGGCGATACAATAGGCGTATAGGAGGTGGGAACGATATGTGACAGCGGCATATAATGCATTGCGATTGCAATTCCTTTTACGCAAGCGTCGAAATGCAGGAACACCCGGAACTGCGCGGGAAAAGCATTGCCGTATGCGGCGACCCGGAGGCGCGGCACGGTATCGTTCTCACCGCAAGCTATCCCGCCAAGCGGATGGGCGTGAAAACGGCAATGCCCATCTGGGAGGCAAAGCAGCATTGCCGGGATCTGATCGTGGTTCCCGCCAGCTATGGCAAATACCAGAAGTACAGCAGCTATGTGCGCGAGATTTTCCGTGACTACACCGACCAAGTGGAGAGCTTCGGTTTGGACGAGACGTGGCTGGATATTACGGGCAGTCTGGGCTTGTTCGGGGACCCTGTGAAAATTGCCAAAGAAATCAGCGACCGCATTAAGCGGGAGTTGGGAATCACCGTTTCGATTGGCGTTTCTTTTAATAAAATCACCGCAAAACTCGGCAGTGATTATAAAAAGCCCGATGCCATAACGGTCATCGAGCCTGATAATTATAAGCAGATTGTCTACCCGCTGCCGGTGGGTGACCTTTTTCAATGAAACTCAAAATTTTGGATTTATCCTGCTTTGTTGCAGCACACGCTGCGCATACAAGTTTTTTGGGGGCTGAAATGCGCCTGCTGCGACCCGGCATGGGTACGCAGTATCAGGAAATGGAAAGCATACCGGCAAAGGACATGATACCGAACCAGAGCAGAAACGCGGCAAACATAAAGAAGCACATCCCACCCAAAACAGGCTTTCGCGGCTTGTTTTCGGTAATACGGTCGGGCCGAGTGGGATCGTAATAACCGACCACCTGCCGTCCCAGTTCCCGCTTGCCGGAAACGGTCTGGCGGCTTGCGTACCGGTAGGTTTTGCCGTTCACGGTGTACTCATAGGTTGGAAGATAGACCGTCTCCCGGCGCAGCTGTTCGCTGCCGTCCTCCTGCTGCTCCCACCTTTCATTGACCGATTCCTCGATCCATACCACCTTCATCATCGTGGTGCCTGTGTACCGCCGCACAGTATCCTCGTATTCCTGCCGTGCGCCTTTCCGCCGGCGCACCCCGAGCCATGCCACCGACACAGCCCCGAGAATGAAACCGATTCCCGCTGTGATATTCCGCGTAGATTCTATGGGACACGCCACAAACGCTATCGCAAGAACGATACTGATAATGAAGATTCGATTCTTTTTCATACGACCTCCTTCACCCCTCTGCCGGTGCCTTTCATGTCACAATGCGGGCGGCTGGTTTTGCACCGCATCCACAAAGAGAAGGGTCAGACCGATATACAGGATGCAGGCCAACGCCAGCAGCACACAGATACTGATACCGAGAATGCGCACGGTTTTGTTTCGGCGCAGATATTTACGGCACAGCACGATGCCGATAACCGCCGATGCCAACAGCACCACAGCAAGCCAAAGCGGCATATTGCCCACCTCCTTTACGCGCCGCGGAACACATCGATCATATTCGTAAACCACGTCAGCTCACGGGTAAAGCGCCAGCGCAGCTGTGCCGGATCCTCCCGCCCCTTGCCGAGGTCAAAAAAGCCGTGCCCGCTGTGAACCGCGAGATACAGTCTGCCGTCACTGTTGAGGTTTATGGCAAGCTTGCCGAAGGAGGAATCCGCCAGCGCCAGAATTTTCTCTGCGCAGTCGGGCGTCAGAATGTGCAGGGCTGCGACTTCATCATCGCTGCTTACATTAAAACGCTTATCGAAAGCCTCGTTTCCTGTCCGGATGGTTTTGCTGCCGAACAGCTTATCCATCCGTTCTCTTGGCCAGATGGTCAGCCAGGTCGGAAATTCCCGGTTCAGCTCACACAGCATCCACTGCCCGGTATAGACCTCGCGCTCGTTTTTCTCCCACTGACCGGTTTCCTCGCGCTGAAACTCGTTCACCTCCGTCAGCCTGACGGTACACAATTCGGTGGTCAGCCCCTGATAGGTTCCGCGGATATACCCGCTGCCGCTGCAATAGGTGTGGCCGGGCAGAGGGATGTTTGTATCCTTCGCATCCAATATGTGCGGGGTGGGATCCATCTGTATGTTGTCAAAAACTGTGCTTACAATATCCGGTGCCAGGGCATCGAAGGTCTGGCGGCCGGCCTGCTCCTTGGATTTTCCCTTTGCCGTCTGCCCCAGCGCGAGGATCACAACGCCCGCAATGATCAGTACAAGACTGCCGCCCTGCACGATACCCACAAAGACGAGCACGCCGCCCAGCAGGGAAAGGAGCATTCCGCCCCATTTTCCGCCTTTACTCTTGCGGAGCTGCTGCGAAAGCTGTTCATCCGTCAGGTTTTTATTCTTCTCTTCCATATTCGTCTCCTATTCTGCCTTGCCGGTTACTCTCCGCCGGGAAAAGCATATCGCCGTTCACGCTGTTGATGAGATCGCCGCTGCCGTCAAAGTGCAGCGTCACACCGTTTTCGTCCGCCCACAGTGTGCCGTACTCAATAACATCTTCCTGATCATTTACAAATTCCCATGTCGCATCCTCATAGATGCGCAGCCAAAGATTTTCGTCCGGGTACTCCCAAAGTCCTGCATAATCGCTTGGATTGCCCTCGTCAGCCGGAACTGCGGACAGATCCTCCCGATAGACATAGCGTTCCTCCGGATCCCAGATCCAGACAAGATCCGTCGCATCCCCGTTTTCGTGAAGAAAGCTCACCCATACATCGCTCTCGCCGTCGCCGTCCAGATCGTCAAAGGAGATGCTGTGAAATGCCTGCTCCGCATCGGGAATGTCCATGGGGAAGGCGACACTGTCGAACAGTACCTGCTCCGGGATGTCCCGGTAGAAGGCTGCGCTGCTCTCGCTCACTGTGACCAGAACATCCACACTGTCGCCGTCATGGGTGATGGTTCCGCTGTCGACCACCATACCGGTTGTGCGCCAGTCATCCCCCGCCACATCATCGGAATTGCCGCAGGCGGCAAGGCACAGGCAAAGCACCATCACCTGCGCAAAGAATGCGGTGTTCTTCCACCGTTCTTTCATGATACGCCTCCTTCCGGTCACTCCATCAGGTAATAAAGTGACATTGCGCGGCACCGGCAGCGCACGTTCAGAGCCTGTATCTTACTCATCAAAGTAGTCGCCCCAACCTTCGTCATCGTAAGAGTAATCATCCCAGCCGTCACCGGGGTCAGACCACGGATCGTAGTCGTCGTAGTACTCATCCGAGTAATCCCAGCCGGCATCGTTGGATTCCATGTATTCGCCAGAATCGTCGTCAATATAGCCGTCCGAGCCGTAGGAGATGAACTCGTTTTCATAGCCGTTCCAGTACCACACGTCGCCGTCTTCATCATACCAGTAGTATGGCGTGCCGTAGTCGCCGGTATCGCCGGAATAGGTTGCCTGAGTGGGTACGGGCTTGGGCGCGGTGCTCCATCCGGCGGTGTAGGAGATGGTTTCGAGCATGTTGTTGCAAATCTCAAAGTAGTTGTGGATTCGACCCTCGAGCGCGATGGTCGTTGCGACAAGCGCGTAGCCGGTCGGACCGTAGTAGCGAACCTCCATACAGCCGCGCACAGGCTGAGACGGACCGTCGGAGAAGATGGATCCGTCGAGCCACATATAACCGGTCAGACTGTAGTAGTCGCCGTTATCCTTGAAATCCGAGCCGAAGGATTGGATGAGCTTGTCGCCGTACATACCCTTCATAAAGTCGTCGAGCATCTTGACCATGTAGGGCTTCGCGCTGGCAGCGTCCTTTTCCATATAGGAATCATAGCCGGAGATAGGCTGGAAGGCAATCACAATATTGGAATAGTAGTCATCCGTTCCGTCTTCCATGACTGCGTTGAAGCTCAGCGAATTGTCAACATTCGGGTGTTCGTGTGCTTCCATCTGGATTGGATACTTGATGGATACATTGGTAAAGCTACCGGGAAAGCAGGCGGTCTGGTTCAGCTCGTCATCCGGTGTCGGCAGGAGCATAATGTACTCAGAGGCGGTAAGTGTGTTGCCGTTGGCGTCGCTCAGGTCGCCGTTAGCGGTCTGCCAGAGGGAAACAAGCTCTGTGTCGTCCTCCATGCAGAGCATGATGCAGTCATCTTCCGACACGACATAGCCGGGGCCGACCTGCTCGCCGTAGAGGTTGACGGCAATCCACTCATAGTTGTCGTTGATGACGAAATAGAACGGCGCGTTTTCAAGCTTCCAGCAGCCGGAGAAGCCTGACATACCGCCAGTCTGCCCAAGCTCTTCGGCCGTGTAGCCTGTCGGGGCGTTCTCGCCATCGCCGGCGTACAGATTGTCATATTCCTCCGATGTGCAGACCACGATGCTGTCGTCGCCGTCTGGAGACAGGAATACAACATAGTCGCCATCGTGGATTGTAAAATCCACTTCGTCAACATCGTTGTCGTACAGGACGTAGCTTTCTTCGTTGTAGACAAGAATGTTGAAGTCCGGAAGCTCAGACGGCTTGTAGGAACCAAGGCTGACTTCCATCATTTCTCCGCTCTGGAAGATACCGTCGACAAGCTCCGTGTCCCATTCATCGCTGGTCGAGGGCGTGATGCTGATAGATGTGATGCCGTGACCGCTGTGGTTTGCAAGCGTTATGTTGACCGGCTCTTCTTTTTCTCCGCAGCCGCTCAGAAGCAGCGCACTCAGCACGCAGCCGAGCGCCGCTGCCAGCATTTTTTGGATACAGTTCATGTCTTTCCTCCTTAAATTTCTCTATTTTGCGTTGCTTTTTTCATTCGTATGCCTGCTCTGCCATGGTCAAAATTTCGTCATGGCTTAGCTCCACATCGCCAAAGCGGACAAAGATGCCGTTGGTCACAGCGCTGTTCCACACCCGCGCATCAGCAAGCGGGCGAAACCGAATCTTATCCAGATACGGCTTCATATCCAGCAAAAGCCGACTTCCGGACACAAAATCGACCTGCAAAATATAATCAGGCAGCGGCGTGACAGCTGTGAGATACCTTCGGTTCAAGTGTAGGTCCTCCCTTCCGCAAAAATAAAGATCCACCGTACCTACATTGTACGGTGGATCGGATGGGATAACCATTAACTAAAGGCTAGGGCAATACCGCATAATTCCCGCCTGACGGCTTAAGCACCGCTCCGGCGGCTGCGGCACGGCATCTGCGTTGCCAAAATGCTCGATAATACACAAAGTATTATCTGCGCTTTTGGCTTAGCAGCTGCCGCACCTCGCTCGCCGTATCGGCACTTAGAATTATGCGGTATTGCCCTAGGGCTTTTGCCCAAGCAGTTCGGCAAGCTGCTTTCGCTTGGTTCGGGTATCGCCGTCAATATGGAGTTTTGAATAGATCTGGTTCGCGTACTGCTTGACGCTTCCCTCGGAGAGATAGAGCTTTTCGGCAATCTCGCGGTTGCTGAGCCGCTGCACCATCAGTTCTACGATTTCAAATTCCCGCGCTGTCAGCACATCAAATGCTGCCGGGCGCACGCTTGCGGCGTTTCGTACCATTGCCGCTTCGCCAAGGTCAGTGATCTTCGCAATCAAGCCGTTTTTCATCTCGCGCGCAAGAATGGGCTGCAGGCAGTCGTAGTTCTCCACGAACGGCATCACAAAGCCGTCCGGTTCCGCGTCGGCAAGCGCTTTCCGCAGCCATACACGGGCCTCCTCGGTCTTGCCCAATTTCTCGTAGGCTGCCGCCGTCTGGATGCGGATATGCAACGCCACCAGCGCATAGTGCATCGCCTCGCACACCGCCAGCAGTTCCGCGCTGCGTCCCACCACCTTGGCATAGGCACCTTGGGCAAGATACACCTGATTTTCGATCATTTCCATCATGGGTTTGCCCGGCGCAAGCATATTGACGGTGGAGAGCCTGTGCTGCGAAAAAATCTCCGGGATCTCTTCTGCTTCCCCCCGCAGCGCATGATAATAGGCACTGGTGGCACACCAGATGTTGATCCACGATGCATCGTGATATTGCAGCAGCTCTGCGTATCTTTCCGCAAAAGTATATCGCTGCTCCACATCAGTGTGCAGAGAAAGCCGCCGTGACAGGAAATCACAGCATAGCGCCATGTTGATTTGCCCGTTGTCCCTGACCTGTGCGTAAGCGCGCTCCAGCTCGATGTGTGCATCGGTAAAATGTCCCTGGCAGAACAGCGCCTCCGCGCGCATGATGGTTTCTGCGCCCTGCCCGTGGTTGTTCGTGACCTTATAGTAATGGGGCATACACTCATCCATCTCGGCCAGCTCGCCCTCAAGTTCTCCCGGTGCGCGGTAGAACATCATCAGGACGGACGGCGAGCCAAAGGTCCAGCCGCCGCCGGATTGGATGCTGATGGCGGGGCGGGACATCTGTCGGCTGGCACTGCGGTGCAGGCGGCTCATGGCGCTGATGTCATTATAGCAGAGAAAACTCAGGATAAGGTCGCACTCACCCAGCAGGTTGCCGCGCTCCTCCGCCGACAATTCCGGGTGTTCCTCAATGGCTGTCAGCAGCAGTTCTTTCAGCTCCAGCATCTTCGGGATCTGCCGCCATGTGAACATCCGCCGCATCAGGACCAAAATGGCAAAGGGATTGGCTTTCAATATCTCGGCAGGGCATTTGCTCAATGCGTCCAGCACATCCTCCGGCTTCAGCGAGGCCAGCAGAATACCCGCGTCGCTGCGAATGACCCGCAGCAGCGCGTGGTAGTCCTCACTTTTTCGGTAGGCGGCAATAGCGTGAAGATACTGTCTTTGGTCTTCATACCACAGCCCGAAACGCTCCCAATAGAGTTTTTGTGTTTCCGCCTTCATCTTGTGAAAGCTCCGTTCGGCACATTCCTTCATCATGTGATGGAAGCGATAGGTCACGCCATCCGGCAAACGCGTGATGAAGGCGTTCTGCTCGGTCAGCATGGCAAGGATCTGCGCCGCGTCCGCATCCCCTGTGATACACTGCGCCATTTCGATGGTAAACTCATCGGCAAGGCCCATTACCGCCAAAAACTCCCGCTGCTTTTCCGGCAGCGGATCAATCATAGCGGCGGTAAAAGTGGCGTAGATGTCGGAATTCCGGCTGGGCAGCACGCCGCGCTCGGAGAGGGTGCGCAGGTTCAGATATACGGCAGAGAACCAGCCCTCACTGGAATAGAGAAGGCTTTCCACCTGCGTATCGGAAAGCTTTGTCCCGCAGCGGTGGGCATAAACCGCAAGCTCCGTATGGTTGAGGCGCAGCTGTTCCATGCCGATTTGATATACCTTACCCCCCAGCCGCACCGCCTCCGCGGCGGGCAAAAAGCGGTCACGGCTTGCAACGATCACATGCACATTGGTAGGCAGCCGATTTGCCAACATACAAAGGAACAGGGGGGCACGCTTGTCCGTCAGCAGATGAAAATCGTCAATGAAGATGTAACAGGGGGATTCGCCCGCCAGCATATGGCAGAGATCGTCCACCAGCAGCCCGCCGCCTGCCGCGTCCGTTGGGCAGGGATACTCCCGCAGAAAGGTGAACCCTGCGCGGGCAAACGCCTCCTGCACGCTCTTCCAGAAAATCGCAAGGTTGTCGGAATATACGCTGATACGGATGATATGCAGCGCCTCCGCTTTGGCGTGCTCACCGAGATACCAGTTCACCGCTGTGGTTTTTCCATAGCCCATGGGTGCGACCACTGTCGTCATGGCGCAGCGGGAAATAGGCCGCAGGCTCTCTTGCAGCCGCTCAGATATGTAAATGGTGTTCAGATTCCATTTTGGCTTTGGCATAATGCACACCTCCAACGAATTGTATTCTCACGGCATTCGATGCAAACCTCACGGCTGTAGGTCTTTGCATCATCTGCAGCTTTTGATTATGCTGTATTGCTGCCTTTACGAAAGGAACATCTCGTTATTTTCATTTTACATCATCATGTTCTATACGGCAAGATGTAGTTTTTTCTGTTTCTAAGCAACCCCTAAGCCTGAACAGGGATTGGAACGGGGATTGCCTCTTGAATATGACCGTTTCTCTCGCATGGATGATTGTTGTATGCTGAACGCTCTACCGCGATTTATATTACAATATTTACATATTATAGTATAAATGGGAAAGGGTGTATCTGCTTGCTACAGGTAGCCGAATATGAGAATTTTGTCCGTAAGCGCATCACGCAGCTGCGCCATCGCCTTCGTGTTTCCGAACACAAAATGAGCCTTGACCTTGGCAAAAGCGGCAGCTATATGCGCAGTATTTCGATCTGCAAGGCAATGCCCTCGATGCACAAATTTCTGCGCATCTGTGAATACCTCGGCGTAACCCCGCAGGAATTCTTTACCGGTGCCGGGGATGAAACCGACCGTATCAACATTTTTAACCGACTGCAAGACCTCGATGATGGCGACATACAAAAATTGCAGACATTCCTTGGTTGGATGGAAGAAAAGTAAAGCCGCTTTCTGCCCGACAAGTTTTTGCTTGCCGGGTTTTTTCTTTTTGTAGGGCTTATTTAGTGGAAAGGCGTATTGCATGGCAGATGTGCTTGACGCTCCGGTAAGCGGAGCTATGCCGTATTAAGGCAGGGAAAACTTCAAGCGCTACTGTGTCCTTTCAAAAGTCCCTTCGTCGCGTAGTTTTTCGTGTATTATTCGTATGCCAGATGGTTTTTATAACCATCTGGCGTATTTTTTTGTTTCTTTTTGCTATGGCGGAAGAGGAATGCCGTTTTCTGCCCGCGCCCCTCCTGAATTTTTCGGTCTATTCAAGGAAACCCAAAATTCAGGAGGTTATTATGTCTCGATATAAAGATTCAAATAAGTACAAAATCTACGGTGAGGACGCCATTCTGGCGGCAAGGTTCGATAAATATCTGGATGCGACATTACGTAATTGCCGCGCAGATTACTTGAAAGCCCTGAGCAAAAGGAAACAGCGGGAAATTCCTTACGAGGACTTGCCAGATGCTGAAAAGGAAACTGTGCAAGAGAGCAGCGTGGCAGACGATGAAATTGAATCCCTGCTGTTTTGGGAGGCGCTGAAAACACATCTGCATCTTCTTACTCCGAAAGAGTGTGAGACTATGATTTGTCTGTACATCAAACGGCTTTCTGTGAAGGAAACTGCTGCACGAATGGGAGTCAAACCTGCTACTGTTTCTTATTATAAGAGCCGCGCGATTGATAAAATCCGTGATGAAATCAAGGAGGACTACTAATGGGGAAGTATCGTGATTTACTTATTTCAGCCAAGGATAATAATTCTGAGGCAGTGATGGAACTGTACAAGCGATGCCAGCCAACCATCAAAAAGTACAGCTACGTCAACGGAAAATTTGATGAGGACTTGTACCAGAACCTTGTGATTGCGTTTCTTGGCGTAATTGAAAAATTCAAATAACGGAAAGCGGGGCTTCGGCCCCGCTTTTCCTCTTGTTCGTAGTAAATCTCGATGGTATAATAATATTATTATTCGTTGTGGACGATTAAAAAGCGACTATCGTTACTCGAATACACTTGTCTATAACAATTTCCCTTGGCCGACCACAACTGAACAGCAAAAGCTAAAAATCGAGCAGACCGCACAGGCTATCCTCGATGCCCGTGCGCTCTACCCGGACAGCAGCTTGGCAGACCTTTACGATGAACTGACCATGCCGCCGGAACTGCGCAAGGCGCACCAAGCCAATGACCGTGCTGTGATGGATGCCTATGGTTTTGTAAAAGGCAGCCCCGCCCGTACCAGCGAGAGCGCCTGCGTGGCCGAACTGATGAAAATGTATCAAACTCTTACAAGCAAATAAGACAAAATGGGTTGTCCGATGATGTGTCGGGCAACCCATTATTTGCTATTATCAGGCATTGTAAAATTACACCACGGGTAATTGCTGCACCCAATAAAGGAGCCATGCTTCCCCTCTACGCGGTGCAAAGGATAGCCGCAATCTGGGCATATCCAAAGTTTGGCATCTGCCATAGTCTTGAAATTCACAGGCGATGTTCGGCAAGAGCGGCGCTCTTTTCGTGGCTTCTTCAAATCATCAATGGAAGTAACAAGTGACCGCCCCATGCAAAGCACATAATCGTCGCCAACCTCAAACTGATAATCACAGTTAAAACAGTCTTCAAGCTGGCTGGCGCAGGGTTTTCCATTGACCCAGTGCAGCTTTCTTGGGCAGAAATCCGTATAGTCTACACGTCCTTTGCGGAAAATACGTCTTTTTTCCGAGACTTGAAGAAATGCTTGATAATACTTGTCAACCTGCGTATTGAATATCCATTTCTTATTTTCACTGTTGCCAAGAAGAACTTCTGATAAGTCGGCAGCTTGTATATATCGGTCAGCCTTACTTAAATCAATTTCAATGGTAGAGATTCCTGCTTGTTTCAACTTAGAGAGTTTTTCCTCGTCAACTGCGTGGGTAACATAAATCTCTACGAAGAACTTTTTTCCACCCGCATAGACGGCAACATCTGGAATAATGCTGCCATGATTCTGCTCGACATCAACTTCATCAATTAAAATCTCTCTCGCAGGTGAAATAAGGTGATCTCTGAGCCACGATTTGTCCGGGCGTAGATATAACTCCGGGATCACCATGCGGCGGGCATTCGCAAGAATATCTTTTGCCAGTAAATGCAAGGAGGTCTGATACCCAAAAGCACAATTTGTGCCTGCCTTGTGTGCAAAATGGTGGGTCATTTTCTGACCTTTCTTTGCCACAAGCTGCTCCCCACAGGCGGGGCAAAAGCAGTCACATTTGAGCCCCGCAGGAACATCCTCTACGGATACCAGCTTGCCATTGGAAAGAGCATATATTAGGTTCCCACCCTCATGTCTCACGAGTCGAATCGCCTCACATTCGTATGCTTACAGTATAAAACAAACAAATTTCAGCATCAAGAAAAAAATTTCTAATTTTCTCTAATTTTTTTCTCCGAAAACAGTCTTTATATTATGAGAGCAAAAATAAGGCTCTCTCCCCTTGAGGACCTTGAAAGCAGAATATCCGAATCACCGGCTACATACAACTGACCTTGCCGCAACCCAAGGAGCGTCGGCAGGTGCGTCCCGGCTGCTCTGACGCCATGATGCTGCCTGATCGGCAGCGGAGCGCTTAACGGTCCGGGAGAGGTGGCGTGGAACACATACCTCAAGCGAAGGGTCAGCAATCATGATACGCACCGTGGCGATGCTCTCAAGGCGTCGGCGGTACTGCCAACAATGTGGTACAGGAAGCGGGAGCTGTTTCCAGCAGCCGGGCCGGTGGTTCGCCCTCGTATGTCCGGGAAGTAGTGTCGAATAGGACGTACAATTTGATTTCAGATTATGGCGGTCACTTGTTTTCCACAAGTGGCCGCTATGCTTGTGGAATCAAATATGATACACATGAAGGAGGAAAATCTATGGAAATGAATTCTGTTATGGCTACGGAAATTGTAGCCGCAGAAGTGGAGCACATTGTGCTGCCGCAAATCGTCAGCATCAAGCAGGCCAGCCGAATGCTGGGGCTACCGCCGTATTACCTGCGGCGGCTTTGCAAAGAGGTTCCCGGCGTGGCATTTCAGTCCGGCATCAAGTGGTACATCAACTTGGGGAAACTAGTTGATTACTACAACAATTCGGGCAGAAATGCCGCTGGGTAAGAGCACAAAAGGGCCGCAATGTCAAGGGTGTCGTGCGTTCTGACGACAGCCTACCGCTTTTATGGCAAACGCTGTATAGTTTGGCTTGTCAGAAAAATCAGCCAAGGAGGAATAGAAAATGGCATCCATCGAACTGCGTACCCCAAAGAATAAACCTGCCTACTACAAAATCACAGCAAGTATCACACTCAATGGTCAGACCATACGCAAATTTTCCCGCTTTGATTTTGACCCTAAAACACTAAGAACCGCAAAGCAGCGCGTAGCGGCAGCCACGGCAGCAGCATTTGAATTTGAAGCAAAAGCACAGGAAGAAGCCGAGCGCAGCCTCAGCGGTGCCAATAAGCCATTCCAAGAAGTAGCCGAGGAATACATTGCTTCGGCAAAAGCCAAGCTGGAGCCTGCAGCGCTGCTGCGCGGCAACTATGACTCAGATAAAAACAAGGCAAATACAACGCTCAACAAAGTTGGCTATCTGAAGAAAATCGTAAGCGTAGCGCCATGGTTTGCCAAAAAGTCCGTGTCCGAAATCACAAGAGAGGACTGCGCAAGAGTTATTGAGGAAATTAAAGAAAAAGGCTGTTTGCGCAGTGAATATGCTTTTATCCTGCCAGAGTATGCTGCAATGAAAAACAAATCCTTTACTAAAATGGTAGTTGGCTATGACATTTCTGCTTATACCGCCATGAAGTGCTTCAGCGGCGCGGCAGTCACGCGAAAAACGGCAGAAGTGGTTTCAAATATCCTCGGTGTTTCTGTACGCGATGCGTTCCGTTTTGAGCGCGACGAGAGACCCCTGTCTAAAAAGACAATTCGGGAATATGTGCTCTTCGCCAATCAAGTGCTGCACTTTGCAAATGAGCGCTATCACTCGGTGCAAGCCGAATTCAAGATGCCGGCGAAAGGAGCACGCCCCAGATTTGTAGACTGCATACATGAGGATGAAGTATGCAAACTCATGTCAGAAATTGATAAGTGCTCTATGCCGGAGCAAGCCATTGTATTATCCCTTCTGAATACGGGTGTGCGTCGTGCTGAATTGGCCGGCCTGACATGGAGTGATTTCGATTTCAAGGAATGTACCGTTCATGTCAACAAAAGCCTTTTGGTTTTTAGGGATTTCGGCTATCAGCACACAGCCACCAAAGAAAGCAATGACCGTTATATTGATGTAGCCCCAGAGTACATGGAATTTATGCAGCAATACAAAGAGTGGTGGTACACAAAAAAGAGGTTGATGGGGGCCAGTTGGCAACGAGACATGGTAAAAAACAAAGAGAGCAAGCGTGAATCACTGATGCGACTGGCCGGAGAAGAATTTGTCATCATTGACGATTTCGGTTGGCCTCGCAACCCGGATGGTTACAATGCGCTGGTAAAGCGTGTAGCAAAGAAAGCCGGTCTCAAGGATATTCACCCACACATGTTTCGCCATACCTTTGTCAGCCTGCTCATGTCGAATCCTGACATCGGTGTTGCAACGGTTGCCGCTGAAGCAGGTCACGCCCAGCCGAGCACGACTTTAATGATCTACACCCAGCAATACAAAAAACGCCGGGAGTCGATACGCAATCAGTTGAGCCGTGAATTGTACGAAAAATAAAGAATCGCAGCTGTGTTATCTTAAAAAAATAACATAGCTGCGTTCTTTTTATGGGCCGTGAGGGATTCGAACCCCCACTGAACCGGTTATGAGCCGGTGGCTTTAACCGTTAAGCTAACGGCCCTTATTATGATGAAGAAGTGCTGTGCATAAGTCAAATCGCCAACTCATCGCCAAAACAGAAA
>UMHF01064811.1_pt1 | contig 16646 bp, 12 predicted proteins | sample 1965431 | NCBI WGS metagenome assembly UMHF01 (sample SAMEA4836088, study PRJEB28245) | human gut metagenome | biome: gut microbiome; material: fecal sample | place: Denmark | collected 2008
TCTGCTGCGCCGAACACAAGGCGGTCAAGCTGTTCCGGGAACTAGAGGACATCGACCTCGTCGAGCGCAAACGCCGTGGTCTGGGCAGGCCCAGCCTGATCTACGTCAAGGATTTTTCGTCTGGACTGCCAAAAGCGCAAGTACAGAATTGCCAAAACAGCAGTTCTGGTGCTGCCGAAATCGCAATTCTGGAACAGCCAAAACCACAAGCAAATAAGACTAATAAGAATAACACTGAAATGAGTGAGACTAATCCTTTCTATTCTGAAGAAGCAGAGGAGATGAGCAAGCGCGAACAACTGAAAGAGTACTTTTCTCAGTCTTTGGAGGTAGACCTCCTGCTCCGGCTTTGCCCGGACGATGAGGATACCATCTATCAGATCGTAGATTTGCTGGTGGACACCTGCGCTACCAACCGTAAGCTGCTGCACGTTGCCGGGGACGACAAGCCTGCCGAGGTGGTACGCAGCCGGTTTATGAAGCTGAACGCCGACCATATCCGTTTTGTGCTGAAGTGCCTTGCAGAGAACAGCAGCCCGATCCGTAACATGAAGCAATATCTGCTCGCATCTCTGTACAACGCACCCACCACGATGCAGCTTTCCTACCAGAACCAAACCAATCACGACTTAGCGAATCAGAGGTGATAGAAATTTCAAAGAAAGCAACCACGATTGCCATCGTCAACCAGAAAGGCGATATCGGCAAGGCCGTTCCCCTTTCCGCACGTTCTGCGGAAATCAGTACCGTAGGCGAAAGCCTACCAGTCTTTGACAGAGGAGGTGTTGGCGAATGACGAAAGGCGGCTTAAACGTGTCGCTAAAAGGTGCAGATGACATCTTTTCTACCGAGGAATCCCGGCAGGAGCAGCAACGGGAACAGGTGCAGCAGATTCCAATTGCGGAACTGCACCCATTCACGAACCATCCCTTTAAGGTTTTAGATGACGAGTCCATGCAGCGCACGGTGGAGAGCGTGGAGCAGTACGGTGTGCTGTCTCCACTGATTGCCCGCCCACGCCCGGAAGGAGGCTACGAGATCATCTCCGGGCACCGCCGTCAGCACGCTGCACAGCTTGCCTGGCTTGAAACCCTACCGGTCATTGTACGCAACATGGACGATAACGCCGCAGTTTTGCTCATGGTGGACTCGAACCTCCAACGAGAGAACATCCTGCCCAGTGAGCGGGCTTTTGCCTACAAAATGAAACTTGAGGCTCTGAAAAAGCAAGGTGCCCGGTCAGATTTAACTTCCCGACAAATTGTCGGGAAGTTGGAGACGGCAGATTTAGTTGGAAAAGGAAGTGGAGAAAGTGGCAGACAAGTCCAGCGTTTCATCCGCCTGACCAACCTTATCCCTGAACTGCTGAACATGGTGGACGAAAAGAAACTTGCATTCAATCCCGCTGTGGAGTTGTCCTATCTGGACGAAGCCCAACAGCGGGATTTTTTAGAAGCAATGAACGATACCCAGAATGCACCGTCCCTTTCCCAAGCACAGCGGCTCAAGAAGTTGGCTCTGGAGGGTCACTTCTCGTATGATGCTGCCTTTGCAGTCATGGGCGAAGCCAAGAAGGATGAACTGGACAAGGTTGTCATCAAAAACGACACCCTGCGGAAATATTTTCCCCGCAGTTACACCCCAAAACAAATGGAGGACACCATCATCAAGCTGCTGGAACAATGGCAGCGCAAACGGCAGCGACAGAATGAACGCTGACCCACACCGCAACGAAAGACCCCATAGGGTCTTTTTCTTTTATCGAAATGGAGAAACGCCTATGAACAACGATTCTACCCGTACCATCCGTTCCGAAGGAGTCGCCATGGTGATGCACAGTGAATGACCGGCGTGACCAGCAGCTTCACTTCCGGGTCAGCAAGCCGGAGTTGGAACGAATCCGGAACAAAATGGAATCCAGCGGCATTCTAAGCATTGGTTCCTACCTGCGCAAGATGGCTCTGGACGGATATTGTCTGCGCCTTGATCTGCCGCAGCTGCGCCGGATGGCATATCTTTTGCAGATGTGTAGCAACAATCTGAACCAGTATGCCAAAGCCGCCAATGAAAACGGTCAGGTCTATGCCGCCGATTTAGAGGACTTGCGCGCCCGGCTGGACGAACTGATCAGCATCAGCAAACAGATCCTTTCGCAACTATCCAATTTTTGATTTTTACCGCAGTCGGAGGGCTGCGGTTTTACATAACGGTTGATATCCTTGCTCCACAGTAGCCGATACCTTTATAATAGGCTGAATAAAAATGGTTGTGTTCAATATACTGTCTGCGCTGAAGAAGATTGTCCCCTTCCCTGCATTTCTCTTTGTAATTTTGATGATAAAACAGCCGCTCACCCCGTCCAGCTATGTGGCCGGGCCGCACAGACGAAAAGAGCAGCGCTGAAAACAAAGTTCCAATAAACGACGACAGACCAAAGTCCCTCCTTAGAGAAGAACTCTGGTCTGTCTCTTCGTTTTGTTATAAAAGCGTTTGGAACAAACGCGTAGCCTGCATCGGCACGATGCAGAACACATGGGGTTTGGGCACAGCCCAACAAGCATTTTGAATTTGGATTTCAAAAAATCCGATTCAAAAATCGCGAGTTGGTACCAGCTCGCACTGCTTGCAGCGTAGATATTCCCGTCAACCTCTGCGTCAGAAATTTTCAAATCACTTCAGCTTTGCAAGGATCTCGTCTGCACTCACGCCGCTGGCCAGCAGTTTTTTCAGCACGTCCTCTGCTTCAGCTTTCTTTGCAGATTCTGCTGCTTTGGTTTCGGCTTTGACCTTTTTAGCTTCGATTTTGACGATTTCCTTGCCGATAGATTTCAGCTCTGCTTTCTTGGTTTTCAGGTCAGCTTTCATCGTATCGATGTTCGCAGTAATGGATGCAATTTCGGCGGAAACGGCTTCCTTTGCGGATTGCTTTTCGGCGAGCTGTGCAGCAAAGTCAACAGTTGCTTTTACGGTCTTGGGCTTATTCTTGCTTCCTTTGGGACGGGGCATAGAGGACACCTCCATTCAATATTTATAATACAAGTATAGCATTACAAATATTGGATAGCAAGAAATTTATATCGGCAAAATATGCGTTAGACAACGTATCCCTTGGCCTTGATGACCTCCACAACCTGAGACACATACTTCTGGCAGGTGTCATGGTCGGGAGCCTCCACCATCACACGCACAACAGGCTCCGTACCAGATTCACGGACAAGGATACGGCCAGTGTCACCCAGTGCCTCGGCTACGGCCTTGACTGCCTCCTGCACCGCCGGGTCGTTCTGTGCAGCTTTCTTATCAGTGACACGAACGTTCTCCAGAACCTGCGGGTAGATCTTCAGGGGCTCAGCCAGCTTACTCATAGGCATCTTCTTTGCCAGCATGACTTCCATCATTTTCAGGCTGGTCAGGATGCCATCACCGGTGCTGGCGTACTTGCTGAAGATGATATGGCCACTCTGTTCACCACCGATACGGCAACCGTTCTTAGCCATGTATTCGTAGACGTACTTGTCGCCTACGGCGGTCTTTGCGTAGTCGATTCCCTGCTCATCAAAAGCCTTGTACAGGCCGAAGTTGGACATGACAGTAGTGACCACGGTGTTAGTCAGCAACTTGCCACGTTCCTTCATATAGCAGCCGTAGATGTACAGGATGTGGTCGCCAGTGATGACATTACCCTTTTCATCCACACACAAGCAACGATCAGCATCGCCGTCATAGGCGAAACCAACGTCCAAGCCCTTCTCCACCACAAACTTCTGCAGGTCCTCGATATGAGTAGAGCCAGCGTTGTTGTTGATGTTTAGACCGTTGGGCTTGTTGTTGATGACATAGGTATCTGCACCCAGAGCATCGAACACACTCTTTGCAATATTCCAGCTTGCACCGTTGGCGCAGTCCAGACCGACCTTCACGCCCTTGAAGGAATAGATACCCAGAGAAATCAGATAACCCATGTAGCGGTTGCGGCCTGCCACATAGTCCACGGTGCAACCGATGTGCTCACGATGAGCAAAGGGCAGCTCTGGCCAGTCCTTATCAAAGACGTGAAGTTTGCCATCGATGTAGTCCTCGACTAAGAGCAAGATCTCCTCCGGCATCTTCTCACCATAGCAGTCGATCAGCTTGATGCCGTTATCGTAGTAGGGGTTGTGGCTGGCAGAGATCATGATGCCGCAGTCAAAGTCGTCCACGCGGGAGATGTAGGCCACAGACGGGGTGGTGGTGACGTGCAGCAGGTAGGCGTCTGCGCCAGAAGCCGTCAGGCCAGCGACCAGACTATACTCGAACATATAAGAACTACGGCGAGTGTCCTTGCCAATGACGATTCGTGCAGGCTCGTTGTTGCCGTTGCGCTCACGCAAAGCGTTATAGTACCAGCCCAGAAAACGACCAACCTTGTAGGCGTGGTCAGCGGTCAGCGTGATCCCAGCTTCGCCACGGAAGCCATCGGTTCCAAAATACTTTCCCATTATAGCTTTTCCTCATCCAAAGAGTGAATCAACGTTTATATGCTTTAGCCGGAGTATAATCCATTGTCTGCCGCTCACCACGGAGAGGCAGCATATTTGAGCAGCACAGCCATGCTAATGCATGGCTATAATTTTAGAGTTTTTCTTCCAGTATATCTGCAATTCGCTCACAGGCATGTCCATCGCCATACGGATTGCTCGCCTTGCTCATTGCCTCATACTCATCCTTATCAGACAGCAGACGGCTGAACTCTTTATAAATTGTTTCTTCTTCCGTGCCAACTAATTTCAGCGTACCTGCCGCAATGCCTTCCGGACGCTCCGTGGTATCACGCATCACCAGAACAGGCTTACCCAAAGAAGGCGCTTCCTCTTGAATTCCGCCAGAATCCGTCAGAATCAAGTAACTACGGCTCAGGAAGTTGTGGAAATCCAGAACATCCAGCGGTTCAATAATGTGAATGCGATCGTCATTTCCCAGATACTCATTTGCGGTTTCGCGCACAGCAGGATTCATATGAATGGGATAGATTGCCTTAACATCAGGATGCTCATCCATCACACGGCGGATCGCCTTAAACATGTGACACATCGGCTCACCGAGATTCTCACGGCGATGAGCAGTAATCATAATCAGACGGCTATCCTTTGCCCATTCCAGTTCAGGGTGCGTATAGCTCTCACGAACAGTAGTTTTCAAGGCATCAATTGCGGTATTACCCGTGACATAAATGCTATCGGGTTTCTTTCCCTCTTTCAGCAGATTCTGCTTAGAAAGCTCTGTAGGAGCAAAGTTGAATTTGCTGATAATGGAAACCGCCTGACGGTTGAATTCCTCCGGATACGGGCTGTAGATATTGTAGGTTCGCAGACCAGCTTCCACATGGCCCACAGGAATCTGCATATAGAAGCAAGCCAATGCAGTCACGAAGGTCGTAGATGTATCGCCGTGTACCAAAACTACATCAGGTTTTTCCTTTTCCAGAACAGCCTTGATACTATTCAGAATATTGGTAGTTACGTCGAATAGCGTCTGCTTATCCTTCATAATGGACAGGTCATAGTCAGGGGTGACATCAAATGCCTCAAGAACCATATCCAGCATCTGACGATGCTGTCCAGTCACACAAACAACCGTCTCCAATTCTTTGCGTTTCTTCAGTTCATTGACAAGCGGACACATTTTAATTGCTTCCGGGCGAGTGCCGAAAACGAGCATAATTTTCTTCATTTTAATTTCCTCCGTGTTTGGCTTTTTTTACACTAAAATATAATAGTATTGTCAAACTCATTTCACCAATTGGTGCTGCAAAAGAAACCCCATAAATGCCCAAAACTCCACCCAGCAGGATATTCATTCCAACCGTTATTAGTGAACCGATTGTAAATGCACGGCTGTATAACTTTTGATTTCCGCTTGCAACTAAAAACTGTATTCCTATAAAGTTATTGATTACGCTGAACAGCATCCAAAGAACGAGCGGAATTATGATTGCAGAATATTCAAGATAATTCTTACCAAACGCAATCAGAATCAGATGGTCCCGAAGAAGTATAATTGCAAGTCCTGCTAACGCGAAAGCTGGAATAACGAGTTTTGCAGCGGTGGTGACTGTCTTGCGCCCACTTTCAAATGACTTTGAAAAACAAACGCTAATGTGTGGATAAAGTGCCTGACTGATCGGGCTGAAAAACAGCACCATAATATATGGAATTTTATAGATTGCCGAATAAATTCCAACAATACTTGGCGTTGCAACAGCACCCAAAACGGTTGTTCCTATCCCACTAAAAATTTTGGACATAGCCTGCGAAATAAACAAATACCAGCCGTCTTTGATTTCGCTGATAGCATCTGCAATCCTGCACAGCCTTACTTTTAGGCCATATTTTTTTCGTGCCAGCAGGATTCCCAGAACAGCAGAAAGCAGGAAGGTTATGGCGTAGCAAATGCAATACAGATACAGGTGATTTTCACTGTGTACCAGTGCAAAAACCATTAGTACCGAGAACAAGCGTGAAACTGCATTGATAATAGCAATCAACTTCATGTCCTGTTTGCCTTGAAAAAGCCATGTGAGTTGAAACGCAACGCCTAGAATAATCAGAAAGAGGATGTTCATACTGACGTACTGCGCACTGCTTGCGTGCAAAGCTACACTTAGAATATTCATTGCAAAAAATGTTCCGAACAACAATAGAATTCTTGCGGTAATAATCCTGCTGTACAGTTCTTGCAGGCCATCATCTCCGTGAACAGAAACTTTACGAGCACCCGTGAAGCCGAAACCATATTCAACGATCACCTGAAAATACGTCACCCAATTAAGTGCAAGGGAAAACACGCCGTAATTAGATGTTCCAAGAACGCGCGTAATATACGGAAGTGTCAGAAGCGGAACAATGGTATTGAATACCTGCAAAACAATCAGCCATGCACTATTGGCTAAAACCTTTGATTTGAGCAGATCTGCTAGTTTTTTATTCATCTAATATCTCCAAAAATATGGCTGCGGATTTTCTGATTTCGTCCATCCGGCAATCAATCTCTTCATAATTCAAAGTGCTGCATATTTTCAGAGGGTCTTCGATATTCTGATATGCGGCAGTTGCACCAACACTTTCCAGCAATCCCTTTTTGCGCGTATCATGATGATTTTGCTTTGTGTCCAAACAAGAAAACTGCTTATGGAAAATCAGAGAAAAGAGCGTTCCATGAAAAGAATCCGTGCAAACATAAGAAGCGTTGGCAATCAAGTTTACAAATTCTCTCGGTCCAGCATCAAAAACCGTTCCTTTACGAAAGCTGTTCGGGCCAAATCTTGCATTGATTACTTTCAGCTCTAAGCTGCGACTTTTTGCAATTTTTTGCGCAATCGCAAATTCTTCACGGAACAGTTTCTTATGGAGGAAGTAGCAAATTAAATACGGCTTTCCAGATGGTTGCTCCAACATATTGTTCCAAGTATCTGCCCGCAGCAACATAACAGGGTCGCATACGACGGACAACCGTGCCGCCGTTTCTGCATCAACCTTTCCAATGTCCTTTTGTTCTCGAATTGAGATTTTTGAAAAGTCATCCAGATAGCATTGAATCTTTTGGATATCATCTGGCGATGCATTACCAGTACTAGCCGCGTACGCGATTTTTTTTGCTTTAATTTTGAATGGATACAGAAAAGCTATCTCAAAATCATTGATGTTAGGGTTCAGCACTTGATCACTACCAGAAATAACCACGTCATATCCATTTTCTTCAATATATTGCTCCAACGACTCCACGGTAGAAAAATGTGGAGTCAAATGAAGATTCTTTTGGCAGAAGTCTACAAATCGGGCGTGTTTTTTTCGGATACTGTGCGCAAACGGAAGCAGACAGATATTTGCAACCGCAGTTTTGACAGAGGCTCCATGCTTTACAACGTCATTGTTTTTCTGCTGCTTTTCACTGACAAAATCAAAAACCGTGACCTCATATCCTTGCTGGGATAAGTATGTCTGCAACGCATAGCACTGAAGTACCGCACCGTAGTTCTGCGCGAAATGGTATGTAATAATTCCAACTTTTTTCATTTTCTTTTTCCTGTAAAAAGCCGTTTGATATAATATTTCCAACAGCAGAGAATTGTAACTGTTTTGGGTGGAATCCCGCTGCACAACAGTTTGTAGCTCCAGCCTCTGCATTTAGGACGTTTGACGGGATGATGATATGGAATATTGTGTTCTAACGCTGTTTTGAAATTGATTTTTCCGATCAAAAAGACTTTTGTTTCGTCCAAAAAACATTTAGCTTTTGACGTATTGCAGAGCAAAACCGAACACCCACGCTCTATGTCCAGCCCGTTAACATCAGTTTTCCATAAATCGCCTGCTGTAAAATCGGCAGTTCGCGCCTCATTTGCGTACTGACAGCTGTAACAGGATTCCCTCAAAAAAATCTGACGTTGAAAAGACAGCGACAGCGGATCTTCCTCACCAATCAGATACACTACCTTGCCATTCTTGAATTCATACCGGTTCAGATAATTCCGGCCAATATGGCGGTCTTTTGAACGAAAAACATGGTTTTGAACAGGTGAGCCATATTTTGCAGCCGTTTCCGCATAAAATTTTTCGATAACATTTTTACTCGGAACTCCCTGACACAGTATTTCAAAAGTGAGCAGGTTTTTATGGTTTATTCTCTGGAGATTCCGGATTGCAGCTACCATACACGGCGTACCCGAGACCAATGTGAGTCCTTTTTGTGTACTCTCTATGATTTCACCATACGCTTTTTCTGAAATAGCGCACTGAAAATATTTTGATCCTGTCAATTCATCAAGTTCTTTAAGCGAGGTAGCTTTTTGATATCGTAATTCTGTTCCAAAATCCACTACACCAAAAACTGCACCATTCTGCTCCAGCACAGTCTGTGCAATACCATAAAACGCCCCACCTGAAGCACAGTGCTGTAACGTAGTTTTATCCATCAATTGAACAGCATAACAGTCAGCAATATCGCCAATCGAAGGCTTTTTTAGCGAAGGACAAACCTTATTGCACAGGTTGCAATCTACACATAATGACCTATCTACTTTAGGGTAGAGAAAGCCTTCAACAGACTCTACCATATTGATTGCGCTCTTCGGACAGCTATAAGCGCATACTCCGCAGCCCGTACAATTTTCTTTTTTACAATTCAGCATATAGTCGCTCTTTCTTGTTAACGATGTATAACAATGCGTACCTTTCGACCTTTGAAAAGTTGAACCATAAGGCTGATAGCAACGAGTATAACAATCAGAATAAGGTAGACATCCATACTTTGCGTTAAAAGAACCATCGCCAAGATAAGTCCAATAGCCTTCGTGTCGATATCCTTTGACCGATCAATCATATTGCAAATCCAAACCAGAAAAATAATTCCAACTGCAAATCCCCAAAAGCCAAAATTGCAAATTGTCATTTCCAATAGAGATGGCGTTGTCCCCGCTGGCAGATTGTGAATACTCAAATTCAATATAGAACCGGTCAAATACATGTAATGTGGATATGGTTTGCTGGGCCACATTTTTCGCGGTATAAAAGCACCAATCAAACTTAAAAATGTCTCTCCACGATACTCCAAAATACGCTCACCGCGAATGATTTCCTTGTTGATCACATACTTGATAACATCATCCCGCCCGAAATCAACTCGTAGCATATCGTAGATACTCGATGATGATGTTTCCGCCATTGGTCTGATTACTGCCAAATAAAAGATAGAGAAGCCAATCAATACAATTCCTAATATTGGTAATGCTTTGTATATTTTCTTTCGACCTTCGACACTGATGTCCAAGTTTACTGTATAGAATATAAATAAAAGCAAAATATTGGCGAGCATAAAACGTTTTCCCGATATCCAGACAATTGCCACCGAGTAAAAAAGCGTTAGAATAATTTTTATGACGGTAAGCTTTTCTTTAAAGACTGTGCCAAAGTAAACAACCATACTTATTAACATACATGGTGTCATAAGAGCCATTTTGTTTGATTCCGTTAATCCTCTTGCACTCGAAACGGCGTAAACCGCATAATATTTCCATGAGCCTGTTAACGCGATATAAATGATAGGGAGGAAAATCAAAATAATTGAAATGACTCTGTTGTCACACAGAATTGAAGTCAACGAGTTATATGGTGCTAAAATTATTCTCCTCTTTTTTCTTCCACAAAATATATAAAGGAAGATAATGCACAGCATAATATACAAATCATATATTATACTAACCTGTTCATTGTGCATGGGTTCAATAAATGGTTTATACCAATAAGCTGTTATATACTGTGGTAGTCCAACCATATAGTTCAAAATGATAGGAAGAACGCAGAACACATAAAGAACAATAATCACATAGTTTGCCACAGAACAATTCTCTCGGAATACAACACGCTTATACGCCAACAGAACAATCCCTGTTGTGGTTAAAATCAAAAAACAATCAAAAAAGAAGTTCATATTATTTTTCAATCTTTCCCATCAATTTTTTCATAGTCTTTAGATTATCTGTTCCGGCAAAGAATTTTTTTGCGTTTTCAGAATAGGTGTCATAATCTGCTTCAATTTTCTGAATCGCGTGAATGATATTATTTGACTTCAGCTCCATGCATTCAGCCGCACCAGCATTGCCGACCGTGTTTTTCAGACCCGGAATGTCATTTGCCAGCATCGGGATGCCAAAGCCAGAATATTCGTAAATTTTATTCGGTGCACAGAACACTTTATTTAAAGAATCATTACGATAAAAAACTATGCCAATATGTGCATAGCTGGTAATTTCCAGATGATACGGTGCTGGAATATAGCTGACATATTCCACATTGCTATAAATTGCTTTGATTTTGTCTACGCTATGGTACTTATCAATTCCCATCAGCAGCAGAGTATACCCGGCATCCATCGTTTGCAACGCCTTAGCGACTTCCAAAATCTCGTCCGTGTTCTGCAAAATCCCCTGATACAGAACAACTTTTTTGTCTTTGATTCGTTCAACGACTGCTTTTGTTTCAGGAATCGAAGGTTCGTGACAGCGGTCAGTAATCTGGTTGTAAGGCTTGTTCGGGAATACATACGGCACTTCCGGAAGACTCCACCACGAACGCATGATATAGCCGCGAGTTTCCTCACAAACCGTCACGGCGGCTGCGTTCTGTGCAAGATTTTTCAGCAGTCTTACTTTCTGCGGGCAGTCATCCAGAAGTTCCAGCAGAGAGAGCACGTACTTCTTTCCGTTCAATACACCCTTCATAGGGAGTGCGCTTTCTGCCGTTCCAAACCAGAGCACTGTATCTTCCGGGTACTGTTTCAAAGCATTCAACACTCCGCAGCGGAATTTATACCAATCCTGCAATTTTTCAATTTTAGAACTTGCCACATCTTTGATCTCAGCAACTTTGTGGCAGGGAATATTCTCTTTTGCAAGAAGCTTTAATGCACTCTCATTCGATGTTCCATATAGCACTTCCACATCATAGCCAAGGTCTTTCAGCATACGAATCTGCGAAATGCAGGGGGGATAATAATGCAGCTGTGTCTTTACGATATATAAAACTTTCATGATAGCGTTACTCCTGTTTGTTAATTGAGTTTTTATAAAGTTCTTCCAGCTTTCGTGCTTCGGTTTCAATGTTGTAACCAGCTTTGGTCAACGCCTCGATACTATCATCGCTGTGTGGCTGTGCAGCATACTTCAGGATTTCTTTTGCCCATTCATCCGCTGATTTCTGGATAGAAAGGAAATGTACATTGGATGTCATGGCACAGCGATGATCCACATTTTCCGAAATCAGGCACGGCAAATTTGCTGCTTGTGCTTCAATTGATACCACCGGAAGCCCTTCATAAAGAGATGGTAAAATAAAAGCGTCCATTGCCTGATATAATTCATTCGTATTTGTAACATTACCTGTGAGCACAACAGAATTTTCCAGATGCAGTTCCTTTATTTTCGCAAGGACTTCACCTCGCAGTTCACCGTCTCCTACCAGCAAAAACTTTGATGCAGGTGTGATTTTTCTTACAGCATTAAAAATCTCTAAAACAAACGAGTGATTTTTCGGTGTGCAAAATCGACCAACATGACCAACACACAAAGCATCATCTATTGCATACTTTTCGCGTATCATCTGACGTGTTTTATCGTTCCTTTGAAACCGCTGCAAATCGATTGCATTGCGCATCATATAAACCTTTTGATGGTCTACTGCATCCGTTCCGTACAAAAACACGCCGGCATTATATCCACACGCCATCCAAACGTTAGCTGCAAGGCGATTCAGGCTTTTCAAAATTGGAAATGCTAGTTTTGCTTTTAAGTTATCCTCTCGGAAGGCACTATGCGCATGAGAAATGCGTACATGGACACCGAGCGTCTTTGCGAGGAACAGAACATAAAAATTGGTCAGTGTCATGTGACTGTGAACAATGTCAAAGTGCTCTTGCTTCAGCACTTGATAAACCTCTCCGACATTTTTGGCGATGCTCTTACGTTTATGTGTTACAATATGAACGGTATAGCCTGCATCTTCAAATTGACGGATGCAGTCGTCATCGTTGATGTCCTGCGTGATAATGTGAAGGTCAAACTGCTCCGGATGCTGAAAGTGGGTTGTATAGTTCAGCAACATAGCTTCTGCTCCACCGAATTCAAGGCGTGATATAAATTCTGCAACTTTGATTTTTGAATCCATTTATTTTCTCCTGCCTATTACATAGATCAAAGCAGTTTGTAGTAGAATCTTTCTAATTTTTCTGCTTCAGTAACAATATCAAAACCTGCTTTTCGCATTTCCGCACTTGTGTCTTTTTTCTGATAATGAGATGTACTCTCTAAGACAGCCATCGCCCAATTCACTGCAGATTCTTCAGGTGAAACGAATGCCGTTGACTCAAGAATTTTTGTTTCCGGTGTTACCACATCAGCCATGACGCAAGGTACTCCTGCCGCCTGTGCTTCTACACCAACGACCGGAAGCCCTTCATATCGGGAAGGCAGAACAAAGCAATTCATGGCTTGATAAAATTTACTTGTGTCCTTTTGCTTGCCCATGAAGCGGACACTATCCGTTAAACCTAGTTTCTTGACTTTGTTACGGATGTCCTGTTCCAGTTCACCTTCTCCAATCAGAAGTAGAACGGCCTCTTGGCGTTGCTTGTGGATTTCGTTGAAAATGTCGATCAGGAAGTCATGATTTTTCTGGTAACAAAATCTACCGATATGACCAACAACGAGCTTGTCTTCCAACCCTAATTCTTTTCGCACAGTAGCAGCTTTCTGCGGGTCGTAGGAATAACGGCTCAAATCGATTGCGTTGTTGAACACCTGAAACTCTGTGTTTTTTCCATAAAGCCATTCACCTGCATATTGTGAGCAAGCGCACAACTTTGTTGGATAGATTTTAGCAAACGGTCGGAGCGCATATTTAATAATGTTCTTCTTTGTCTCTCCTTTACCGGCTGTCGAGTGGTTGTGCGCAATCCTGTTCGGAATGCCTGCTTTTTTGGCCCCCCACAATGAAAAAACACTAAGTGTATTCATATGGGAGTGAACTATTTTATATTGGTTTTGCTTAAAAAGCCGAATGATTTCCTTCTCATATGCCGAAAGATGCGTGTACTTCGGCACAATATAAACCCGTCCGCCGAGTCGCTCGATTTCTTCTCTCTGAGGTACTGCCGAGCCTTCCAGTGCAAAGAAATCAAACTGAACCTTTGTCCGATCAATGTGTCGGTAGTAGTTCATAACTACCATTTCCACACCGCCGTAGTTCATATCGGTCATCATCTGCGCAACTCTTATAGGTTCTGTCATGCTATCCCCTTTGATCTTGATGCTTTTATTACTGTGCTCCACTTTTCTTCAGGACGCTCTCTACGGTTTTAAACAGGATTTTGATATCCAGCCACAGCGAAGCGTTTCGAACGTAATACATTTCCATTTTCTGCCGTTCGCCACTTTGATAGGTCGCATTATTTCGCGCATACGCTTGCCAATACCCGGTAACACCCGGCTTTACAGCCAGCAGTACATCGTGGGTATCGTCATAATAGGTCTGAATTTCCGACTCGATCAGTGGACGAGGCCCTACCAGACTCATATCATTGCAAAGTACATTGAAAAGCTGCGGCAATTCGTCCAGACTGGTTTTCCGTAAAAAGTTTCCAATCTTAGTTATGCGTGGATCATTGTCGATTTTGAATTCCGTGTAGTACTGCTTTGCCTGCTCCGGCGTAAGCAGATCGATCATTTTATCGGCGTTCATGTACATACTACGGAATTTCCACATCTTAAACGGCTTTCCGTTTTTGCCGATTCGGACATGACCGTAGAACACCTTTCCCGGATCATCCACATAAACCAAAATTGCTGCGATCAACATGATGGGTGACAAAATGATTAAAGCGGCAGCAGAGGCCACAATATCAAACGCTCTTTTCACAAATGCATAGCATCGCCGTTTTACACCTGGTGATTCTTGCACATAATAGTTCATAGAACCGTTTACAGTTGTTTTATTTCCAGCAATCATTCAATATCTCCTCACTCGATCATCCCGCCTGAGCGGTTTCCTTTTCGCAATTTGCCACAAGCTCAATCGTTCCTAACAGCACACAAAGCAGTTGCTTTTATCTTTCGTTTGACTTGTTTCAACCCGCTTTTGCCGTAACGGTTTCGGCTTGCGCCGTCTGTCTAGACGAGCGCTTCGGGTTGCTTTTCTCCCACCGCATCCCAATGGCATCCAGCTTTGCAATCCGCTCCTCTGTCAGAACCGCGCAGCTTTTTTCGGGATTCTGTCGGGTATACCGTTGCCGCTTGACCCAATTTCCAAGGTTATATCCGCACGGTGATACATAATCGGCAGGGACGTTCAGATCGCCGTGGGCATCAAAGTAGCACTTTGCCTCCTGATAGCCTTCGTTCCACTGGCGGTCATTGCGGTTGCCCCAGTACATCCCGATTCTGTTCAGCCGCTCGACCTGTTCGTCCGTCAGCTTTCCTTTCGGGTACGCCCATTGCTGACTTGCGACCCATTGTCCCAGCCGTTCACCAGTCGCTGTCACATAGGAACGCGGGATGTTCAGGTTACCGTTCTCCTCATAATAGGCCGCAGCCAGCGCATAAGCCTTTTCCCACTTGGCATCAAAAACGCTCCACACCATGCCGATCTCATCAAGCTGTGCGATGCGTTCTTCCTTCAAGCGGTCATTCAGCTTTTGCTGCCGGGTCTTAAGAATCCACTGTCCCAAGGGATAGCCGTCCGGGTCTACATACTTTCTGGCCACCATCAGGTTTCCATAGGTGTCGTGGTATTTCTTTGCGACCTCAAATCCGTGCTGCCACGCAATTTCCTTCCGGTTGCCCCAGACCATGCCGATGCTGTCCAGCCGCGCGATCTGCTGCTCGGTCAGATTGCCTTGGATTTGTCCCTCGCGCACACGGCGCTGGGTCACCAGCCACACACCGAGGCTCAGACCTCCGGGCGTGGTATACAGTTTTGGGACGTTCAGGTTGCCATGCTCTGCGTAGTAGATGCTCGCCTCGGAAAAATAGTGCTCCCAGCCGGAGGAAAGGCTTGCTTGCAGCTGCTCGAACAGTACCCGGCAGTCGTGCACCTGCTCGATGACCTCAAACCGCTCGGTGACGATTTTATCGCCCTCGCCGTTGGCATAGAGCCGGTGAACTGCCTCCTGCATTTCGCTTTGCAGGTCGGAAATGCTGGTCAGGCCTTCAAAGTTGTTGACCACATCCAGAATCAGCGGGGTTGCGGTATCTCCGGCGGTCAGGGCGCGACCGATTTGTTGCTTGTAGATGATGGGTGAAATCGTTGGCCGGAACAGGATCACACCAGAAATACCATCCACATGGACGCCCTCGTTGAGCATATCGATGCAGAACAGCAGCTTCAGCCGGTTGCTCGTGTCTGTCTTGAAATCCGCAAACGCTTTATCCGTATTCGGGTCATCGGAGTAAGCTTCGTACACCACAACATCTGGATTGACCCCGGCGAACCACTCCGGCACATGGGACACCATCTCGTCCATGTGCTCTTTGTTGGCGCAGAACACGATGTATTTTCCAGATTTGTTTGTAATATGATGGGCAAAGACCCTGTCCAAGCCGTCTGCCTGCTCCAGTGCGCGGCGCAACGCATCCAGATATTTCTGATTCACATCCCGAATGCCCGGTGTCCGCAGGTTGTCCACTCGTGCCTGATACTTTGCAAGTGCTTTCTGGTACTGGTAGACCGTGGTCACATATTTCGGGGTAGGCAAAATGCCCCTGACGACTGCTTCGCCAAGGTTCATGTCGCTGGCAATATGTCCATCGAAAAGTTCTTCGGCCATATCGCGGTTATTATCCAGATATCGGACGTTTGTTGCCGTCAGCCCCAGAAGTTTTGCATCCGGGCATAACTTTAATAAAGCCACCGTGCTTTCGCCCCAGCATTCAGCACCGGCACGATGGAATTCGTCGAGTATAATATAGGCGGGCTTCTGTGCCGCAATTTTCTCCAGCTGTGCCTGTGTACAGCACATCAGTTTGGCGTAGGTATAAAAGTGAACATTTGCCAGCGGAAAATCCGGGTCGTTCCTCTTTAGGCTTTCCAGCTGGGTCTTGAAGATATATTCACTGGGAGAAA
>UMHF01043681.1_pt1 | contig 16177 bp, 18 predicted proteins | sample 1965431 | NCBI WGS metagenome assembly UMHF01 (sample SAMEA4836088, study PRJEB28245) | human gut metagenome | biome: gut microbiome; material: fecal sample | place: Denmark | collected 2008
TATTATATTAAAAAAATAATTTTTCACAATATGAGAAATTGCACCAGACTGGTGCAAATATGAAAGTGGGAAAACGTGGTGTTACAGAATATAATAATACTAGAAATAATCTGTAATATAGAAAAAACTGTACAGATGTAGTAAAAGGAGGAAAAAATGAAAGAATTTTATTATACGGTGAAAGACCCGATTGGAATGCATGCAAGACCGGCAACGCAGCTGGTAAATACAGTGAAAGGTCTTGCGAGTGTTGTTACAGTTGAAAAACAGGGTAAAAAAGCAGATGCAAGGAAACTTCTGGCACTTATGAGCCTTGCAGTAGCACATGGTGATGAAGTACATATTGTCATTGAAGGTGAAGATGAGAATATTGCAGAAGAAAAAGTAAAATCCTTTTTTGAAGAGAATCTGTAAAAGAAAATGATATTCATTCATTACATCAAAAATGCCCAGACCTTATGGCCTGGGCATTTTTGTGTGACAGGAATTTTCTATCACACAAAATGTTTTATGAGGATGTTAGATGATATCCTGTTCCTGGAAAACGTTTGCTCCGATAAAATATGCATTATTTACTGCTTCTGCGACAGTTGCAACACGTTCACAATCTCCGACATAATAAGTATCCGGTGCAATGCCATAAAGAGAGGATACCTGTTTTGCATCTGGCCGGAAGCCCAGTGAAAGAAGAACTTTATCACCACTGATATGCGTAGATGCTCCATTTGTTAAAACATTTACGCCATCTGCATCAATGGATTGACAGGCAGAATTGAGATAAGTATGGAGATTGTCATATCTGGCAAAATGTTCTGAAAGAGCCAGACGGTATAAATCATTGCTGGCAGATGCCAGGCAGTCAGCCATTTCAATGATAGAAACATCTTTGCCCTTTTCTGCAAGATCTAATGCGGTTTCACATCCGACACTGCCGCCACCAATGATAATGTAGTGCTGCAGGGAAGTATCAGGGGACTGGAGAAATTCAGAAATCTGTATACAATTGTCACCATCAACGCCTGGAAGCGGAATTCTGGAAGGAGTTGCTCCTACTGCAATGACAAGAGCATCAGGCTTTAGGTCACGGACTACATCGGTGTCTGCCAGAACTCCGGTATGAACAGTTACAGAAGATTTCCGAAGCTGGGTCAGCAGATAATCACGAAAACGACGTAAATCTGCTTTGTGCTCCCCATGGCAGGCAATATTAAGCTTACCGGTTAATACAGGTTCTTTTTCTAAAAGGGTGACCTGATGTCCACGGCGGGATGCAGTAAGGGCACAGGTAATGCCGGCTGGACCACCTCCTACAATTACAAGATGTTTTGGGTGTCCGGTAACCGGAAGTATCAAAGGAACACGTTTTTCCCTGTTGAAGCGAGGATTTACAGAGCATTGTACATTTTTATGGTCTGTGGAAACATGATAACACTGCAGGCAGCGTATACAAGGTACGATATCTTCGCTGTGTCCCATCTGGGCTTTTACCGGCCAGAATGGATCTGCCAGTGTGGAACGGCCAAGCATGATTAAGTCAGCACTGCCTTCTTCCAAAAGACTTTCTGCTTCTTCCGGAGTCATAATCGAGCCGACAACGGATAGAAGGCAGGAGGTATTTGCCCGGATTTTGCGTAATGCTTCCAGGTTTGTAATATGTGGTTCAAAAATAGTAGCAGCATGATGAATATTTGCCTCGCGGATCATATCTAATCCACGGGAACAGTTGACAATATCAATATATGGTTCTGCATGCTGGATAAATGTGATTACATCATCGAGAGGCAGGCGTTTATCGGATGAAATACATTCTTCTGTTGAAATACGCATCTCGATGGGAAAATCCTTACCAACAGCATTTCGGACTGCTTCTATGACCATCATCGGAAAGCGGATACGATTCTCGATACTGCCGCCGTATTCATCCGTACGGGAATTAAAAAAAGGAGAAAGAAACTGATGAATCAGCCAGCCGTGACCAAAATGAAGCAGTATTAAATCAAATCCATATTGCTTTGCTTCTCTGGCAGCATATGCAAAACGGTTTGCAATGTCCTGCATTTTGGCTTCATCCATAGGGATGATAGGTTCTCCTTTGTCAGTAAATCCGGCACTAGGACCATAGACTTTGCCATCCGCTTCGTGTCCATAGATTCCCTGGTGACACAATTCTACACCAGCTTTGGCGCCTTTCTGCCGGATAACAGAAAGATGTTCTTTGACCATTTCGCGTTTGTATTTTGACAGACCGTATTCTTTATCTGAAGCTGGATTTTCGAGGGACAATGGAATATTTAATCCCCGGTAGAGCAAAGCAGCGCCACCAATAGAGCGGTCAAACATGCTGAAACCGCCATATTCCAAAGCGGATGGCTTGATGGATGGCTGTCCTTCTCCCGGACCGGTCATTGGTGCACAGGCAATACGATTTTTTAAAATCAGGGAACGTACCTGTAGTGGTTTAAATAAGAGTTCATATTTCATTATTAAGAATCCTCCTTTAAGGAATATTTTTGTATAGTTACAAGGTAATTGTAAAGCAAAAAAGACAAATTATAAGTTGTTGTTTTTGCACAGCATAAGTGCAAAACTGTGTTGAGGGATAGCGGTGAAAGTGGAACCTTAATACATTTGCTGGCGGAATATGATGGAATATAATGTAGATAATGCTGATGCTAAGATAACATTTATTGATGTTGTCCTTGGATTTATGCAAATGAAAAATGCGGATGTATATGTGACCGGAAGCAATTCCAAAATGCTATCTTACGATATACTGACCCAGTTCAGGGACAGGGGTGGTGAGATACGGGTGTATCCTCTTCCCTTTGCAGAATTCTATAATGAATATAAAGGAGATAAACGTGGCAGGATTATTATACTTATGGTGGTATGCCGCTTGCCACTACACTTTAACTTAAGAGAGAAATTATTTGAACCATATGGAAAGAGAAAAATGGGAGAGGATGATAGTGAATGGAAATAAAAAGTATTTTGATCAAAGATACTACCAGAGAAGAGCGGCTCCGTGGATGCCTTTTATGAGCCATATATCAACGGCGAAAAGGAACTGCTGGAAATCCATGAGGAATACCGGGGCAATTCCGGTACCGTTAGGTAGGTGGTAATATGAGACCACCGGAGATAGAGACCTCTACAGAAGAGGAAAGAAGACAGTATGTCAAAAATACTTTTCCATGTATTGCAGACTGCGACATGTGCGGACTTTGTACAGTATTTCGTGGAAAAGATCCGGAGCTTGCCCCATGCAGCCTATAAGAAAATTCCAATCGCTGCATTACAGAAACTTGAGACACCAATGAATCTTATTTGCGTGACTCCGGTTAAGGCGGAGGTTTTGTGCTCTGAATTTAAGGAAGATATATATTGGAAAAATAGAAGGAACCTGCAAAAACAGATTCCTTAAATCAGCACTTGATTTAATTGTTGGCATAAAAACACCTCCCTGCTTGATAACAAAATCATACAAAAATTTTGCTATATGGTCAATGGACATCTCCATAATAGTAGCTAAATAAATAGCTAAATAAATATAAAAACTGCCGGTAGCAGGTTACAGATGCTTAATATATTCCTTTGGAGTAAGCGTGCATAGATGAAGCGGAATATGAAAAGCAGAATCATAAATCAAAAAGGAAAGTATCTTTTCTAAAAACAAGGAATGTTATACAATATATCTGTTAAGATAAAAATATACGGAGGATGTCCAATGTATACAACATACAAAGAGTACTTAAAACAGGAGACGTCACTGCCCTTTGAAGAAGCCATGCAGATCTGGAACCAGATTGCAGAGCGGGGGGAAGCGGATGTAGCCTGCAGGGAACTCATAGACCGTTTTTTGAAATGTGCAGTAGACTATGTGCGAATCAGAAACGGCTGGAACCAGAAATCTCTGGCAGAGAAAGGACAGGCAGATGCGGAGCGCACCCGCTGTCATAATCTTGTGATCAGTGCGAAAAACAAACTGTCCGTCTATATGTATGAGCATAAGCTGGGCAATGACTGGGATGATTGGTTAGGGGAAGCGCGAAAACGAATCGGAGACTTCGCATGTTATGTGGTACTGCTTCAGGGACTGGAAGCAAGATAGTATAGAAAACAAAAGAAATCGAGGAACTTATCACATGGCAAAAGTGATTATGATACAGGGAACAATGTCGAATGCCGGAAAAAGCCTGATTACAGCAGGCTTATGCCGCATCTTTCATCAGGATGGATACCGAGTGGCACCTTTTAAGTCGCAGAATATGGCATTGAATTCCTATATTACAACCGAAGGACTTGAAATGGGACGGGCACAGGTTATGCAGGCAGAGGCAGCTAGAATCGAGCCGCAGGTCTGCATGAACCCGATTCTTTTAAAGCCAACCAATGACATTGGCTCCCAGGTGATTGTCAACGGTACGGTCATTGGCAATATGCCGGCGCGGGAATATTTTAACTATAAGAAAAAGCTTGTCCCGGATATATTAAAGGCATTTCACAAACTGGAAGAGCAGGCGGATATTATTGTAATAGAAGGAGCCGGAAGTCCGGCAGAAATTAATCTCAAGGAAAATGACATTGTAAATATGGGCATGGCGGAGATGGTAAATGCACCGGTTCTTCTGGCAGGAGATATTGACCGGGGCGGTGTGTTTGCACAGCTTTTAGGAACACTGATGCTTTTGGAAGAGCAGGAAAAATCCCGTGTAAAAGGTTTAATCATCAACAAATTCCGCGGAGACGTATCCATATTGGAACCGGGCATTCAGATGTTAGAGGAAAAAGGCGGCATTCCGGTCTGCGGAGTGGTGCCTTATATGAAGGTACAGCTTGAGGATGAAGACAGCCTGACAGGAAAATTCAAGCATCGGAAAGAGGCATTGATAGACCTGGCAGTTATCCGTTATCCGAGAATATCTAATTTTACGGATTTTGATGTTTTCGAGCATATGGAGGGAGTATCGGTGCGCTATGTGACTTCAGTGCAGGAAATCCATCATCCGGATGCCATTATTCTGCCGGGCAGTAAGAATACAATGGGTGACCTGAAATGGATGCGCGAAAATGGCATGGAAGCTATGATAAAGAAACTCTCCGCAGACACTCCGGTCATTGGAATCTGCGGCGGTTACCAGATGTTAGGAGAAAGCCTCGAAGACCCTTATTCGGTAGAGGAAGGCGGCAGCTTACGGGGTATGGAACTATTGCCGCTTAAGACCGTGATGAGCCGGGAAAAGGTACGCCGTCAGGTAACGGGAACTATAGACCCTCTTACCGGTATGTTAGCTTCCCTTTCCGGCAAAGAATACAAAGGCTACGAGATTCATATGGGACATACCGGCGGAACACAGAAGCCAGAGCGGATACAGGCACCAAAGCAGACACAGGCTCAAGCCCAAGCTCATGCGCATGCACAGGAGGAATCCTGTATACAGGATGCAGTCGTTGTGCAGAAGGGAAATGTCTACGGAACGTATGTCCACGGCATTTTTGATGAAGGAGATATCGCATCCACTTTTATCCGGGCATTAGCGGAGAAAAAGGGAGTGCATTATGAAGATAATCAGGGCATGAATTATCAGCAGTATAAGGAGAGCCAGTACGATTTGCTGGCGGATACACTGCGGAAATATCTTGATATGGAAGCGGTTTATGGAATGCTGCAGGAGGCAGAATATGACAAAAGCAGAATTGGATAGCATAAAGATTTTGTCTTTGGAGGATAGTTGGTATCGCAGGGTAAAAGAGAAGCTGGATGGAATCGCCAAACCATTGGATGGGCTTGGAAAGTTTGAACATCTGATTGCACAGATTGGAGCCATAGAGAAGACGACCCAAATATCCATTCAGAAAAAAGCAGTTCTTGTTATGTGTGCAGACAATGGTGTGGTGGAAGAGCAGGTCAGCCAGAGTGGAAAAGAAGTAACGCTTGCAGTGGCAAAAGCCATGGGAGTAAATAATTCTTCTGTAGGAAAGATGGCAGCAGTGGCAGGCGTGGATGTAATTCCGGTGGACATTGGAATTGATACAGACGAAGTGATTCCCGGAGTATTGCCACGAAAAGTTGCAAAGGGAACGAAAAACTTTGCCAAGGAACCTGCAATGACAGAAGAAGAGGTCTTAAAGGCAATAGAAACCGGAATACAACTGGTGCAGCAATGCCACAGAGAAGGGTATGAGATACTTGCCACAGGAGAGATGGGAATCGGAAATACAACCACAAGTACAGCCGTTGCAGCAGCACTTTTGGATTTAGAGGTAGAGCAGGTGACCGGCAAGGGCGCCGGATTAACGGATGAAGCATTAAAAAGAAAATGCAGGGTAATTGAAGAAGCGATAGAAAAATATTTCCTTCGTGATGCGGATGCATTTACCATATTAAAGACTGTAGGTGGACTGGACATAGCCGGATTGACAGGCGTATTTATCGGAGCAGCAATCGAGCAGATACCGGTTGTCATCGATGGCGTCATCAGTGCCGTTGCGGCACTTTTGGCAGAGACTTTTTGCAAGGGTGCCGTAAATTATATGATACCATCCCATAAGAGCCGGGAACTGGCAGAGACAGCGATTATGAAAAAGCTGCATTTAGATCCGGTACTGGATGCGGATATGGCACTGGGTGAGGGAACCGGTGCAGTGATGATGATGTCCCTGCTGGATGTGGCACTGGGCGTGTATTTGCAGGGAGCATCCTTTGCAAATTTTGAGATAGAACAGTACAAGAGGTATGAAGAATGATTGCATTGGTAATCGGCGGAAGCGGCAGCGGAAAATCCGCATATGCAGAACAAATGGCAGTGAAAGCCGCAGGCAACGGCAGCCTTTATTATGTAGCCACCATGCAGGTGTATGATGAAGAAGGAAAGAAAAAAGTAGAGCGTCACCAGAAAATGCGGGCAGGCAAAGGCTTTTTTACAATAGAGCAGCCGAGAAGACTTAAAGAGGCAGCAAAGAAAGTGGCAACCGAAAAAGTGGCAACCGAAAAAGTGTCAGCAGGAAAAGTTGCAGCAGGAAAAGTTGCAGCAGAAAGAGTGCCAGCCGGGAAAATAGTTTTGCTGGAATGTATGTCGAACCTCGTTGCCAACGAAATGTTTTCAGAAGAAAATCTGTCTGCTGTGATGGATGAAGCGAAAATAAAGCAGCTTTCCCATGAAATTATAAGTGGAGTAACAGCATTGCAGGATTCCTGTGATATACTGATTATTGTCACGAATCAGATATTTGAAGACGGAATCCGTTATGACGCATCCACAATGGATTATATCCGGTTGTTAGGAGATATAAACCGGCAGATTGCAGAGCGGGCAGAGCAGGTCGTTGAAGTAGTAGCAGGGATTCCGATTTTCATAAAAAAGGATGGAATTTAAGAAAGAAGAGGAATACATGAAAATTATAAAAGGATTCGTCATTGCATTTTCCATATATTCAAAAATACCGGTGCCACAGTTTGACTGGAAGGAAGAAGATATGCAGTATCACCTCTGCTTTTTCCCATTGATTGGTCTTGTGATTGGTGCATTGGAAGCCGGCTGGTTCTTTCTTGGAAATGCAGTTGGGATAAGTCATCTGTGCAAAACGCTGATAGCGGTAGCGATTCCACTGCTTGTTACCGGTGGCTTTCATATGGATGGATTTATGGATACCATGGATGCATTTCATTCCTATCAGAATAAGGAGAAGAAGCTGGCAATTTTAAAGGACCCGCATATTGGAGCATTTTCCGTATTGATGCTGGTTTTATATTATCTTATTTATGGAGCAGCATATGCGGAGCTTACGGAATTGTCTGCAATTCTTGTAGTGGGAATTGGCTTTGCGTTATCACGAAGCTTAAGCGGAATTGGTGTGGTAAGCCTGAAGGCGGCAAAAAAGGACGGTATGCTTGCTTATTTTGCAGACAGCGCCCAGAAAAAAAGAGTGCTGGCAGTCCTCATCATAGAGGCAGTTGTCTACAGTGGATGTATGATTTATGTAAACCTGTGGGCAGGGCTTGCAGCAGTAGTTGTGGCATTGCTCTGTTATGGTTATTATAGCTGGAAAAGCCGGAAGGAATTTGGCGGAATCAATGGTGATACCGCAGGATATTTTGTGTCATTATGCGAAAATGCCATGGCAGTTGCAGTGGTAGTTGTTTTTCACTTTACAGGAAATTGCTTTCCTGTAAAGTAAAAAACGCTCCGCGAGTATGGGCACTGCGGCGTATAAGGTAGATGCCGCAAGCGACCGCCGCAGGTGCGAGAATGTGCCGTGGCACATTCTTTGTTTTATAGCAGGCTAGAAAGGAAAAATCATGGAATTATTTTTGGGCGGATGTTACCAGGGAAAAAAGGAATATGTGTTAAAGCTTCACCCGGAATGTAAAGGTCAGGTGATAGAGGGCGAAAACCTTCCTGCAGACTGGGATGGAATGATAAAAGAACTGCAGGAATTTGAGAATCCGGTCATCAACCATTTACACCTGTGGATTCGGAAATGTCTTGAGCAGCAGACAGATGTGGAGCTGTTGGCTGATAAACTGCTGGAAACATATCCGGGACTTATTTTCATCTGTGATGAGATTGGAAACGGAATTGTACCGATGGATGCTCTGGAACGGGATTACAGGGAGCGGACCGGAAGACTACAGATACGGATTGCCGAGAAGGCAGAAAGGGTAGAACGCATTGTATGTGGAATCAGCCGGAGATTAAAATAAATTTATTGCTTATCCGTCATGGAAAGACCACGTCAAATCGGGAACACCGGTATTTGGGTGTAACAGAAGAAGCTTTATCCGGGGAAGGCAGAAAGCAGTTGGAGATTCTTGCAGAAAAAGACATTTTAAAAAAACCATGGCTGCTTTTCATCAGTCCGATGCTGCGCTGTCAGGAGAGTGCTGGTATACTTTTTCCGGGAAAGAAAGCTTATCCGATAGAAGAATGGCGGGAGATGAATTTTGGTGCATATGAGGGAAAGAATTACGAAGATTTGAAAAATGATTCCTATTATCAGAAATGGATTGACAGCAATGGCACACTGCCTTTTCCGGAAGGCGAGAGCCAGCAGGAATATATAAAACGTTGCCAAAGGGGACTTCATGCCGCAACAAAAATCATAGAGGAAAAAATCACCGGAGAAATCGCAGATGCTGCAATGCCGTTATCAAAGAGTCGAATAACAGAACTCCGGGAGCCTGAAAAACAGACAGTAGAAAATCAGATGACAGAAAATCCGATAACAGAAAGTCAAATAGCAGAAAATCAGATGACAGAAAGTCAGCCCCGGAACGTGACAGCGGTTGTACACGGCGGCACAATTATGGCACTGCTTCACATTCTTGCAGGCGGAAATTATTTTGATTATCAGGTGAAAAATGGAGGCGGCTACTGCTGTAAACTCAGACTTTGCGGGGAAGAATGGAAATTAGATTCCTTTGAGGAGATTACAATATGATTTATCACATGATTGCGTTCGGACTGGGATTTTGCCTGGACCTTCTTTTGGGAGATCCATACTGGCTGCCACATCCCATCCGGTTGATTGGAAATTTTATAGGGATTTTGGAAAAGAAGATGAATAAAAAGGAGTGCAGCGAGAGATACCTTGTAAGAGCAGGCAGGGGAATGGTTGCGCTTGTTTTGCTGACAGTTCTTATGGTGACCGCATTTCTTCTGATTCTTGCGTACCGGATTCATCCGGTGGCAGGTGTTATCTTGGAAATGATTATGACCTATCAGATTCTTGCTGCAAAATGCCTGAAAGTAGAAAGCATGAAGGTATACAAGTGTTTAAAAGAGAATGACCTTATAGCGGCAAGACATGCTGTTTCCATGATTGTAGGCAGAGATACCGAGCGGCTGGATGAAACCGGAGTGGCAAAGGCTGCCATTGAAACGGTGGCAGAAAATACTTCGGATGGAGTCATTGCACCGATGCTATATACCGCACTTGGCGGACCGGTTCTGGGTTTTTTTTATAAGGCAGTCAATACAATGGATTCCATGGTAGGATATAAGAATGAACGTTATCTTCATTTTGGCAGAGCTGCCGCAAAATTCGATGATATCTGCAATTATATCCCATCACGTATCAGTGCATACCTGATGATTGCAGGGACGTATTTCCTTGGAAAGGAATATGACGGAAAGCATGCATATTACATTTATAAAAGGGACCGGTATCATCATGCCAGCCCGAACTCTGCCCAGACAGAGGCAGTTTGTGCAGGAGCATTGTCCATACAGCTTGCAGGAGATGCCTGGTATTTTGGCAAACTGGTGAAAAAGCCGTTTATCGGAGATGCACTGCGGCCGGTGGAATACGAGGACATCAGAAGAGCAAACCGGCTTTTGTATGCAACTGCATTTTTATGTGAAGGCATTTGCCTTTTGGTGATGGGATCGTTATTTTTTATATGATTGAAAGGATGAAAATTCAGGAAAGGAACAGGAATATGGTACATGGAGGAGACATCTACCGTAATTGCATATCGTTAGATTATTCTGTAAATATCAATCCTCTGGGCATACCGGCATCTGTAGAGGCAGCCCTTAGGGAAGCGGTGCCTTTATGCAGCCGGTATCCGGATATCAGGCAGGAGAAGCTGAAGGCAGCCATTGCTGAGATGGATAAGGTATCGGCAGATGAGATATTGTGCGGAAATGGAGCTTCTGAACTTTTTCCTGCAATTCTTCATGCATTAAAACCAAAGAAAATACTGATTCCGGTTCCTTCTTTTTATGGTTACGAGTGGGCTGCCGGAACGGAAGCGTGCGAAGTAAGTTATTTTCCATTGCGGGAACAGGATAATTTTGTGCTGGGAGAGGACTTTATTGAGGCATTAGATAAAGAAACGGAGCTTATATACCTTGCTAATCCCAATAATCCCACCGGACAGTTAATTCCACCGGAGATTTTAAAAAGGATTTTAATGCGGTGTCAGGAGCTTGATATAATAGTGGTAGTAGATGAATGCTTCCTGCCGTTTTGTGAAGAAGCAGAGCTTTATGAAGAAATGGAAGCCGGCATGAAATGTGGGAATCTGATTCAGGTGAGAGCATTTACCAAGACCTTTGCCATACCGGGAGTCCGGCTGGGTTATCTTATCTGCCGGAACAGGGAAGTCTGTCAGAAGATTGCAAGGCAGCTTCCGGAATGGAACTTATCGGTATTTGCCCAGATGGCAGGATGCGCTGCAGCAAAAGAAACGGAATTTATCGGGGAAAGCAGAAAACTCATCAAAGAGCAGCGGAGTATTCTGACAAAAGAGCTGACATCCTTAGGCTTCCGGGTGTATCCTTCCCGGGCAGATTATATTTTATTTTACACAGAGCTGCCATTATATGAGTTACTTTTAAAGAAACAGATTTTGATTCGAAATTGTGAAAATTACAGAGGTCTGTCCAAAGGGTATTACCGGATTGCAGTAAGAGGGCAGGCAGAGAATGAGCGGCTGATAAGCGCATTAAGAGAGGTGACAGAGAAATGAATCCCATCGAATTTGTATTGCCGGGAGAGATTGAAAAACGCAGCTTTGAGATTATTTCAGAGGAATTAGAAAAGCGTCAGATTGTATTGCCTAAAGAGCAGGAGCCTGTTACCAAGCGTGTGATACATACCAGCGCAGATTTTGATTATGCAGAGACAATGTGTTATTCTGACCATGCAGTAGAAATTGCAAAGGAACTGATTCTTAAGGGGGCGGATATTGTAACGGATACCAATATGGCACTTGCCGGAATCAATAAGAAAATACTGGCATCATTTGGCGGAGAAGCCCATTGCTTTATGGCGGATTTGGATGTAGCACAGCTTGCCAGAGAGCGGCAGGTAACAAGAGCCACCATCAGTATGGAGAAAGCCGCAGCCATTGAAAAACCGGTTATTTTTGCGGTGGGAAATGCACCGACGGCGTTAATCGAACTTCATAAAATGATAACGGAGGGACGCTATCAGCCGGCATTTATTATCGGAGTTCCGGTAGGCTTCGTAAATGTGGTACCGGCAAAAGAATTGATTATGGAAACAGAAGTACCTTATATCATTAACCGGGGCAGAAAGGGCGGAAGCAATGTTGCCGCAGCTATCTGCAATGCAATTTTGTATCAATTAAGACGATAGTAAAATCAGGGGGAAGAAAAGATGCAATATGGGTTTACCTCCGGAAGCTGTGCCGCAGCTGCAGCAAAGGCAGCAGTCTATATGCTGCTGAGTGGAAGAAGAAAAACAGAGATTACCATTGAGACACCAAAGGGAATTTCCTACCATGCAACGGTGGAGCATATCAAAATTCAGGAAACAGAAGTTTCCTGCGCGGTACAAAAGGACGGCGGGGATGACCCGGATGTGACAACAGGAGCATGGATTTATGCAACGGTGAGCATTTGTGAAGAAAATAACAATCAGATAGAAATAGATGGCGGCATCGGTGTTGGCAGGGTTACGCGGCCGGGATTAGACCAGCCGGTAGGAAATGCCGCAATTAATACGGTACCACGGCAGATGATTGCAAAAGAAGTATCAGAGGTCTGCCATCTGTTTGATTTTCAGGGCGGAATCAAAGTCGTAATTTCAGTGCCGGAAGGAGAACATCTTGCGGCGCAGACTTTTAATCCGAGACTTGGAATAAAGGGCGGAATCTCGATACTTGGAACCAGCGGGATTGTGGAGCCTATGAGTGATAAGGCATTGCTGGATACCATAGCAGTGGAATTGAAACAGAAACGGGCAGAAGGTCATTCTATTGTTGCCATATCACCGGGCAACTACGGATTGGAATTTATGAAACGGACCTATGGTTATGATTTGGAGCGCAGTGTAAAATGCAGCAACTTTATCGGACAGACCATCGATATGGTAAAAGAACTTGGATTTTCCAAAATGCTCTTAACCGGTCATATCGGAAAGCTGATAAAGGTATCCGGCGGCATTATGAACACCCATTCCAAAGAGGCAGACTGCCGGATGGAGCTTCTGGCGGCGGCGGCAATCCGGGCGGGCGCAGAAGTGACACTGCTTCGGGAAATATTAGACTGCATTGGTACAGAGGATGCGGTAGACCGGATTAAAAAAGCCGGATTTTTAGAACCTGCCATGGAATATGTCATGGAAAAAATGGAAGACCATCTTAAGCATCGTGCCGGGGGTGGACTGGAAATAGAATGTATGGTTTATAGTAATGATATCGGACTTTTAGGTGTAACGCCGGGAGCAGAGGCATTATTAAAAGAACTGTTGGAGGAAAAGGAATGATTCATTTTGTTGGAGCAGGGTGCGGAGCACCGGATTTGATTACCGTAAGAGGAATGCATCTTTTGGAGAAAACGGATGTGATTATCTATGCCGGTTCACTGGTAAATCCCAAGCTTTTAGACTATGCCAAAGCAGACTGTCAGGTATATAACAGTGCAGTGATGACCTTGGAAGAAGTCCTTGCAGTTATGGTGGAGGCAGAGCAGGAAGGAAAAGATGTAGTGCGGCTGCATACCGGAGAACCAAGCATATATGGAGCAGTGCAGGAGCAGATGCAGGAGCTGGATGCAAAAAAGATAGCCTATGATTCTACGCCGGGAGTAAGTGCCTGCTTTGGAGCAGCGGCAGCCATGAATCTGGAGTATACCCTGCCGGATATTTCCCAGTCCCTTATCATTACCAGAATGGAGGGACGGACGGCGGTTCCGGAGAAAGAAAGCATTGAGGCATTTGCTGCCCATCAGTGTTCCATGGCAATCTATTTAAGCACCGGAATGTTGGAAAAGTTATCTGAGCGACTGATAAAGGGTGGCTATTCAAAGGATACCACTGCGGCACTGGCTTATAAGGTAAGCTGGCCGGAGGAAGAAATATATATCTGCACGGTAGAAACATTGGCACAGACAGCGGCAGAACATGGAATTACCAAAACGGCACTGGTTCTCGTTGGAGATGTCATTAACAAGAGCGGATACAGCAAATCCAGACTGTATGCAGAAGATTTCTCCACAGAATTCCGGGCAGCAAAAAAATCATAAGAAGGCGGAAAGAAAATGCAGTCATTGAAATGGAGTGTCATCAGCTTTACCGAAAAGGGAGCAGAGCTTGCCGAAAAGATAAAAAGACTTTCCAAAGAGCAGCAGCTTCCCTGTGAAATTCATACTTATCATGGCAGAAAACAGGTGGAAAATCTGAACGCGTGGACAAAGGAGCAGTTTTCCCTAAGAAATGCAATCATTTTTATCGGAGCATGCGGAATTGCAGTGCGGACAATTGCCCCATTTCTTAAGGACAAGCTGACAGACAGTCCGGTGCTGGTACTGGATGAGGCAGGCAATTATGTCATTCCTCTTTTATCCGGGCATGTAGGAGGCGCAAATGAGATAGCACTGCAGCTGGCAGAGTTATTAGGAGCAGTTCCGGTAATTACCACAGCGACCGACATTAATAATGCCTTTGCCATAGATGTATTTGCAAAAAAGCATGACCTATCCATTGATAAAAAAGAAGGCATTAAGAAGGTTTCTGCAAAGGTGCTGGAAAAAAAGAAGCTTTCCATGACAATCGCTCCGGAATATGCTGCCAAAGTGGATGTGGCAATCGGCACACCAGAGGATGGACAGAAGCCGGAGCCATTATTGACCTTAATCCCCAAAGAATATATTCTTGGAATCGGATGCAGAAGGAATAAAGAAGAACAGGAACTTAAGGCATTTGCAGAAAGCTGTTTAAAGGAAGCCGGAGTAGACTGGAAACAGATACGGGCGATTGCTTCGATTGATAAAAAGAAGGATGAGAAGGCAATTCTAAAACTTGCGGCAGAACATGGCATTCCATTTTTTGTCTTTGACGCAGAGACCTTAAGCCGGGTGCCCGGGAGATTTGATACATCGGCATTCGTGGCAAGCCAGGTGGGCGTGGATAATGTCTGCGAGCGGGCAGCCATGGCAGCCTGCCGGGATAATGGAAGGCTGGTGCTTCAGAAGAGAGCGGAAAACGGAATGACACTTGCAATAGCAAAAGAAGATTGGAGACTGACTTTATATGAAGAATAAAATATGGATTGTTGGAATGGGACCGGGAAATGAAGAGATGATGACAGGCAGAGCCATCGAAGTATTAGAACAGGTGGACGTAATCATCGGATATACCGTATACCTTGATTTGTTAGGAGAACGTTTTCAAGACAAGGAATTTCTTTCCACGCCGATGCGGCAGGAAGAAAAACGCTGCAGAATGTGTTTTGAGGAAGCAGAAAAAGGCAAAAGCGTGGCAATGGTATGCAGCGGCGATGCCGGTGTCTATGGAATGGCATCACTGATGTATGAGATTGGAAAAGAATATCCGGCGATTTCACTGGAAGTGATACCGGGAATTACCGCAGCCAACAGCGGTGCGGCGGTTCTTGGAGCACCATTAAATCATGACTACTGTGTTATCAGTCTCAGTGACCTTATGACACCATGGGAGTTAATTGAAAAGAGGCTGATTATGGCAGCACGGGGAGATTTTGCTATTGCACTTTATAATCCGTCCAGCCGGAAGCGGGCAGACTATTTGGAAAGAGCATGTAAGATTCTGCTTCAGGAGATAGAACCGGAGCGCGCATGCGGTTATGTGGAAAATATCGGAAGAGACGGAGAAAGCACAGTTACCTGTACCTTAGAAGAATTACAGAGTAAATCAGTAAATATGTTTACTACCGTTTTTGTCGGAAATTCCAGAACCAGAATTCAGGATGGAAAATTAATCACACCAAGAGGCTATAAGATAGAGCAATGAAAAAGATCATCATTTTTTCAGGAACAACAGAAGGAAGAAAATTATCGGAGCTGATGGCGGCAGCAGGCATAGCCCACACCGTATCGGTGGCAACCGATTATGGAAAGCTGGTTATGAAGGCGCATCCGAAGGTGAAGATTCAGGAAGGACGCCTTTCCAAAGAAGCTATGTCAGAATTTCTAAGGAAAGAATCCTTTGACATTGTAATCGATGCCACTCATCCCTATGCGGTGGAAGTGACCAGAACCATAAAAAGCTGCGTTGTCGGAATGAAAGCGGATAGACTTGAGGTCACTTACTTACGGCTGAAACGGAGCATCCAGGCGTCAGAAGAAACGGGACTTCGTTTCTTTGACAGCAATGAAGCCTGCGCAGAAGCATTAAAGGAAATCAAGGGAAACATTCTTCTTACCACAGGAAGTAAGGAACTTTCCGT
>UMHF01045435.1_pt1 | contig 16144 bp, 11 predicted proteins | sample 1965431 | NCBI WGS metagenome assembly UMHF01 (sample SAMEA4836088, study PRJEB28245) | human gut metagenome | biome: gut microbiome; material: fecal sample | place: Denmark | collected 2008
GAGTTCCGGCCAGAAAGGTCGGATATACCGTGCATACGTATCATCCTGATCACCCGAAAGGGAAAGGACCACTTTTCCTATTATCTTCTCACGGATGCCTTTCCAGGCATCGGTATGCTCATAAATATCCTGAATGGACTTCAAGGCACGGGCGATGGTGCTGCCACCTCCCCAAGCATTGATGAATACCGGATCCGTACAATCATCGAGCAATACAGCTTTAATCAGCTCCGACCCCGGAGTGTCCTTGGAAATATCACCGTCGAACTCGATATTACCGATACGCACTTTAGACTTCAGGTATTCGGGAGTCGGATAAGACGAGTCGTGCACTTTCAGATTGGGATATACTTTCTCATAAGCTTCCACAGCATCGTCAATGAAACGTTCATCCGGATCCCAACGCCAACTTTCCATCGGTCCGTAGTCTATGCCATTACGGGAATATTCACGTCCCGGCACATACCACTTCGTGCCGTGCCCGTCACCTTTCCAATGGAACTGGCTGCTGGCATAAATCAAGCCTTCCACACGGAAATCCGTACTGAAAAGCAGGAAACGTATCAAAGAGTTCAGGTCATCAAGTTCCGGGTCACAAGTAATGATGACACGCGGTTTTGACGATTTTTCACCGGGCGTCTGCTGTCCGCTCATGCAAACCGGCATCACAGCCATAAGGCCTGATAGGAATAAGCATTTTAATTTATTCATAAACTAAGTTTTATTGATTAATTACCAACCCGGGTTCTGGGTCATATTCTTATTGACATTCATTTCAGTGGCAGGGAACGGAAGCAGTTCATGCTTACCACTCTTGAAGCCGGCAGAAGCATTTTTCTGCTCATCCCAGCTTACACGGCCGTCTTTGTAAAGAGCCGGTCTTTCCTGCCCTCTCTTGGCAAGTACCGTAGCAGCATCACCCCACCGAATCAAATCCTGGTAACGGCAGCCTTCCATCCAAAGCTCCAGACGCTTCTCCTTCTTGATATCATCCATAGAAACGTTGCCCAATGCAGGCAACTGGGCACGGTCACGCACTTTATTCACATATCCGGCAACCTTACTTGCATTTCCGGACTGAAGACTCGCTTCAGCAGCAAGCAGCAGAACCTCGGCATAACGCATGGCACGGGTATTGTTAGGACAACGCAACCACCAATAGTTAATGACATCTGCTTCATAAACACGGTATTTCCAGCTGAAGTAACCGGCATTGTCCGGCATATAAGCTATGGCATTGCTCAATGAGATACCCATATCCTCCATTTGCCGGTATGTCTTGATAGAGGCATTCAACCGATAAGTATCTCCCATTTCGACAAACGCATCGTAGCTTTCCTTCGTCGGATTAAAAAATCCCCAGCCTCCATGAGAATAGATTTGAGTAGGCTCATTGAATGCAAGCATGTCTCCACGCCAATGCACATATACCCAAATCATGTTACTCATAATGCCGGTAACATTGTTGGCGTCGTAAACATAATTACTTTCAAACAGACTTTCACAATTCGCCTCGCCTTTGGTAGTCTGGATATTCTCATAATCACTGTAAAGGTCGTACTTCCCGCTATTGATTACCTCATCCAAAACCGTAACAGCAGCACCATAATTCTTCTGGAATACGTATGCCTTGCCCAACAAGGCTTGTGCAAATTGTTTGGTGATACGATAGGTAAAGTTGTCCAAGCTTGTCTTTTCCTCCAAATTGCCACTGTTGACAGCTTCGGTCAAATCTTGGTTCACCAATGCCCACAGCGCCTCTGTATTGCCATTTGCCTGGGAATATTCGTTTGCTTTCAACGGATGGTCCACCAACGGCGGAGTTCCCCAAAGACTGATCAATTCGATGTAGGACATCGCACGGAAAACCTTTGCCTCTGCACGTGCACGAAGCTTAACCTCAGAATCATCGCCTACATACTGCAAAACAATGTTGGCGGCATAAATCACTTTATAAAGATTCGTATACAACGTTTTAATATGGGAAAAATCAGAGTCGAACGTATAGGTCGACAGCAACTGCGCACTGGCAGCCGTCCAGCTTTCCCCTGCCGAATAGCAATCGTCAGAAAGAAGATTCTTCAGCCAGAACGCAGGCTCATAGGTGTCCTTCCAATTGCTATAGCAGGCTATAATGGCTTCTTCCGCATCGGCATCCGTTTTATAGAAATTTTCGAAAGTGCTTACCCCATGCTGCGAAATATCCAGATTGTCCTCACAAGAGGAAAAGAAAGTGCAGCCGGCAAGTAACAGACTTGATAAAATATATTTTGCTTTCATATTTCGTATTGAATTAAAGATTAAAATACTACGTTAAGACCGAGCACGACTTTCTTGCTGGACGGATAAGAGCCCATATCCAAACCCATCGCATTGCCTGTACTCGTAAATTCAGGATCAAATCCGGGATATTTGGTAAATGTGAAGAAGTCGTCTAAAGAACAATACAAACGAAGGTTACTCAAACCCACCTGCTTCAACAAATTCTTAGGCAGGTTATAGCCCAACTGTATCTGCTTGATTTTAAAATATGAGCCGTCGAATACAAATTTGGAGCTCTTTAAATACTTATCATAATTGCTGGGATTGGAACGGGCATATTTTGCATTGTCTCCCACAGCAATCCACCGTCCGTCATAGAATTCCTTCAAGGTATTCGCTTTCATACGGGAAGTACGGTTATAGCCGGCAAACACATCATTGCCATGAGAACCGGAACCAAAGATTGTCAGGTCAAGGCCTTTCCAGGCAGCTGTCAAAGTAATACCATAAGTAAAGTCGGGAATGGCAGAACCGATCTCTGTCTGGTCGGCATCTCCAATAATGTCATCATCATTCTTGTCTTTGAACATTGGGTCACCCGTTTGCGGATCAATACCCGTGCACTCATAACCGCGCATGTACCAAATGGGATGTCCTTCTTCAAAATAATTCATAGTGCCGATACCTGCACTTGTTGTACTGGCAATACGCTCCAATGTTTCATGAAGATAAGTTACTTTATTCTTCAAAGTAGCGATGTTAGCTTTTACACTATAACTGAAATCTTTGATATGATCACGCCATGAGAGTTCAAACTCAAATCCGCTGTTCTTGACATTTCCCGCATTCATAGGTGAAGTAGTGTTACCCACAATCAAAGAAGGAGTAATACCGGTTACAATCAAGTCTTTGGTTTTCTTCTCATAATAGTCAAATCCGAAGCTCAAACGGTCATTCAGCATCCGGAGGTCGATACCCAAGTCTATCTGTTCGGAAGTTTCCCACTTCAAATCATAGTTACCGGTTGCAGATGGCAACGAACCTGTTTCATAAGACACATCACCTGACATCGGATAATTGATTCCAGACAAAATCGTAGCATCATACATATAGTCTGCCAAACCGGCGATACTACCATTCTGTCCCCAACTTGCACGCAACTTCAAATGAGAGATTGACTTGAGGTTTTCCATAAATTTCTCGTTGGAAAGTACCCAGCCGACAGACACAGCCGGGAAATAGCCCCAACGTTTCTGCAAAGGAAGGATAGACAAGTCGGCTGCATCCGCACGAAGGGTGAATTGGGCAAAATACTTGCCTGCATAGTCATAAGATGCCCGGCCAAAGTAAGAAAGATTGGCATACCTCCGCTTCTCTCCACCACTTACCGTACGAGTGGCAGTACCGGTCCGAAAAGCAAAATAGGCATAATTGGGATCCAACTTGGTAATACCCAAATCAACCTTGTCGCCGGAACGGCTACCATTGATTCCTCCCGTCACTCCAAAGGAAGTATTGGAAGAATAGGACATACCAAGCATCACGTTTACATTGTGCTTATCTGCAAATGTCTTGGTATAGTTGGCAAAGTTTTCCCATTGCCAGTACGTGGTGTTGGAGCTTGTCGCACTTACCGATACATAGTCCTGATAAAGGTCAGAGCAAGTAATGTTAGGCATAACATAGCCGTAGGAATTGCTGTAAGTATAACGGTATCCCAAACGTGAAGTGATGACCAACTCTTTGATCGGAGTAAAATCCAGATAAGTGGAACCGCTGAATACAAAACCATCCCTTTTCGTTGTGCCACGGTCACGCATGATATACGGATTGATATTATTGGAGTCGCCATAAGGGGAAATGGAATAATAATCACCATTGGCATTCTGAAGCAGAGTATGTCCCTGATTCATATAGTTAATCATAGTGTCGGGCAGTTTGTCCGGTGCATAGGTGACCGGCGTCAGAGGGTCAAGCTGAATGGCAGACAGCATCAGAGAACCGGTTGCCGAACCTTCGCTTACAGACTGTACATGATAACGGGAAAATGAATTGTTTGTCGTGAACTTCAACCAATCCTTTATTTTATAATCTGCATTGACAGTGCCGGTAATGCGGTCAAAAACATCCTTATTGCCAACAATGGGACCATTATTACTTAAATAAGAGAGTGAGGCGAATAATGAGCCATTATCATTGGCACCTTGGAAATTGACATTGTGACGCTGCATCATGGATGATTCAAATGTCTCTTCTATCCAATCGGTATTTGTCTTTCCATCCCAATACCTATCTATTGTTTCTCTGGGAATAAGATTACCTTCAGTCATATAATTGACATATTCCTGAGCATTCAGAATATCAGGAGTACGACCTAAAGACTGGGAGGACAACTGGAAATCATAAGAAATACGACGAACTCCTTTTTTTGCCTTCCGGGTGGTAATCAAGACAACACCATTACCGGCCTGGGCACCATAGATAGCAGCAGAAGCAGCATCCTTCAACACCTCCATACTCTCAATATCATTCGGATCGAGGTTACTGATGTCTTTCGTACGCAAACCATCGACCACATACAAAGGATCTGAACTGGCATTACTGCTATATCCACGGATACGAATGGCGGGATTCGAACCAGGAGCCGCAGATGCAGAAATAATTTGCACACCGGCTGTTTTACCCTGCAAGGCCTGCTCAGCATTGGTTATGGTACGATTTTCAAAATCTTCTGCTTTTACGGAAGAAATCGCCCCTGTTACGGAACTTTTCTTCTGTACACCATATCCTACAACAACCACTTCATCCAAAGTCTTGCTATCTTCCTTCAGTATAATATTCATAGTACCTGCAACGGCTTTCTTTTCCTGGGTCACATACCCGATATACGAAAAGACAATAGTGGAACCCTCGCTCGCTGATAAGGTATAATTGCCATCCAAATCAGTTATAACACCATTTGTCGTTCCTTTTTCCAATACCCTTACACCAATCATCGGTTCATTAAGCTCATCAGTAATTCTGCCAGATACATTTACTTGTTTCTGTGCAAAAACAGATGTCATACCTACCAAAAGGAACAGCACTAAGGCCATTAACCTTTTCTGTCTAATTTGTGTTACAATCGTTTTCATTTAATATTATTTTGGGTTAACAATGAATTTAAAATATCAGTTTGAAAGAGTAATCAGTACCAGCCCCACAACAAAGAGCACAAACATGGTTGCAATCATAGGTACAGTCCCCTTTGGAGCGCCTTTGAACTCCTTCCATACAAAGAATCCCCAAATCATGGCTACCACCGGTGCGGCATTGCTCAATGCATAGGCTATAGCCGGATTGGCAGAACCAGCTCCCATAAAGCTGACTACCATACCACTCATCCAAATAAAACCTCCCAACATACCAATCAGATGTGTACGGGTGTCACCTTTCAGATAATCCTTCATTGTCACCTTGTTTCCCTGAGCCGGATGACTCATAGCAAACGTATTAAAGACAGGAGTCGTGATAAGGACACCGGCAGCAAAACAAAATACACCGGTATAGGGAGTCAGTGTTCCCGTACCACCCGTTACATACTGAGGATTTAGTGATTTTACAACCAAGCCATAGAAGAACATAATGGCCAACCCCGCTACAATAGCCAATAAGATACCTTTTTTAGGAGTAGACGCCTGACTTGCCGACATCTTTCCATAAGCCTTGCCACAAATGCAGATGGCTATCACAATAACAGCTACTCCTATCCAAAGCAATGTCTGGTTTCCAGGGTATACTTCGCCAGCTAAAGATATCAGTAGATAATTAAAAATTATACCGCCTATCCAAGCTAAGCCCCCACCAATGGGAAAACCTACCGACATCCCAGCTACAGCAATGGCTGCTGTCAGAAAGATATTACCGAAATTCCATACAATACCGCCCAGGAGCGCATACTTCATACTATTCCAGTCCATTACTGCCAAATCCTCAAAGAAAGTACGACCTTCACTTCCCAAGCTACCCAATGTCAGGGCACCTAACAGAGCTGTGAAAAATAAACCGAAAGTCAAATCCCAGTAGAAAAGCTCAAAACTCCAGCTTTTCGATGTCACCATCTTCTGCGTATTCGCCCAAGAGCCCCAACAGAGGCAACAATAGACACAACACAGAATGGCCCCAATATAGTTGTCAACAAGTATCATAATTTATTTTCTGTTGTTTACCGTGTGTTTACCTATTTATTCATGCACATACAGATTCCACCCCAAATAACCCTCGATGGCCTCATTCAGAATATCCTTTACATCATTACGAACCATAGCCACATGATGTTCAAAACCATTCTTGCAAATATGTTTCATCAAAATCTGTAAGTTATCCACTTTGGTAACAGCTATACATCCATCCATTCCATACGGATCATCCGTGATTTCACCAGTACCCAAATAAGCCTTGATAACGCCTTTAGTATCATCAGTGGAAATACGGAAGAATGTGAAATCACCTTTAGTCACTTTGCCATATACAGCACCGAATGTATTGACCTTACCTAGCGTACGTCCCAGAACGCCAAGTGTACCAAGCTTTAAGTCATTTCTGACAAACGATTTCGGGAAATTACCGCAATGAGTACACACACATTTATTCCGGTCTTCCGCAAAATTATTGTTCCAGTCAAGTAATGCCGATTGACCTTGCGCTGCCAATGTCAAAGCATACATGGATACAGCACCGGCAATATCAACCTCACAAGCGGCAGGTAGTAGTTTTTCACCCAGCATACTCATTGTCACACAAGCTGCACAACCATAGTTCTGTTCCAAAGAGTCCCAACACTGAACAGCCACAGCATCAATCTGATTGGCTTCAATCCACCGTTCCACAGCCACGCCAAACTTTGCCTGAAGCACCAGCTTGTCACTGTATTCTTTAGGAACTACTGCATAACACTTAATCTCTTCAAGTTTCTTCAGCAGTTCCACATCTGTATCCTCAATCTTACGGGCAGCACCGAGTATTTCAGAAAGATCGACAGGAACGACTGTAATACCACTCTTCTGCAACAGTTTTTCACTGGCACGTACCGTCTGAAAACCGGCTGGACGGGCACCGATAGCACCGACACGTGCATGGCGCAAACCATTGACCACACGACAGATACCGGCGAACTTATTAATATCCTTAGCCAATAGTTCAGAGTATATAGAATAGGTATGCAGCGTGGTATCTGTAAAAGGAATACCATATTGATACAAATTATTGCAAACAGAAATTTTACCACAGAAAGCATCACGGCGGCTGTCCAAGTCCACCTTGTCATTCTCGTCGTCACAGGCTTGTACCAAAATGGGAACATTCAAATCAGCCACACTGATAGCATTGATTATTCCAATCTCAAAGCCAAAGTTGGGTAGAGATACTATAATGCCGTCAATACGGTCACGATTTTGACGGAACAGTTCGGCACACTTCAATCCGTCTTCACGGGTTTCAATACTGCTACTGCCAGTAGGAGTAGCATCTTCAGGTAAAATTACATAGTCATAGCCTTCGTCTGCAAGTGTTCTCAACAGCTGTTTGCGAACATCTTTGGCCAATTCTGAATTAAAATAAGCACGGGTGCCGATAATTATACCGAAGCACATTCTTTCCTTGTTTTTCATCGTAAATAGTTGGTGTTAAAATTATACTTAGAAGATATTTATCCGATTAATTGATTTACTGCTTTCAGCCAGCCTTCACACCATTTCTCCATCAGTGGTAAGTTGTCCTGCGGTTCTATTCGGTAGCGGCTCCGGCGTAATACGGCCACTTGTTCAAAGCTCGTCCATATCTTGCGGGCCATTCCATTCATCACAACAGCTCCCAAAGCCGAGGCCTCCTCAACATCCGAACAATTGATCGGTACACGTAAACAGTCAGCCTGGAACTGCATTAAAAATTTATTTTTTGTAGGTCCTCCGTCAACCCTGATTTCTTTCAGTTTTATACCTGCCTGAGTGGTCATCGCTTTGACTAAATCATTGACTTGATAAGCTATGGATTCAAGCGCCGCCCTAAGAACATGTGGCTTCCCGGTACCTAAAGTCATCCCTAAAATGGCCGCCTTTATATCCCCTTGCCACCAAGGAGCACCCAGTCCGGCAAAAGCCGGTACAACATATACACCTCCATTGTCTTCCACAGTAACGGCCAGTTCTTCTGCTTCATCGGGCGAACCGATCATCTGCAATCTCTGTTCCAACCACTTGATAGTACCGCCAGTACAATGGATATTCCCCTCAAAAGCATAGAACACTTTCCCAAGTGCGGCAAAACCTATGGAAGTGACCAATCCCCGAGGAGCTGTAGCAACCTTTTCGCCAATATTCACCATTACTGAGGAGCCGGTACCATAAGTGACCTTACCTAATCCCTCTTCAAAACACATCTGCCCAGTCAGTGCCCCATGCGAATCGCCCAATACACCGGCAATGACAATAGGGTTCTTGAACAGTCCACCCACCGTAGTCTTTCCAAAAACAGCATCACAAGGCAACAACTCGGGCATCATGGTTTTGGGTATGGTGAACAATTCCAGCAAGTCATTATCCCATAGCATCGTATGAATATTCAATAAAAGGGTTCTGGAAGCATTCGTATAATCCGTCACATGGCGTTTACCATCAGTCAACTTCCAAATCAGCCACGTATCAATAGTCCCCATCAATAAGTCTCCATTATCAGCAGCCCGACGGGCTCCCTCCACATTGTCAAGTATCCACTTCACACCGCTCGCCGAGAAATAGGGGTCTAACAACAAGCCACTTCTTACCTGTACAAACTCACTGTATCCTCTATTTTTCAAGTCATTACAGATATCAGCACCACGCATACATTGCCATACCACAGCATTGTATACCGGTTTACCCGTATGTTTATTCCATACAACCACCGTCTCGCGTTGATTAGTGATAGCCAACGAATACATATTGTCTGCCGTTTCCTCTTCAATCAACTCAGCAATGCTTTTCAGCACATTCCGATAAATTTCTTCAACATCATGCTCCACCCATCCAGTTCGGGGATAATATTGCTCGTGAGTGACATTGACACGCTTCAGCATTTCACACCTCTCATTGAACAGCATAGCCTTGGTGGCCGAGGTGCTTTGGTCTATTGCAATTATCAAGTTTTTCATTTTAGGTATTATTAAAGGCTGATTATTTCTTACTTAAGGAAGTCAAGGGTAGTTTTCACGATACCAGGTGCATCCAACCCATAATGGGCAAAAATTTCGGAAGAACTCCCATGCACCACATTCTCGTCAGGAATCCCCAAAATTTTCACGGGTACGGGATTTTCGGAAATGATTTCAGTCACCATCGCTCCAAGGCCTCCATACTGACTATGCTCCTCAACCGTGATAATACGACCGGTTTCAGAAGCAGCTTTCAAAACAGCCTCCTCATCACAAGGTTTAATAAAGGACATATCCAGTACCCGGACTGAAATACCATATTTACGCAACTCCAAAGCCGCTTGATGTGCATGGTATACGGTTTCACCGGTTCCAATGATTGTCAAGTCGGTCCCGTCCAATAACCTATTTGCCTTACCTATGGCAAAATCAAAATCATCGTTCTCATAGACATCAGGAACTGCTGCACGTCCTACACGAACATAAACCGGTTCAGGATAGTCAATCAAAAACTCAACCAGTTTTTTTGTCTGTCGGGCATCACAAGGCAACACAATATTCATACCGGGGAAAGTACGTAACACGGCAATATCATGCAAGCTATGATGGGTAGCCCCCAAAGCTCCGTAAGCTACTCCTCCACTTACTCCCAATATCTTTACGTTGTTCTGACTATAAGCCAAGTCAACCTTTACCTGTTCCAGACTGCGAGCCACATAAAAACATGCCGGGCCACACACAAACACTTTCTTTCCGCTATGAGCCAACCCGGCTGAAATACCCACAGCATCCTGCTCCGCAATACCACACTCCACGAATTGCTGTGGCAATTCTTTGGCAAAATCATTTAACGTCACCGAACCACGTGCATCCGTTGTCACAGCAATGATATCTTTGTCCATCCGGGCCAATGACAACAAAGTGTCGGTGAAACTTTTTCTGCAAGCTATCATATCAATTATATTCTAAATTTTTTATCCTTTCTGAAATTTCCCGAATAGCCAGTTCATACTGCTCGTTGTTCGGAACCCCATGATGCCATTTGGCCACTCCCTCCATAAAAGACACTCCCTTGCCTTTTGTTGTATGAGCCACCAGCAAATGAGGATGGTGATTTGCATAATCAATGGAACGGAAAGTCCGGATAATGTCTTCCATATCGTCACCATTCATATCCTTTACCTCCCAACCAAATGCCGTCCAACGGTCACGGATGTCATCAATCCCCATCACATCTTCCGTATCTCCACTAATCTGCAAATGATTACGATCTATTACAGCTACCAGATTATCCAGCTTGTACTGCCGGGCAGCCATTGCAGCCTCGTATATGGAACCTTCACCCTGCTCACCGTCTCCCATCAGCACATAGGTTTTATAATTCCTCTTATCCATTTTAGCAGCCATGGCTATACCCACCCCGACAGACAAGCCATGCCCCAAGGCTCCAGTATTCACTTCAATACCCGGAACTCCGATAGTGGGGTGCCCCGAAAGAATGGAACCATATTGCCCCAATGTGTCCAAAATGCCTTTAGCCATGAACCCTCTGGATTCCAGCGTCACATACAAAGCCTCCACACAATGTCCCTTACTCAAAATGAAACGATCCCGCAAATTATCCTTAGGGTTACCTGCATCTACATTCATCACATCAAAGTAAAGAGCAGTAAGAACATTGAGGCAAGACAAGTCTCCACCGATATGTCCGGCTTTTGCTTTATAGATAATTTCAATTAATCTTTTTCGATTTCTTTCTGATTGAAGAATTAATTCTTTTGTTTTCATAGCTTATACACTTTCGTTTCCTTTGCAAATAAAACAAAAGAAAAGTATAAATCGAAAGAAAACGAAAGATTTTCACCTTATATTAACATATTTTACGATTAACAAGAAGGAAAAAGCAAATAAATAAAATATAAAACAAAAGCAATCGATAAAATAAAAGATAATTATTAGAATAAAAAAGAAGAAAAACAGTAAAAACGAACTTTCATTTGACTTTTTTTGACTACCTTTGCGAAAAAATTAAATGATTACACAATGCTCAATACTATAGACGAAGGAATCAAAGCGGTTCGGCAAGGAAAAATAGTGATAGTTGTCGATGATGAAAATAGAGAAAATGAAGGTGATTTTATCGTATCTGGTGAAAAAATCACCCCTGATATTGTCAATTTCATGATTACACATGGAAAAGGGCTTCTTTGTGTACCATTACCTCGTTCGCGTTGTGAAGAGCTTCAACTATACCCGATGTCGGAAGACAACACTTCTCTTTTAGGCACTCCGTTCACCATGTCTGTCGACCTGAAGGGCTACGGTTGTACAACGGGGGTTTCCGCCTATGACCGTTCTGCTACCATACGCGCTTTGGTTACTGGCAATATAAAACCGTCGGAATTGGCACGTCCCGGGCATATTTTTCCTCTCTACGGACATGAGAATGGAGTATTAGGACGCGACGGACATACGGAAGCCTTGCTAGACCTGACAAGAATGGCAGGATTGACACCCGGTGGCGCCCTCATTGAGATACTGAACCAGGATGGAACAATGGCCCGTTTGCCTCAATTACTAGAAATAGCAGAAAAGTTCCAGCTGAAAATTATAGCTATCAAAGATATCCAAGAGTATCGCAGGAACAACAAGATATAACAATATATAAAGTAGATATGGCACTAAACCAAAGAAGAGTCAAGATTTTGGACCTAATCCGCGAAGACGGACATGCAAAAGTTCAAGAATTAAGCAGGATTTTCAATGTTACGGATGTTACAATCAGACAAGACTTGGAAGCCCTTGAAAAATTAGGGTATATCCAAAGAGAACATGGTGGAGCTTTCCTAAAAGACGTAGGCTCATTTGCAAAGACCGGAAAGGTCTTCAACCAAAACCATATTGAAGAAAAAAGAGAAATAGCCCGAAAAGCGGTATCGTTTATCCGCGAAGGCGAATGCATCATTCTCGATTCAGGTTCCACCACTACAGAAATAGCCAAACTACTTACGCAATACAAAGAGCTCACTGTCATCACCAATGCACTGAACATAGCGTTGATATTGGGCGAAAATCCCGGTATCACCCTCATCGTGACGGGAGGAGAGTTCAAAGCGCCTACCCTTTCACTGACCGGAAAGATGGCAGCCGACTCACTCAAAGGTTTCCATGCCAACAAATTATTCCTCGCCACAGCAGGAATATCTCCGGACATGAGCCTGACTTATCCAAGCCTCAGCGACCTGATGGTAAAATCGGCCATGATAAAGGCTGCCGAAGAAGTCATCCTGGTAGCCGATTCTTCCAAAATCGGGATAAGCGCATTCGCAAGTTTAGGGTCGATAACTATGGTGAACTCCTTCATCACAGACAATCATATCTCGAAAGAGAATATTGAGAAAATGAAGGGGAAAAACATAAATCTCCTGATTGGATAATTGAAAGGGAAAAAGAGACCCGGCCCTCGTACCCATTTATATTATATTACAAATATAAGTACAATCTGCCTGCATTCCCATGCCTTTTCATCTCACTCACTGAACGAACCGGATTCAGTCAGGGACTGAAAGCCTTTCACTCAGGGACTGAATGCCATTCAGTCCTTGAGTCATTGCACCCCCTCTCAGAAGGTATCAGGAAGGAGGTATAGCAAACCACCCACCCCGTAAAAACAAGCAATAAAATTATAGGACATCCTCCTCTGAAAGCCGATATGCTTCCCTGACCACTTCCTGCGGATAGCCGCACATCTCGATAATCCGGATGGCATTACGTTCCGTCACCGGTCCCGGCTTCAACTTATAATCAAAAGACAATGTATTGTCGGCAACACACTCACAAAAATGAAACAATTCATATTCGTCCTCAAGTAAGGAAGCCAGTTCGACATCGTGAGTGGAAGCAAACACAATACTGTTCTTGTGCGCCAAAGCAGACAGCACAGCTTTGGCTATAGCTATCCGTTCCACCGTATTCGTCCCCTTGAACAACTCGTCCAGCAGGAAAAACCGCCAACACTCCTTTCCGGCTTCCAGCATCTCTCGAACAATTTGCACCTCCTGCAGAAAGAAACTTTTTCCCTCCATCAGACTATCCTCCAGATGGATAGCAGAATATAACGCAGTATCCATAGGAAAACGGAAACTGCGAGCAAAACAAGTATGGAGCACTTGTGCGGAAAGCAGGTTAAGTCCGATGGCACGGATAAAAGTTGTCTTACCGGACATATTGGAGCCGGTAACAAGGACAGATTTGCCACAGAGTGTAATGTCATTAGGGATACAACGTTCTATAAGCGGATGATAAAGCCCTTCTGCATGAAACGTTTCACCCTCGCTGCAAGCTTCCGGTAAAACATAATAAGGCAGCCCATTCCGGAGTTCGGAAACAGAGCAAAGCACATCCACCAATCCGAAATAGCGGAAAACCTCTTCAATCTGTTCCTGTCTACCCTGCAATAGAAAGAAAGCCTTGGAAACCGGAATAACTTCCCGCAGAAAAAACACATTCACTATCTCGGTGAAGAAATAAGCGAAAATGGCGATGTCGCTCTCCAGTCTGATACTGAAACGGAAAGTGGAAAGTTTCTTTCGCAACGGATGCAATGCCTGCAAAGTCTTTTGGATATCCCGATGCACGGATGCACACAACGGAATCTGTGCCAACTTCTCCGCTTGCCTGAGCAACTGCCATAACTGAGGAATGGAAAAGAAATAGCCCTGAATCCGCGCCTTGCTGCGATAGTGCAGTACCATGTTCACCAATACCGATGTGCACAAAATCCCCAAAACATAAAGCGAAGACGTAATGTAAACTATTCCCAACAAAACAAAAGGCGCGAATTGCAAGATAGTCAGCAAACGGTAAAAGCGGCGGGAATACACGGGATGGGAAATGGAGAATAGCGATGCAATGGTATAAGCATCCGGCGTATCCAGTTTCCGCAACTCCGACCGGATTTCTGCACGCAACTCCTTGTCAGCAGAAAGCTTACGAATCACTTCCTCTTGTTCCGAAATCTCCGAAAGACGGTTGTAATGCAACACGTCGTAGAGGTACTGTCGGCCCACACAAGAAGAGGTACGGTCAGCCCATTCGAAAAAATCATCCAGATTGAGGTCATCCCAGGTTTTCTGCGACACCAAATGTTCTGTCTCCCTCGCCGACCGGTACTCGTGGTATAGCGATATATCCGAAAATGACTGTTCCATCAAAGAATTATTTGGAATGATGCACAAAAATAATGAAAAGATTGCATTCTATCTAATTTCCTTGCTGCTTTCCCTATATTATGTTTACTTTGCGGATACAAACACTTTTCATTACTTCACCATTAAAATTATAACAAGATGAAACACACTTTTTTCACATTGACACTGTTTTTACTGGCCTTACTGTCAACATCATGCGGAAACAAGAAAGTAGCATATCAGAATCCCCTGCCCATGGCCTTCGGAGACCCGTTCCTACTGAAAGCTTCCGACGGCAAATACTATATGTACGGAACGGGCGGAGTATCGAACGGTTTTAAAGTATACTCCTCCGATGACCTGGTGACATGGACAGACGAGGGTCCCATCTATCAAGGCGGCACCTCCGACTCATGGGCCACCGACTGTTTCTGGGCACCCGAAGTGTATGAACGGGACGGCAAATACTACCTATGGTTCAGCGCCAACTGGAAGGAAAATCCCACTAAGGAGCAAGAGAACTTCCGTATCGGTGTAGCCGTAGCCGATAAGCCTACCGGCCCTTTCAAAGACCTGTTCAACCAACCGGTATTCGACCCCGGCTATCCTATCATCGACGCAAACATACTCTTTGACGATGCTTCCGGAAAGACCTACCTCTACTACTCCCGCTGCTGCTACAAACATGCCGTTGAAAGCGAAGTTTCAGCATGGGCTAAAGAAAAGGGCTGGTTTGACGAGATTGAGGAAAGTTGGATTTACGGCGTGGAACTGAAACCAGATTTCTCCGGTATCATCGGAGAACCGGTAGCACTGCTTTGCCCGCCCCAGACAATGGACGACCCTCAAGCGGAATGGGAGAACCGCTCGGTGACTTCACATGAAGTCAACAGACGCTGGACAGAAGGTTCGTATATCGTGAAGCACAAAAATCTTTACTATATGCTGTACTCTGCAAACTTTTTCGGAGGGAAAAATTATGCGGTGGGTTATGCTACCTCCCAGAACCCCTTAGGACCATTCACAAAAGCTGCCAACAATCCGGTGCTGCAAAAGGATACAGAGCAAGGCGGCATCGTGACCGGAACCGGGCATTGTATGCTCATCGATATTCACAACCGCCTCTACTGTGTCTATCATGGACGCACCGAAACCACTGGTGACGAACGAATGGTATTCATCGACCCCATAGACATCCAACCGGACGGGAAACTGGTAGTCCACGGACCGAATACGGATTTACAGAAAATCACATATTAAAGCCATCAGGCGCAGACTGCACAGCATGTCACGGTTCATTATTCTCCGTGGTTCTCCTATACATTCCGCGCCTGATGAAAATTAAAAAGGACATATCCATACACAACAATCCGCTCCATATTTGTTCCTGACTTCAATTCTATTTTCACCGGTATCCAATACAATGCCTTTCCATTCCAGTACATTTACGGAATCAGGTTTTGCAGTCCCATATGCTTTGCCATTGATATACAATTTGGCAGCTCCGCTATTGCTGAATACTTGCACA
>UMHF01059757.1_pt1 | contig 16114 bp, 11 predicted proteins | sample 1965431 | NCBI WGS metagenome assembly UMHF01 (sample SAMEA4836088, study PRJEB28245) | human gut metagenome | biome: gut microbiome; material: fecal sample | place: Denmark | collected 2008
TCTCACGCCGTTAACGTGGGTTCGATTCCCGCACGGGTCACCAGGAAGAGCACCTTAGCGTAAGCTAAGGTGCTTTTTTGTATGTCTAAAACCACTCGCTAGGCGAGTGGTTCGATAAAGATTATATCGATGAGTAATGAAACTCAAACGAAGAATTTTGGAATAGTACCAGTGGGGCAATTCCAGACTGGGTTATTGGCGTATCGCCGGTAGTCCTGTATTAAAAGGTTCCATTGCAAACGAAAGACTCTCAGAAGCAGGATATTTTAGTATCCTCAGGCGCTACTACGAGTCCTTGCACTTATGCGGTTGAACCGCCGTGTACCGGTCGGTACGCACGGTGGTGTGAGAGGTCGGCTCTTAAGTTAAGAGAGCCTCCTACGCGATTTTTTTAGGTAAAAAAGCAAACAAACAGAACACTTCATTCAAATGCATATAGCGGCTATTTATTTCATACAGAGACAAATAGCGGCACAGAACAGATATAATAAAAGAAGCTATAAAAAGCAGGTATTCACGTGGAGGACGATATCGTTTCTACATGAACACCTGCTTTTTTATTTATTATTTACTGCTGGAATAAATAGTGGTAGCCAAGTATTCATCACTGACCCAACCATAAATCCCATTGTAATATACAACAACCCAGTCAGGCACATTGCTGCTATAGCCGCATTCCCATACGATGATACCGTAGGGGATATTATCCATTTTTTCATAATTTGTACCGGGACCTTTACGCATAACCAGCCCATGATCAGCAGTGGTGTAGGTACAAAGGCTATCAATTCGGCTAAGCGTTACATCTGGTGCAACGCATCCATCCGGCAGAATAACGTTGGCATTGTTTTCGGTATAATCCTGTACTTGCAGCAAGCCCCAAAGGCCATTCTGTTTTGCCCATACGCAGCCATCGCGCGCGGGGGCTAAATCTTCATATTGCCCAGCGGAAATTATCTCATTGCCGTAAACATCCAGAACCAGCTTTTGTCCGGATTGATTTTTCACAACTACCATGCCGGATAAGTCTGCGTAAGGATATTCAACAGTTTCGTTCATGATGGACAAACTCATCTGCGGCTGATAAATGCAGGGGATTACTAAAGCACCGCTTTGGTCGCAATATCCCCAGTTACCGGCTGCATCCTTTACCGCGATTAAAGATTCACCGGCCATGCAGGCATCCTGGTAGTCGAAATCGGTTAAAATTGTACCGCTTTTATCCGCAACGGCAAAAGGTGCAGAATTGTCAACAAGATAACCGGCATATTCATCATCCCAAATGCCTTGCTGGATGCCAACCAAATCAGGAGCATACACCTGTTCGATGGGCGTGCCACTAAATGTATAGACACCAATAGCAGAACGGTAAATCTGGCTGTCACCTAAAATCCACTGGATGCCATACCCGCCGTGCCCGCCCAGCATGGTTGTAAAAGGCATTTGTTGGGCAACCAGCTCCTGGTTAATCTGTTCTTCCAGGGCATTCAGCTTCTGGTAATCGTATGTATCATCTACCCCAATGGAGAGCTCCTGCTCACCATACAGGTACGGGATGCTTTCTGACAAATCTTCCAGAAAAGCATTACAGTTGGCAGCATTAAACAGGCTCCAGCGTTCGCCCTTGCGCACAGCGTACAGATTTCGGGCAGCGGCGTAACCGGCAGTGTGGGTTTCGCGGGAGAAGAGAGGAATCATCTCGTCAAAATCATATTGCGGCGGTAACTTCCAGTTGGCATTGCTAGTGGATGGTATAGCTGTGGCAACAGCTTCAATGGTCGGGGAAAGAGCAGCGGAGGAAACAGGTTTGTTTTCTGGCGCTGCAGCACAAGCGGTAAGCATTATTGCGGTGATAACACTGGCGGAAAATGAGAATAACTTCCTTTTCATGGCTTTTCACTCCTTGCGTAAATGATTTTTCGGTAAGAAGAAGAAGTAATATAAGAAAGTGAATTCATAAACCCTATAATATCTTATTTTATCAAAAATATCTGCTAATGGGAATAGCTAACAATTCTACATGGATAAATTTGGATAGTATGACAAAGATTGCAGAATTGGAGTGAAAGTCCGAATTATGGGATGAGTTATCTGCTATAATAAAAGAAACAAGGAGATGATTACCATGTTACTCGGTCATACCAAACAAATCAATGGCGTCTGGAAAATACAATCCCTAAAGCAACACAGTGAAAACGTGGCCGAGTACTGCGCACGGGCGTGCCAGCCGCTGGGACTTGAAAACTTGGGCCGTCTTACAGGCTGGCTCCATGACGCTGGGAAATCTCATAGCAACGTTCAAAAACATCTGAGAGGTCAGACAAACGAAAGAATCAATCATTCCAGCGCCGGAATGCGGTGGCTATGGGAAAATTATGGCGGAGAAACAGCTTCACCACCTTCTCGCTTGACTGCGCAAATGGCAGCATTGGCAATCGGATCCCATCACTCTGAACGTATGGATGTTTTCGACCTAGGTGGAGTAGAACCCTGGATAAAACATATGTATTCAGAGCAGGCTCAAGAGCTATATGAAGAAAGCTGCCGGGCCTTTTTTGCGGATTGCATAAGTGAAACAGAGATACGGCAAATGTTTGCCAAAGCTGCGCAGGAGGTAGAATGTCTTGTGCGGAAAATCCGAACGCAGGAAGGAAAGAAGCCGCGGCTTTGTATCTATCAGGTCATGTTGGGGTTGGCACACAGATTTTTGTTTGCAGCCCTGATCGATGCAGACTGGTTGGATTCAGGCAACTATTATAATCAAGAAGGATGCCTTCCCCCGGAGCAGCTTCCGCCATGGGATCTGATAGAAAGCAATGTTGAAAGATTCCTGAACAATTTGCAGCCCCGACATAAAATAGATACCTTGCGTGCAGAAATTTCGGAGCAATGCAAGACAGCAGGCGAATGTGCAAAGCAGGGTATTTACCGCTTGTATGTGCCAACAGGCGGAGGAAAAACATTTTCCGGGCTGCGATATTGTGTGCATGCGGCCAAAAAACTTTCGGCCCGGCATATTTTCTATGTTGCACCGTTCCGGTCGATTATCGGACAGAATGTACAGGAGTTCAAAAAGGCATTAGGCGGCAGTGAATATCTGTTGGAGCACCATACGGATGCGGTGCTGGATACAGAGGACCCCGAAATTCTCCGCCAGCTGGAACGCTGGCAGGAAGCGCCGGTGATATGTACAACTATGGTACAGATGCTGCAAACCCTGTTTTGCAGCAGGCGGCAGAATGTGCGCCGCATGGCAGCACTGGCAAATTCTATCTTGGTGTTTGACGAAATACAGTCCCTGCCCATTTGCCATACATACTTGTTCAACCAGGCGGCAAATTTCTTGGCGTACTATTTGGGGTGCGTTGTTGTTTTGTGTACGGCAACACAGCCAGCGCTAAACGAAGTAGCAAACCCTTTGCGGTTTGCATCGCCGGTGGACCTGGTCCCGGATTACCAGCTGCGCTTTGCGCAGTTCCGAAGGACAAAGATTGAAGTGCCCGAAACAGGAAATGGATTTCAGGCAGGAGAACTCGCAGAATTTGTACGGAGCAAGCAAGACGAGAATGGCAGCATTTTGATCATCTTGAATACCCGTTCGGCGGTCGAAAAGGTGTTTGAGGCTTTGAAACAATCCCAGCCGGAACATACACAACTTTACTGCCTGACCACGCACCTGTGTGCAAAGCACCGTGCAGATGTTATCGCAGAAGTTAAGCAAAAATTAAACACCTTACACGGTCAGGAACGTTTGATCTGTGTAAGCAGTCAGCTGATAGAAGCAGGCGTGGATGTAAGCTTTGATTGCGTCATTCGAAGTATGGCTGCGCTGCCCAGTGTGGCCCAGGCTTCCGGCCGATGCAACCGCAATGCGGAAAGGAAATGCCGCACGGTGTATCTTGTTAAAACCTACAATCTGGAAAATCTGGATCGACTTCCGGAACTGCGCAACGGCAGGGAAGCCACACGGCACCTGCTGCAGCAATTACAAAGGGATGCGGACCTGTTAGAGCCGGAAAGTATTTTGAGGTACTACCAGCTTTATTATGCAGAGTCCCAACAACAGGAATGGATGGGTGATCCGGTTGAATTAAAGGGGTACATTCCCCCAAAAACAGTGAATTTGTTTGACCTTTTGTCAGATAATCAGGAAAGTGTGCTAGCCTGGAAAGAGACAACAGGAAAACAAAAGTTCCCCAATTACTTGCTCCGGCAGGCGTTTGCCACGGCAGAAAGGAATTTCCATGCTTTGGAGGACATTACAACGCCGGTGGTGGTTCCCTATGGGGAAGATGGCGCGGATATGGCAACAAGACTTTCGTCCAGTAAACCGCTTACCCCCAAAATGCTGCGGGACGCACAACGCTTTACCGTTGGTATTACAACAAATGAAAAAATACGCCTGGCAGATCAAGGCGCACTGTACACAGTAAAAGAAGGGGCAGTGACAATTCTTAACAAGGAATATTACGATGACGAAAAGGGAATTCAGATAAGCCCCGGATTTATGCCAATACAATTTGCTTAACAAGGAGGGTTAGACTTTGCAATACGAAAATTCAATATCCATGCAGGTATATGGGCGTTATGCATTGTTCAGCGACCCAATTACCCGCGTAGGCGGCGAAAAATTCAGCTACCCGGTGCCCACCTACCAGGCATTGAAGGGCATTTATGAAAGCTGCTATTGGAAACCAACGTTCACCTGGGTAATTGATGAACTGCGCGTGATGAACCCGATTGAAAGACAATCAAAAGGCATCCGTCCCATTATGTACAACAATGGAAAAAACGATCTTTCCATCTATACGTACCTTTCCGATGTTTGCTACCAGGTGCGGGCACATTTTGAATGGAACGAACATCGCCCAGACCTGGAAAAAGACCGCAATGAAAACAAACATTACGCTATTGCAAAGCGTATGTTGGAACGCGGCGGCAGAAGAGATATCTTTTTGGGAACACGCGAATGCCAGGGGTATATTGAACCCTGCATTTTTGGCCTGGGAAAAGGGCATTATGATGATGTTTCATCCCTGGACCTAGGCCTAATGGAGCACGGCATTACCTATGCGGACGAAAACGGGAAAGGCGTGATGCAGGAACGCTTTTGGCACCCGGTAATGCAGAACGGAAAAATCTGTTTTTGTCGCCCGGAAGAATGCGAAATTGTGCGTGATATCCACCCGCAAAAGATGAAGACCTTTACGCTGGGTGAAACAGTCAGCGACTGCGATGATTTGTACAGGGAGGTGATACAGGAATGAGCTGGCTTAGCTATTGCTATAAAACCTACCAGAATAGCGTGTCAGAAATTGGAAAGCAGCAGCCTGGGAAAGTTCCACTACTGCCGGTGGCTCACACGACGCAGCAGGTCAACATTGAAGTGGAGCTGGACAAGGACGGAAACTTTCAGTATGCAGGCTTGCTGGCACAAGATCAAAGGACAACGATCATTCCTTGCACAGAGGAATCTTCGGCGCGGACATCCGGCATGGTGCCGCACCCGCTAGTGGATAAACTGCAATATATTGCGGCAGATTATCCCACTTTTGGTGGTAGTAAAGAATCCGGATGGCCGCTTTACCACAAGCAGTTACAAGCGTGGTGTACATCTCCTTATGCCCACCCGGCTGTGTGTACAGTCCTGCACTACCTAGAAAAAGAATGCCTGATCGCAGACCTGGTCAAGGCAAATATTTTGTTTATAGATGAAAATGGAACTCTGCCAACAAAATGGCAGGGAAACAAAGAAGACAAGCCCCCTATTTTGGATACGCTGACCGGTAGTGACCAGACGGAATCTTTTGTCCGGTTCCGCGTTGACAATGTTGATTTGTCGCGTGATACAACAGTCCGAGAAAGCTTTATCCGCTTTTATGAAACACAGTTAAAAGATATTGACTATTGCACAGTTCAGGGAATCAAAATGCCGATTTCTACATTAAGCCCGTATAAGATCCGCAACCCAGGTGACCGTGCAAAGTTGATATCCAGCAATGACAATACGAATTATACTTACCGCGGGCGCTTTGCGGATGCAGCGCAGGCACTTTCGATTGGTTATGAAACAACCCAAAAGGCACACAGCGCCTTGCGATGGTTGGTCAGCAAGCAAGGGGTAAATACAGGGGACCAGACTGTACTTGTTTGGGGAACACAGAACGAAGCAGTACCCAATGTGCTGGGGGATACTCTCGATATTGCCCAGGAATATAATCCACTAGCAGGCGATGATTGGGACGATTTTGAGGAAGATACAGAAAGGTTGCCTGCGGATACCCAAGAAGAAATTGCACGGCAGTTTAACCGGGCCATTCTGGGGTATCAGCACCAGTTGAAGGACAATTCCCAAACGGCGGTCATGATTTTGGATTCTGCTACACCTGGCCGGTTGTCCATCCGGTACTATCAGGAACTGCAGGGCTCTAAGTTGCTTGCCAATATAAAGGATTGGCACGATACGTTCCAATGGCAGCTGGAATACCGCAGTGTAGAAGAGCCGACGGAACTGGGCAAAAAGCCCAAGATCAAGAAAGTTGTCTTTGTTGGTGCGCCTGCCCCGGCGGACATTGCAAAAGCAGCCTATGGCGAAAAAGTGGATGCAAAGCTGAAACAAGCGACAATCGAACGACTGATTCCCTGTATTACCAATGGGGAACGCTTCCCGCGGGATTTGATGATCAGCGCGGTAGATCGGGCAACAAACAGCATTGGCCTGGATTATTGGGAACAACAAAAAACACAAAACATTGCCTGCGCCCTTGTGCGTGGGTACTATCATAGAAATAAGAAGGTGGATTATCCGATGAATGTTGATGAAACCATTAAAGACCGAAACTATTTGTTTGGGAGAATTTTAGCCTGTGCAGAACAGATTGAAAGACGGGCGTTGATTCAGCTAGGAAATGAGAGCGAAAAACGTTTGACAAATGCAGAGCGTTTAAGAACCGCGTTTGCTCTGCACCCGGCAGCAACAACACTTCTTTTGGATAAAAAATTAAATCCGTACCTGAACAGAATGAAAAACCGTAACGGAATGGATAGCCAAAGGTATGCGATGATGCAAGAATTATTACATAAGATTGGCACAGAAAACTTTACGAACAAAAGACTTGGTGAGCTGTATCTGATTGGCTATGCCGACCAGATGATGGACTTTAAGGCCGAAAATGCAGAATATAAAGCGAAAGCAAAAAAGCAGGAGGAATAAAAGATGGCTGTGCTGCAGAATAAAATCGACTTTGCACTTGTGATTGCTGTAAACCATGCGAACCCGAACGGTGACCCGCTGAACGGAAACCGCCCGCGCGAAACGTATGAGGGACTGGGTGAAATTTCGGATGTGTGCCTGAAACGCAAGATCCGCAACCGCATGATGGACCTTGGCCAGAATGTGTTTGTCCAGTCGGACGACCGCTGCAATGATGGCTTCAAAAGCCTGAAAGACCGTGCAGACGGCTGCCCAGCAGTGAAAAAAGCTGAAAAAGATAAAGATGCTTATGCAAAGGCTGCCTGTGAAACCTGGCTGGATGTGCGCAGCTTTGGCCAGGTGTTTGCTTTTAAGGGGAAAGAATCCAAGGGCGATGGTGTTTCCGTTGGCGTGCGCGGCCCGGTATCTATTCATCCGGCTTTCAGCGTGGACCCGATTGATGTCGATGATATCCAGATCACAAAGAGCGTGAACGGTACGACTGGCGAAAAGAAGTCAAGCGATACCATGGGTATGAAGCACCGTGTGGCTTTTGGCGTGTACACAACCTTTGGCAGCATTAACTGCCAGCTGGCAGAAAAGACCGGCTTTACAGATGAAGATGCAGAAATCATCAAAGAAGCGCTGCGCACACTGTTTGAAAACGATAGTTCCTCTGCCCGCCCGGATGGCAGTATGGAGGTGGTTCGCCTGTATTGGTGGCGTCATAACTGCAAAAGCGGACAGTATTCCTCGGCAAAGGTCCATCGCTGTCTGCATGTGGAGCTAAAAGAAAGTGTGGCACAAGCACACCGGGTGGAAGATTATAATATTACTTGCGATACCCTGAACGGATTGACACCGGAAGTGTATGATGAATACTGATGACTATCTGCAAATGTCTGGCATCCAGCACTTTGCATTCTGCCGCCGCCAATGGGCACTTGCGTACTTGGAACAACAATGGTCCGAAAACCAACGCACCGCCGAAGGACGTCTGCAGCATACCCGCTGCCATGATGTTACCCTGACGGAAAAACGCGGCGATTTGCTGATCGCCCGCGGTATGAGGGTCGTCAGCCACCGCTTAAAACTGACCGGCGACTGCGATGTGGTAGAGTTTCACAAGGATCCAAACGGCGTGTCATTGCAGGGCCGCCGCGGCCTGTGGCAGCCCATGCCCGTGGAATATAAGCATGGCCGCAGCAAGGTAAACGATGCCGACCGTTTGCAACTCTGCGCACAGGCCATGGCGCTGGAAGAAATGCTGGTGTGCGAGGTGCCGGAAGGGGAAATCTTTTATGAAGAAACCCGGCAGCGGGAACATGTTTCCCTGACACCGGAACTGCGCAGCACCGCGCAGACCATGGCGGATGAGATGAACCGCCTGTTTGCGCGCGGCTATACCCCAAAAAGCAAACCCGGCAAGCATTGCAATGCCTGCTCACTGAAAGAGCTTTGCCTGCCGGCGCTGTATCAGCAGGCAGACCCGGCGGCGTATCTGCGGGAGCATATTGAGGAGGGCGCGCCATGAGAAAGCTGCTCAACACCCTGTTTGTCATCAATGAGGACGCTTACCTGACATTGGATGGCGAAAACCTTGTTGTTACCCGCAATAAGCAGGAAACCCACCGCTATGCCCTGCATACGCTGGAAGGCATCGTCTGCTTTACTTACGCGGGTGCCAGCCCCGCTTTGATGGGAGCTTGTGCCCGGCGGGGCATTGACCTTTGCTTTTTTGACCCGTATGGCAGATTTCAGGCCCGCACCGTGGGGGAAGAACGCGGCAATGTGCTGCTGCGTCAGACGCAGTACCGCGTGTCGGATGACCCGGCCCAGAGCTGTCGCTATGCCCGGAGCTTTATCCTTGGTAAAGTGTATAACGCACGCTGGGTGCTGGAACGCGCAACCCGCGATCATCCCCAGCGTGTCCCGGTCGAAAAACTGAAACGCACCTCCACCCAGCTGGCCGCCGCGCTGCCGCTGATACAGACCAGCGATGATCCGGAACAGCTGCGCGGCCTGGAAGGCGAGGCAGCCCAGCGATACTTTGACTGCCTGAATGACCTGATTCTGCAGCAAAAGCAGGATTTTGTGTTTGAGGGCCGCAGCCGCCGTCCACCGCTGGACAATGTGAATGCGCTGCTTTCGTTTGCCTACAGCATGCTGGCGCGGGAGTGTGCATCCGCCTTGACCGCTGTGGGCCTGGACCCTTATGTTGGCTTTATGCACCGCCCGCGCCCCGGCCGCAAAAGTCTGGCACTTGACCTGATGGAAGAACTGCGGGCGGTTTATGCAGACCGGCTGGTCATCAGCTGCATCAATCAAAAGATCATCACGGCAAAACACCTGCAAAAACAGGAAAATGGTGCCGTACTGCTGACGGATGATGGCCGCAAAGCTTTCCTGACCGCATGGCAGAACAAAAAGAAGGAAGAAATCACCCATCCGTTTTTGAAAGAAAAACTGCCCTGGGGGCTGGTGCCCTATGTTCAAGCGCTTTTGCTGGCCCGTGCTCTGCGCGGCGACCTGGAAGTGTACCCACCGTTTTTCTGGAAGTGAGGTGCCGTTATGTTGGTGCTTGTAACCTATGATGTCAACACCGAAACAGCCGCCGGTCGTCGCAGGCTGCGCAAAGTAGCAAAAGTCTGTGTAGACTACGGCCAGCGGGTGCAAAACTCTGTATTTGAGTGCCTGCTGGATGCCGCGCAATACACGATGTTCAAAGCAAAATTGACCGAACTGATCGATTCGGAATCGGACAGCCTGCGCTTTTATCAACTGGGAAACCATTACAAAAGCAAAGTCGAGCATGTGGGTCTGCACCCGGATTTTGATCAGGATGGAATCTTGTTTGCTTAGTGCGAGGGGAAGGCAATCATAAAATTCCCGGTTCCTTCGCACCAGAAAATATGGAAAAAACAGGGGCAGAAAGGGTAAAATACAGCCTTGCCTGTCAGCATGAAGATGCAATCTCCATAAAATTTGTTTCATATGCGCAAAAGTGCCCCACTGTTTTGTGCACTTTTGCTGTCGCTCTCCGCAAGGAGAGCGTGGATAGAAATAATAGAAGACTTGCTACCGTCCACAACGCGGAGATTGTCGCTCTCCGCAAGGAGAGCGTGGATAGAAATCAAGAAATCTCCCTCACCAGAACAAGGAAAAGAGGGTCGCTCTCCGCAAGGAGAGCGTGGATAGAAATTGGAAGGGTGGAACGCCATCGAGCAGCCCATGACAGTCGCTCTCCGCAAGGAGAGCGTGGATAGAAATGGAAAAGTGAGGAAAACACAATGCAGGTTATGATGTCGCTCTCCGCAAGGAGAGCGTGGATAGAAATTCGGCTTCGGTGTCTCCGCTGTGGTACTCATCCGTCGCTCTCCGCAAGGAGAGCGTGGATAGAAATATTGTCTTCTTCGTCCATCTCTGTGCCAAGATACAAGGTCGCTCTCCGCAAGGAGAGCGTGGATAGAAATATTCCGCTCAAGATCTCCAGGTACACCGCGCGGCCGTCGCTCTCCGCAAGGAGAGCGTGGATAGAAATAAAAAATGCCATGGAAATAAATGGAAGCCATGGCGTCGCTCTCCGCAAGGAGAGCGTGGATAGAAATCCCGGTGCCCTCTGCCATGTCGATGCAATACTGTAGTCGCTCTCCGCAAGGAGAGCGTGGATAGAAATGACTTTGCCCGCCGGGTTCCATATGGGGCATGCAAGTCGCTCTCCGCAAGGAGAGCGTGGATAGAAATGCTAAATAATGATTTAGCGAACATCAAATTGACGGTCGCTCTCCGCAAGGAGAGCGTGGATAGAAATTACATGAAAACCAGAAGAAAATGTGACGTATCGAAGTCGCTCTCCGCAAGGAGAGCGTGGATAGAAATTGAAAAGCAAATCCGGCCTGAATGTTAAGCATGATGTCGCTCTCCGCAAGGAGAGCGTGGATAGAAATTATGCACAGGCGCAGCTTGTAAACGGTGTGCAGAAGTCGCTCTCCGCAAGGAGAGCGTGGATAGAAATTACCAAAATGATGCAACAAAAATACATAATAGGAGTCGCTCTCCGCAAGGAGAGCGTGGATAGAAATTGCCCAGCTGGGGCCGTCCTGGGGAGCATCCGCCAGTCGCTCTCCGCAAGGAGAGCGTGGATAGAAATCACCGTGCGCTTGCCGTCTGTGATTTTCATTTCTCGTCGCTCTCCGCAAGGAGAGCGTGGATAGAAATTATCTGCTTTTAAGGTTTTACTGTGGTATTAAAGTCGCTCTCCGCAAGGAGAGCGTGGATAGAAATGATTTTATCGGAAAGATAAGCCACAAAGCGGTCAGTCGCTCTCCGCAAGGAGAGCGTGGATAGAAATGATTTTTTGGATTTGTCGAATGTTTAGTTTTGCGTCGCTCTCCGCAAGGAGAGCGTGGATAGAAATTGGGCATTAAGTAATGAAGATCACCCCCACGGGGGTCGCTCTCCGCAAGGAGAGCGTGGATAGAAATAATACCTTGCCCTGGTTTGCGCTCAGGCTATCTGGTCGCTCTCCGCAAGGAGAGCGTGGATAGAAATGTTATCGTGCCCGCCAAATGGCTCACTATCTCGGTCGCTCTCCGCAAGGAGAGCGTGGATAGAAATCATTCCGTCCGACAATAAAAAATAGGCCGTCTGTGTCGCTCTCCGCAAGGAGAGCGTGGATAGAAATAACATTGGTGCAAATTATCATATCCGGGTACGCAGTCGCTCTCCGCAAGGAGAGCGTGGATAGAAATCGTCTTTCGCGGCTGGACGTTGAATATTAACGGGTCGCTCTCCGCAAGGAGAGCGTGGATAGAAATTCGGATGGGGTTGTTTCCGGCTCCGGGGATTATGGTCGCTCTCCGCAAGGAGAGCGTGGATAGAAATTATAGACGATTTTGAACCGTCTAGCACACGTAAAGTCGCTCTCCGCAAGGAGAGCGTGGATAGAAATCTCGGTACAATGCAGATTGTAATTATCGTAGTGGAGTCGCTCTCCGCAAGGAGAGCGTGGATAGAAATCGTCTGGTTGTTGGCTTCCTATGCATTCCTGGTGGGTCGCTCTCCGCAAGGAGAGCGTGGATAGAAATTGTGCTGGATACCTAAGACTGTAACACCCATGTAGTCGCTCTCCGCAAGGAGAGCGTGGATAGAAATAAGTATGTTGTGCAATGTAGAAAAACGCTGGGCGTCGCTCTCCGCAAGGAGAGCGTGGATAGAAATTAATAGTCTTGATGATATCCTTGCTGGTGTCAACGGTCGCTCTCCGCAAGGAGAGCGTGGATAGAAATAAGTATGTTGTGCAATGTAGAAAAACGCTGGGCGGTCGCTCTCCGCAAGGAGAGCGTGGATAGAAATAATCCACTCGAAACAATCATAATTCTGACGAAACAGTCGCTCTCCGCAAGGAGAGCGTGGATAGAAATGTCACACTGTCAGCTTTAGCGCCTAAACAGAATCGTCGCTCTCCGCAAGGAGAGCGTGGATAGAAATGGCCCGCAAGCCATCTATCCAAGTTCGACACCTCCCGTCGCTCTCCGCAAGGAGAGCGTGGATAGAAATGAAGGTATTAATTTTTGGCAGAGCATCGAAACCCCCGTCGCTCTCCGCAAGGAGAGCGTGGATAGAAATTTTCTTGTCTATGGGTCTTGATGGGAGGTTCAAAGTCGCTCTCCGCAAGGAGAGCGTGGATAGAAATATAACGGGCCTTATTCGGGCGCTCGCGCCCTCAGCGTCGCTCTCCGCAAGGAGAGCGTGGATAGAAATGCAAGATTGTGGGCGTGCCTGTGCCTGGCTCCAAGCGTCGCTCTCCGCAAGGAGAGCGTGGATAGAAATTGATGAAAGGAGCTATATGTGCCCTTAAAAGATGTTAAGGTCGCTCTCCGCAAGGAGAGCGTGGATAGAAATGCAGTATACCGGCAATCCGACAGCGTTTGGCAGCGTCGCTCTCCGCAAGGAGAGCGTGGATAGAAATTGACACATTCGGCGCCTCTCCTGTTGACATTCGCGTCGCTCTCCGCAAGGAGAGCGTGGATAGAAATTGCAACCGATGTAGTGGCGGCCCTGCTTGCTTTCGTCGCTCTCCGCAAGGAGAGCGTGGATAGAAATATCATTATATTTGTAAGGAGGTGCTTGTATTGGGTCGCTCTCCGCAAGGAGAGCGTGGATAGAAATAACAGTCTGGAATCTAAACAAATTGACCCCTCTGTCGCTCTCCGCAAGGAGAGCGTGGATAGAAATCTTCCAAGTATGCATTGTAGCTCGAGGACTGTTGTCGCTCTCCGCAAGGAGAGCGTGGATAGAAATAGGGATGTCTTGCCGGTGTAGCTCTCTTTGACACGTCGCTCTCCGCAAGGAGAGCGTGGATAGAAATGGAATAATCAAGGGTGCCGGTTAATTTGGCATGAGGTCGCTCTCCGCAAGGAGAGCGTGGATAGAAATAACCCATGGGACGCGCACCGCGTCAAGGTATACAGTCGCTCTCCGCAAGGAGAGCGTGGATAGAAATAGAGACGTCTGCCAGTCCTCTAAGCTGATGTACCAGGGGTCGCTCTCCGCAAGGAGAGCGTGGATAGAAATACGCTGCTGGGCACCCCCGACACCTGGGCCGAACCGTCGCTCTCCGCAAGGAGAGCGTGGATAGAAATGGTGGAGGCTTGTAATTACAACCCCGTGCCATGGCGTCGCTCTCCGCAAGGAGAGCGTGGATAGAAATACCGACACGATCAGCGACTACTTACGGGCCAATAGGTCGCTCTCCGCAAGGAGAGCGTGGATAGAAATACATGTGGCTTACTCATCTTACTCATTGTTTGCGGGTCGCTCTCCGCAAGGAGAGCGTGGATAGAAATAACTTATTCCGATGGCGTTGTTTCCGGCTCCGGCGTCGCTCTCCGCAAGGAGAGCGTGGATAGAAATAAGTATGTGGTGCAATGCCGGAAAGTGTTTGGTGTGTCGCTCTCCGCAAGGAGAGCGTGGATAGAAATTTCTATCACAATTTGAACCTCCCATCAAGCCCCGTCGCTCTCCGCAAGGAGAGCGTGGATAGAAATCCCCTATTGATGTTTTGGCTGTTTCGGCTCTGCCGTCGCTCTCCGCAAGGAGAGCGTGGATAGAAATTTAATTGATGAAATTCAATTGGAATTTAACTCGCGTCGCTCTCCGCAAGGAGAGCGTGGATAGAAATCTCTGGTGGGGCGTGCGCAAGGCCGTTGGCAGCCTGTCGCTCTCCGCAAGGAGAGCGTGGATAGAAATATGATATGTCCGCCGCGTGGAACCGTTTCACGCGTCGCTCTCCGCAAGGAGAGCGTGGATAGAAATATAGAACTCTTGCCTTGGGGGGCTGGGGGCGCGGTCGCTCTCCGCAAGGAGAGCGTGGATAGAAATGTATCAACTCTATGACACATATGCAAAGGTGCTGGTCGCTCTCCGCAAGGAGAGCGTGGATAGAAATCCTTTCCATGGGCTTGGACGGGAGGTTTAAACTTGTCGCTCTCCGCAAGGAGAGCGTGGATAGAAATCTTTGTCCCGTTTGACGTTATCCGCCCGGCGATGTCGCTCTCCGCAAGGAGAGCGTGGATAGAAATCTGACATTCCCGCCAATTATGACGCTACTTCGGCTGTCGCTCTCCGCAAGGAGAGCGTGGATAGAAATAGGAGATCACCACCATGAAAAGCATTAACAAGTCGTCGCTCTCCGCAAGGAGAGCGTGGATAGAAATTGCTACTTCTCTTCTGGTCTATCTTGCATTGATTGTCGCTCTCCGCAAGGAGAGCGTGGATAGAAATGCTCTGTCGGATTCTGTTTAGGCGCTAAGGCGGAGTCGCTCTCCGCAAGGAGAGCGTGGATAGAAATACACCACCCAAAGTCCAAGCACTTGCGGTTGGCAGGTCGCTCTCCGCAAGGAGAGCGTGGATAGAAATATTTTGAATAAGGAGTTGATTATAAATGGCAAGCTGTCGCTCTCCGCAAGGAGAGCGTGGATAGAAATGTTGCGGCCCCCTGCGTGCTCTTTGCCGGCGGAATGTCGCTCTCCGCAAGGAGAGCATGGAATGTTTCTCTTTCTGACTGTTCAGGGTGGTTTTGTTCATGCGGATATCCGCTTTAATCTTAAAAATTGCTATAGTAAAAAACTCTCGCATAAAATAATATAAAAATATTATATTATCTACTTGACAAGGTACCCCGGCGGGGTATATAGTGAATATACCCCGCCGGGGTACCTTGCATATGATGGGAGGGTAACATAATGCAGGAAAACGAAAAGAAGGAACCGTGTTGCTGCTGTGCACACAAAACAAAGCATCGCAGTGAAGAAGAGTATAAAAGCCTGGTCCACAGACTGAATCGGATCGAAGGGCAGATTCGGGGCATCCGTGGGATGGTGGAAAACGAAGTGTATTGTCCGGATATTTTGGTGCAGTCGGCGGCGGTAACGGCGGCGATGAACGCGTTCAACCGTGAGCTGCTGGCAAACCATATCCGCACCTGTGTGGCGGATGGTATCCGTGCCGGGAATGACGAAGTTGTGGATGAGCTGCTGAAAACGCTGCAGAAACTGATGAAATAAGCATTGCCTGCACAAAATAGCAGAAGCAGAACATGAAATAAATGCACGAGTGTTTGAGCCAGCAAAAATGCCATGCCAGTGCCCAGTATGATTGTTTTTCTGTTCACAAACCATCGGTAAAAGTTTGTGTAACATTACCAGAGCCATGAATAAATGTCAGTCATTCCCTGTGAGAGGGTGTGGATAGAAATGCCGCATCGGCCTTGGTTGCCCCCAACGTATCGCTCTCCGCAAGGAGAGTGTGGATAGAAATGGTAACCTCAATAATATGTCGAATTGCAGGCTAGCCGCTCACCAAAAGGGGAGTGAGGATAGGGCAACACCGCACAATTCCCGCCTTGCGGCTTAAGCACCG
>UMHF01004784.1_pt1 | contig 15338 bp, 18 predicted proteins | sample 1965431 | NCBI WGS metagenome assembly UMHF01 (sample SAMEA4836088, study PRJEB28245) | human gut metagenome | biome: gut microbiome; material: fecal sample | place: Denmark | collected 2008
TCGCCATCGGACAGCTGCCCGTGGCGAAGAATCCGTGTAGGAATAATATCTTCTTCATGCTCTAATCTTCAATGTCTTGTTTACTTTGTGTCTATTATCTTGTAGCAGAGATATTTGGGGGTACTAACTTATCTGATATGTTGTAATCTAAATATTTCTTTCTGCTTTTCTATTTCTTCCTTAAGTTGCTGTTCTGTAGGAAGATATGTAAGATATTTTGAAGCAAATAATTGCTTGCTGTCATGCAAGATGGAAAATCTTGCGATATCCTGGCTGGTTTCCGAACAGAGTAGTATGCCGATGGTCGGATTGTCGCCTTCTGTGCGTTTCAGTTCATCATACATTCTTACATACATATCCATTTGTCCTACGTCCTGATGGGTGATCTTGGTCGTTTTCAGGTCGATCAGTACAAAACATTTCATCAGGTAATTGTAGAATACCAGGTCTATGTAGTAGTCCTGGGTATCGGTGATGATGTGCTGCTGTCGCTCTACGAAGGCATAGCCTTTGCCCATCTCCATCAGAAATTTCTGAAGATGGGTGATGATGGCACTCTCCAGTTCACTTTCCGAGAAGCTCATGTCTCGGGATAAGCCCAAGAATTCTGTCACCATTGGCGACTTGATGAACATGGCAGGTGAGTCTGCGTATCCTTTTGTAAGGGTTTTCATCTCGTTCTCTACCTCATCTTTGTGTTCATTGCTGGTTTGCAGGAGTCGATAATAGTATTGTGAAGCAACATTGCGGTCGAGGGTTCTTGTGCTCCACATTTGTTCGGCTGCTTCTTGTATGTACCACAACCTCGCTTGTGCATCATCCACCCTTAAAATACATCTTAAATGTGACCAAGAAAGATTTTGCACACGCGTGTGCAAAATCTCCCAATCAGGGAAATATTGGTATAATTGCTTGAAATAGGCAAGGTTACGAACACCATAGCCGGAGCCGAATTCAGTCGTCAACTGCTGAGATATGGACTTGATGAGCTGTATTCCATAATCAGCACGCTGCTTGCCAAGCTGCTCTTCTTCAACAATACGTTTGCCAATTTCCCAGTTTGAGCGTATCAGGGTTTCGTTGATAGATTGATACGCCCTGTTTCTTGCCCTTGTGATGATGGTTCTGATATCATCTATGACATGTGCATCTATATTTATAATATTCTTTTCCATCTATATATTTTTTTATTTCTTTTTCCTTACTTCCCAATGACCGCTATACTAAGCCATGCTCAACTCCATATTAGCACAATATATCTGCAAAAATACAAAAAATATTCAGAAAAGTGATTATATGGATGGATTTTTGTTTGCAGGGCGAACTTGATTTAACCTTATTTTATAAGATAGAGGGATGATTTAAAAAACCGAAATCCTTAATGACACTTAATGACACCCACTCTTAATGACACCCTCGGAATGATAACGAAACTTGATACTAACACTTGAAAAATAAAAGACGACCGCTCCCCTCATGATTTTGAGGAAGCGGTCGTCTTATAGGGATTCATCAAACTCTCTGTCTGATTGTAATTCTAAAACCACATTTTCGGTGAGGTAAATTCAAAACTCAAACCATACTGGATTTATACCTTTTTATGTATACAAGAATGCAACTTAACATTCTACATTCAACATGATATATATGCGATATTTCATCCCATGCAACTCGAAACGCCCAGCGAGGTGGCAAGCGCCGTAAGAATGCTGATGGCGATTTGAAGAATGGTCTTCCATGTGTCTGCTTTCATCTTACTCATTTTACTTGATTTTTAAAGGTTAAACTAAATATTTGTGTGTGTTTTCATAAGATTCATTTCATCTTAGATTATTTTAGTGGTTCTGGGAGGGTAGGGGTCCCCCGTCGGTTGTTGCTCCGACGGGGGGCACTTCTACAGCTCGTTGTCCTCGCCACTGCCGTCCTGTCCTGCGTCGCCCTTATTGTCGCCGCTTGGGTTGGAACCGGTGCCCTGGCTGCTGCCGCCACTCTGCTCGGTATTGCCGCCTGCAGAGCCCGTACCGCCGCTTGGGTTAGAGCCGCTGCCGTCTGAACCGCCGTCAGGAGTAGTTGGAGTGCTGATGTCCACGTTGGCTTTGCCCTCCTTGATGGCCTTGATGACTGCAGCCTGAGCGCTGCGGCTGGCTACGAGGTTGAACTCTGCATCGGCAATGAGGTTCTTGAACTCGGCGCCTGGCTCCCACTGAACCTTCACGTCGGTGATGTTCTGAGCGGTGAACTTGTCTGCATCCTCAGCGCCCTTGGATGAGAGGAGAATGGAGAAATCACCGAGATCGCCCAGACGGATTTTCTTGCCTTCGAGGAGCTGCTCTCTCATGCAATCTACGGTGATGTAGAGGATGGCAGAGATGTCTGCGCGAGAATACACGCTGCCGTGGCTGGAGATGTGCTTGGCGAACTTCTCGATGGTCATCACATCAGAATACTGAGATACGGCAAAGGCATTCTTCTTCTCGGTCTTCACCAGGTTGAGGTCTGCCTGGTCGGGGTTCTTACCCTCTCGTTTTGCCTGGTTGATACGTGATTTAGCCTGATTGATAGCAAGGAGGTTACTGTTCACTGAGCGCATGGTAATACTGTAGTTAATCATAATTTGTGTGTGTTTAAATGGTTGATATTTCAATTCCCCAGAAGCCCTGTTTCTTGCCCTTATTTGGGTCGTTATTGATGTCCGGCGCCTGACACCTATCGAGACTCAAATGTGTCGTCTGTAAAGACTGACTTGGGGGTACAAGAGAAGCTTTCTTTCGATTGCTGGTGCAAAGATATAACTTTTCTGAGCCGAAAACAAGAATATGGCAAAAAAAGTTTGAAAAAACTCTGTAAGCCGCTGATTGATAGCTATATACGTAAAAGCTGATTTTGCATTTTCATATCCCATGGAAGACAAAAGGTGACAAAGGTGTCATTAAGGAAGGGTGTCATTAAGTGTCATTAAGAAAAATGAAAGTGTCATTTTTGGCTATAGTATAATATATAAATATATTTATATATTATACTATAGAGGATTTTTGCGCCCCCCGAAACCTTAATGACACTTAATGACACCCTCTCTTAATGACACCCAAAGCTATCAATTTATTATTTATATGCGTTAAAAAATGTAATATTATAAAATATTTTACGATGTTTTAGTACCTTTGTAACAATCATTCGGACAATCTACTAAAGTAAACTGCCACAGGATGAAAAATAATAATAAACTATTAACTTAAAGAATAATATGGCTAAATTTGCTGACTACTATATAAAATACAAGCATGAGTTTGCCCCCTATGACTGGGAGGACAGACAGAAGCATCTTGCGACTCTATTCCAAGAAGACAAAGATATTGTTTTCGGTGAAGGAGAAGCAAGCGAAGAACAGGCAAAGAAGGGAATCCCTTATGACAAAGTGTATAATCATCGCGTCTATCATCTGGAGAGCAATCCCAACATCATCGTGATGCAGTTTGCCAATTCTATTGACATCCCCATAGAAATCAAGTATGAGAATTCTATCGCCAAGACTGAACCTTCCTGCTTTGTCATCATCGACAACCGGGAGGGGATGAGAACGATAGCCATACAGAACCGCCGCAAGGCTTTTTCGGCTCCTAAGCGAGTGGCAGAAATTCTGACACGAGAGATCAATAAAGTGCTCTTTTGTGAATATTGTTATGACCTGGAGATATTGCCAAAATATTATCCCGAAGATCTGGTTGAAGCATGGGAGAAGTTACAAGATAATACCAGAAAGATGTTCTTTGGTAATCCTAATATGAGCAAAGAGGAATTGCTGGAAAGGGTGGAAGAGCTCAAGCAGAAGAAAAAGGGATATTTTGATGATTCGCTGATTCCTGCACTTTTACAAGTGGCTTTTGCTGCCAAAGAGGACAAACATAATTTGAGAATGGAAGTAAGTTGTGAAGAAAAACTTACCTGTGCCAGTCTGAATGAAACTTCTACATATATGAAAAATATGCTCACCCTGGCAAGTGCCTCCCATACGCCCGTAGAACTGGTGACAAAGGATGGTGCTACCTACCGGTGCTTTGTGGAATCGGATGAGGAAAATACCGATAAAATTATACATAAGCAATTGGACACCCAGCTTCTGGAAATGCTTTTCAAGGGAAAGAAAAGGAACGGTGAGAAGGTAGAGCACGATGATATCATAAAGGGAGAAGCGGCCATCGTTGAGATGCTGAACGGGATGAAAAATACCTCTGTGGATGATTAAGCAATATGAACCAACAACCTACTATCAGGCAGAAAAATTATGATCATACATTTGGACAAGGAACAGGTGAGGCAGGAGAGAAGACGCTTGCTTTCGGATGATGTTTTCGTTATCTTCCATGATGCACTCAGGCAGTTTTGTCGTGAGGGCTACACTATGCTTGCCCCTGCCGAAATATATCTTTCTGCCAAGTCATTTGCCAGCGATGTATTGCTATTACCGGATGCTCTGGAGGGGATAGAAGACGAGATGGATGACATCCAGGACGATGCTGCTAATGAGGAGGAAGCCATGCTGGTGCTCATGGTGGCTTCTGCCGTGATTTTCGCAGCTGGCAAGACCTATGAGCATCTGGATGTCAAAGCCATCATTATGACTATTTATAAACGTTTGAATGACCATCCTCTCTTCTTCCAACTGCTCGAAATATGCGCCCGAAAAGAGGAGAAGAAATGGATGGAGGGTAAGCGGACCAATCTGCTGACTTGTGAACTGAATGTCATGAAAGCCGACGGTACTAAGGCCTCTGATGTCAAGGATTTTCTCCATCCCTTTCTGCAGCAGGTCTGTGAATATCCACCTGATACCATCGAGAAGGTGCTCATCCCCCTGCATGATTTGAACAGGCAGTATGAGGGGGAATTAGACAAGGAGGTAGATCTGTTGAGGCGAAAATTAGGGGTAAACACCCCAGCTCCATCGACTCCGTCTTCCTTTGTGGTAAAGGAGGGGAAAACCACCACTGTCATTACCATGATCAGAGATTACCAGTCGGGCAAATCAAAACCTAAAGATCTGGCCATGCCTGTGAGGGCGGCTATGGATGCTGGCGTTATCAGAAGACCTACCTTCAACGAATATAAGGCTATTGACGGATTAGCTTATATGACGAAGACGACTTTTACTGATTATATGAATCCTGACAACAAACCATACGAAAAAGATATGGCTTATCGGGAAATGGTAAACGGCTTCTCGAGGATTGTTTGAAAACACATCAAATGGGATAAAAAACAAGATCTGTTTACGGTCATTTTCGGTCATTTCCGGTCGTCCGGGAATGACCGATTTTATTTTCAGGCACTTACACTACCTTATATTATCTTTGCACTCGGATTTGAGAACTGTACATTCTCATTTCCGAGTGTTTTCATTTTAAATAGCATCTATTCTTATAGTACCTATTTATATAATATCAACCTGAGCGGAGGCGGGGAACCTCACAACGTGATTGAAGATGGCCATCGGTAATCCACGGCTTCTCTCGCAATACCGATCAGGAATCATGGAAGATAAGAAACATCGGCCTACGGCTCTGGTCATTGCCTATGAAGCCGTGATAAAGCTGGGCTATACGCACAGCAAACTGGCAAGGCTCGACAGCAGCATCAACTATCCTACGCTGAGGAACATCAGAGAAGGGAAGGAGATGAAGAATGCTACGGAACGGTTCTATCTGAAACTGTTCTTCAACCTTATTAATAAGGAATATGAAAGGCGAATGGCCAATGGGGGCGTTGGAGCCGGCAGCCTGCTTATCGTGATGAAAAACATCCTTGAAGCAGAGCTGAAATAAAAAGTGGTGAAAAGATGAGGGGGCATTCTTTCACCAACTGTTCCAACACATTCAAAGACTTCCTATCTTTGCAACAGCTTTCAGCAAGATCGGAGCTGCTAACTAAGGAGCCTTGAAAGGAAGGCGAGGTCTTGTTTCTTTGATTATGAATGCAATGATTCTAAGAGTTGTTAAGCAGGGCGAGCCTTTCTCTGTACAGAGTCAGAAGAGTGAGAATGGCCAGATGATGAAGTGCAACATCATGTTGCAGGAGTTGGGCGGCAAGTACGAAAACCAATATGCTGCAGCCATGCTGGGTAATGCTGCTCAATGCAAATTCTATCCTGGGGATTTGGTGGTGGCTACACTCAGATTCACGGCAAGAGAGTATAATGGGCAGGTGTATCAGGACATCCTCGTGACGGACATTGAAAAGGCGTTTTTAAAGGTAAAAGGGTAAAAAGGTAAAAAGAGCTTCGCAGGGAAAGACTTGCGCTGGTTCTGTAACAAAATTATTAATCTGAGTTGGGACGGACGGAGGATTTTCTTAAGTAAAGCGCGCAACATTCCAGATGTTTCTCCTCGAAAATTTCAATTCAGACATGAAGAAAAATAATGCTAAAAGGGGCAACCAGAAAAACAATGGTTGCAATCAGTTCCAACAGAATAATGGCTGCCAGCACGTGCAGTTGGGTGGTGTGGCTTTCTATGATGAGAGCAAGTGTTTTCTCTTTGCGCCCAACCAACAGGGAGTGACAAATCAAGTACCGGGATTCCGTACGCAGGGCATTGCCCAGCAGTTGACGGATGGCACTTTCGACTTCATAATGAAACCAAGAATCCGTTCGCAGGCTCAACTCATCAGAAAGTTGGCTCACGGACGTCTGAGCAAAACCAAAGATGGGGCTATCCAGCTCACACTGAAGGTGTTCTGCGACGAGGGTATCAATATCGGCAGCACACTCGTTAGAGAGTCTGAAGAGGCTGCGGATGCTTTGGTAGATTATCAGTTGAAGCGATAGAAAATCTTTTATTCATGTAAAATATCAAAACAAAACATATCAATGAGCTGTTATTTGATCAGGGTGGAGAACGGGCACAAGGTGGCCCGCTCCATCACCTCGGAAGAGGAGTATAAAATGCTGCGTGGAAGCAATGAGCAGAAGGCTAATCTGCGACTGGCTCGCACTGGAAACGATGCGGCGAAACGCCGTCTGATACAATTCAATTATTCCGGACATTATCCACAGGGCGTGGTGAAAGGCATGAAACTGCCAAGCCAGGCTTTCGGATTTGATCTCGACGACAAAGAGGCTTTCGAGAAGGCTGCAGAACTGCTGCTCAAGGAGCCTGAGAAATATGGACTGCTGATGCTGGAACGCAGCGCAAGACAGGGCGGTCACGCCGTCTGCAAGCGAGAAATGGGTAAGACTATACTGGAAAACCAAGTACGCATCGCCACGATGCTGAAATGCGAAATGGACACGTCGGCACACGACATCAACCGGGTTTATTTCACCTCATCCGCCGAACCGGACGACTTGCTTTTCCTCTCTCCCGAACTCTTTCAGGATGCTTACGATGAAGCTGCCGTGGCGGCTGAAAGCAAGGTGTTGGAGGAGCGAGAGAAGTATGGACAGGAGGAACTTCCTGAGGGGGCTCACAAGGCGAATAAACATTACAAACCTTGGGAAAATACGACAAAGAATGCAGATATTAACGGAATGCTCAAGACGGGGGTTGAGGCGAATGACGGGGAAAATAATGGCGAGAAATCAGGAGCGGCTGAAGCGGCAGGAACATCACAGACCTCGGCTGGAAAGAATCAATCTCCAACTCCAGTTCCTTCGAATCTCCAGTATCTCGGAATCCCATATTCTGAAATCATCTCGAAATGGTGGCAGATGTATAATGACGGTCAGGAACCGGTTCGTTCCAACCGCAACACACTAACTTTCGAGCTCGCCGTAAACCTGCGCCACATCTGTGGTTTCGACCGCAATATGATGGCTCAGATCATCCCCTGCTACGATGGCTTCCCTGAGCAGGAGAAGATGGCTTGCATCAACTCAGCGCTCAACGAGAAAATTACCCAAATGCCTAAGCGACTGAAGGATGTGCTTGCTGCGCTGCGACAGGAAAAGTTGAAACAGACGGCGCAGAATGGCACTTCTGCCCATGAGGACGAGGTGCTGATCAATGCACTTGACGAGGCTAATGCGCAGGACGAACTGTTCTATTACAATGCCCTGCCCAAAATGCCACAAGGTGTGCGCGACTCTATCAATGCCGTAGGACCAGCCTTAGCAATGCCCGTCATTACCGCCATCTGCCCCGTCATCGGAATGCTCGCCACAGGCGTGAAGGTGAGCGTGCACGGCAAGATGAACACGCTGAATCTCATCTCCTACATCGCTGGTGATTTCGCTTCGGGCAAAGGCAGCATCGACCCCGTAATCAATGCCTGGACCAAAGAAGTGAAAGATATGGACAAAATGTATCAGCAGAAAGAGGACGAATGGAGAGCCAAGAAGCGAGCAGCAAAGAACAAGAAGGATCAGCCCGAAGAGCCTAAACTGCCCGTAAGATGTCTCACGCTGAACAATACCGTGGCCAACCTGGCTGAACGACTGGCCAACACCGACGGCAAGCACGCTTTCTCATTTACTCCGGAAGCTGACACCGTGGCGCAGAAGTGGAAATCGGCTATGAGCGACTTCTCAGTGATGCTCCGACAGGCTTACGACGGAACGTGCTATGAGCGTGAGGCAAGGAGCGCAGATGCGGTGAATGTCCACATAGACAGACTGTTATGGAACGTAGTGATGTGTGGAACACCTGATGCGCTTTATCGAGTGGTCAACAATTATACGGATGGTTTTCAGAGCCGTATCACCGTGGCGAGAACGCCTGACAATACGTTTACTCCGCTCACAGAAAATCTGTATGTGCTCAATGAGCGTCAGCGAGAGCGCATAGTACAGATAGCTCATCTGCTACCCCTGATGGAGGGCGAGATTGTGCTACCCAAGTTGGAGACCAAAGGTAGGGAATGGCTGGAAGAAATACGACTGGAGACCATGAAGAATGATGACAAAGTAAAGGCTCGTCAGCGCTTCCGCATCTGTCCTACAACGATGAGAATGATGACCTGCATCATGCTCTGCAAGGTAGCAGAATCTCTGATTCAGAAGCACGGATTTGCGGGTGCAGAGAAGTTGCTGAAGCAGAATCCTCAGCAGTGGAAGGAATCGATTGTTAAAATGCAGACACCTACCATGTTAGGAGTTTTCAATGTGCTGGCAGATTATCAGTTGGACAATGCGCTCTACTTCTTCCGCTCTCGCATCGAGAATGCTTTCTCATCCAAGGATTATTGCGGGCAGTCGCCTTACGACCGCAGTCGCAGAGGAAAAAACGACTCTATCTTCGAGCGTCTGGACGTTACCTTCTCCTTCGAACAGGCGCAGCAGCAGAGCATTGCCGTGAAGGGGGCAAACGCTACCTATCAGTCAGTAAAGCAAATGCTGAAAAACTGGAAACGGCAGGGTCTGATCTGTCTGTTGCCCGATAAACGTTATCAGAAAACAACGCCAACAGTATGATAAAATGAGAAATGACAAATGAGAAATGAGGAGAATGAGTAAGGGAAAGGGGAAGGGAAAATGAGGTTATAAGGTGTCATTAAGAGAGGGTGTCATTAAGTGTCATTAAGGTTTTATCCTCATTTCTAATTTCTCATTTGTCATTTCTCATTTAAAATATCTTTCTAATTTAATAAAATATCATCATTATGAACATCATTATATATCGCCGTCGCTTCACTCCCTGGAGTGTGGACGGAACCATGATCATCAATGGTGGGACTTTCTGTCGAACCATTGAGCATCCCACGAATTATCTGCTTGCTAACAGTTACAAAATCGTACTTGTGCCTGTCAAGATAGAAAACGGGACAGAGGAATTCAAAACCCTGCCAGTCATCTTTGGCGCAGACGACCGAGTTCCCCCAAAAGTAGTACAAAAGCCTTTCATTACGCCTGGCTTAGGTCCGTTCAGACTGAAATATGGAAGCATCATCATAGGCAAGCCTCTGATTACAGGTTTAATGGCTTATTCGGAGGAATACTTTCAGGAGTTTTTAGAAAGAGTGAACGTGGCTTTGAAGAACAAGGAGAAAGTCTCTCTGCTAATACGAGACTGGGGCAGCGAAGATATTCCCCAAGAGGATCCATCGTCATCAGAAGAATCTCAGACATTCTCTGAAGCATCTCTGCCATTTTCAGAAGCATCTTTGCCATTCTCTGAATTGTTTCAGACATTCTCAGAAACGTCTGTAATTCCAGAGTCTGTTTAGTCTTTCTCAGAAGCATCTGTAAATCCGGAGTCTGTTCAGTAAATCAATTAGTAGATCAATATTTAAATTTATTTTCATCATGCGTAAAATCAAGGAAATCATCATTCATTGTAGCGCGACCAAGGAAGGTCGAGATTACACCGTAGCCGACATCGACCGCTGGCATCGAGATCGTGGCTTTTTCTGCATCGGCTATCATTTTGTAATTTACCGTGACGGAAGCATCCACGTAGGCAGATCAGTAGAAGAGGTGGGCGCCCATTGCAAGGGTCACAACACCGTGAGTATCGGAGTATGCTACATCGGCGGCCTATCCCAGGATGGCAAGCCGAAGGATACCCGAACTCCACAGCAGAAGGCGGCGCTGAAAGCGCTGATAGAGCAGCTGAAGGAGGAATATCCCGAGGCAACGGTTCATGGGCATAATGAGTTCTCAAACAAGGCTTGTCCTTGCTTTGATGTGAAGGAGGAATTTGGCTAACAGATAGGGAACGCAATGCGTTCCCTATTTTCATTTCTATTACTTGCTGATGTAACATGTGGATGTTGCTGATAGTATAGCTTTCTCTTGAATTTTTTGTGAAATGATATGCTAAATAATAATAAAATTGCAGCAAAGCAAGTCTGTTTCACAAAATTTTCTATTACCTTTGCTAAACGCATAAAATAGATAAACGATGAAAGATATAAATCGAATAAAAGTCGTGTTGGTTATCAATATGCAACCACTGATTTGTGTTATCTAAAAACTAAGGATTATGGCAAAGATAAAAGTTGAAAATACAGAAATATCTGTTGTTAATGTTCAAAATGAGGATTATATCTCTTTGACCGATATGGCACATAGCCAAATGCAAGAGCATATTATATTTAGATGGATGAGCCTCAAAAGTACAATAGAATATCTCGGTGAATGGGAAAAGCTATATAATCCGAATTTTAATTGTACCGAATTCGATACAATTAGAAATGCAGCAGGAAGCAACAACTTCGTGCTTTCTGTAAAGGCATGGATTCAAAGAACAGGTGCAATAGGCATCATGGCAAAAGCTGGTCGATATGGTGGAACTTATGCTCATCGAGACATTGCGTACCACTTCGGAATGTGGATTAGTCCTCGTTTCCAACTTTTGTTGGTAAAAGAGTATCAACGTCTTAAAGCTGATGAGCAGAAACAATTGGCATGGTCTGCCAAGCGGGAACTATCTAAGATAAACTATCGCATTCACACGGATGCTATCAAAGCAAATCTCATTCCTGCGGAAGTAACTCGTGAGCAAGCAGCCATGAAATATGCCGATGAAGCGGATGTACTCAACATCGCCATGTTCGGTATGACTGCGAAACAATGGCGTGAGCAGAATCCCGACAAGAAAGGCAACATTCGTGACTATGCTAGTATCAATGAACTAATCTGTCTCTCAAATATGGAGAATCTCAATGCTGTGTTTATCAATGACGGCATGGCGCAGTCGGAACGACTTATCAAGCTCAATCAGATAGCCATCCAGCAGATGAAGATTCTTGAAGATACAGGTGGCAGAAACTTATTAAAATAATAGGGACAATGGCACAGAAGAAATATACTCAGACGCAACAAGTGATAGACACTCTTCGTAAAACAGGAGGATATGCTACTCTTGGCGATTTATACCATCTTGTTGATACGAAATCTTGGGCAACAAAGACTCCCAATGAATCTATCAGAAGAATTGTGCAGCAATCTGCCGAGATATTTAAAATTCAGCCTGGTCTTTGGGCGTTGGAGGAATGCCGTGAGGAAGTGATGCGCAGATTTGACATCCAGCCGAAAGAAGAAAAAAGTGTTGAGCAATTTACACATGGCTACTATCAAGGACTTATTATCGAGATTGGTAACATGAAACATTACACAACTTATGTTCCTGCCCAAGACCAAAATCGTAAATTTCTTGAAAAGCCATTGAAGGGTCTTTGCTCTACAATTCACATACCTGACTTCTCGTATGATAGCTTGACAGATAGGGCAAGAACTGTGGATGTTATTTGGCTTAACGAACGTAAAATGCCAGATAGCTTCTTTGAGGTAGAGCACTCAACGGACATTCAGAACTCCGTGACGAAGTTTTGTGATTTGCAAGATTTCCACAGTCGCTTTTTGATAGTCGCCCCGCAGAATCGCAGGGAACAATTTGACAAAGTGATGAGCCGAACTGCTTTCAAGGAGATAAAGGAACGTGTTGCTTTTCATAGTTATGAGAGTATATACAAACAGTACGAGCTAATGTGTATGGCAAGATCAAGCGAAGAATTTATATAGTTTTAAGATCAATTGTTAACAATGTAATTGTTTGTTAAAACGGTCTAAATATCTAATTCTTATGTATTTGCGTCTTTTTGAAAATGATCTTTTTTGATCACGAAAGTCAAACTATGATCTTTTCGGGTTTTCTTAAGTTATTTGATATACTTTTGTGCCCGAATTATGGAATATCAGATACAAATAACAGAAAGTTTACGACGACTTACAACCGTTTCGGCAGCCTCAGAAAAAGAGGCTGTTGAATTGGTGCGTCAATATTATAAAAAAGAACAAATTATACTTGGCTCAGAAGATTTTGCGAATGTAGATTTCTCAATCAAGAGTCAAAAGCCAAAAGTATATTATAAGTCAAAGAAAAATGATTTCATCCTTTCTCATGGTGATTGCTTCAAGCTCCTCAAAGAGTTTGATTTTAAATCCGACATGATATTTGCCGACCCTCCTTATTTCCTCTCTAACGGTGGAATATCGTTGCAGAGTGGTAAGGTTGTGTGTGTAGACAAAGGCGATTGGGACAAAGGAAAGTCTCACGAGGATATGATGGCATTCAATATGGAATGGCTGCGTTTGTGTCGTGATAAACTAAAAGATAGTGGTACGATATGGATAAGTGGAACTTATCACAACATCTTTTCTGTGCCTAATTGCTTAACCGAACTTGGCTATAAGATCTTGAATGTAATCACATGGGAGAAGACAAACCCACCAGTCAATATCTCATGCCGATATTTCAAATACTCCACAGAGTTCGTTATTTGGGCGAGAAAGATGCAGAAAGTACCTCACAAATTCAACTACGATCTGATGAAAGAGTTGAATGGAGGTAAGCAAATGACGGATGTGTGGCGAATGCCAGCTATCGGTCGTTGGGAAAAAACTTGCGGTAAGCATCCTACACAAAAGCCCTTACGCCTTCTTGTTCGGATGATTCTTGCTTCAACCAATCAAGGAGATTGGATTCTTGACCCATTTAGTGGTAGTTCTACAACAGGTATAGCTGCTAATCTGTGTGGCCGAAGATTTGTTGGACTAGAACAGGAAGAAGAGTTCTGTAAGCTGAGCAAGGAAAGGCGTGAAGAAATTGAAAATTTAAATGGTCAAAATATATTTGTTGAGCATATAGAAGATTTACATTTTCTTGATAGTTCATATATGGTTAATGAAATACCATATGGTGATGAAATTCCGTTTTATTAACGTAAGGGCAGGGATTTCACTTTGGGAGAATGAGATGGAAACTGGAGTTGTAAAATAATTGCGATTGAAGGAAGTAATTTGAATTTTTGGGAATCTGCCAATAAAGGATAAGGATGAAAATAAAATGCGATTTGGTTAATCGTATAAATAAAATAGGGTGGATGCATCAGATAAAAATGCATCCATCCTATGTAAAAATCCATATATTCTTATAGTGGCTTAAACTTTGTCTTCTATCTTTGTGAATAAGCATTTTCCTTTTCTATAATCGTTGGGAGATATTCTATTTTTATCATCAAATTCTAATTTGTAGTTTGCAACATCCCATTCCCAAGCTTCTAGCATTACATAATGTTGGTCATATAGAATCCAAATGAGTTTATCCCAAAGATAATTCGTTGCTTTAGGAACACCTTTGTGACTTTACTTCCGGGCTTGCCACTTGGTCTATTAGCTTTTATTTGGTATCTTTGATGATTAAAAACAAAATCTGCACCCTTACTTACTGCTGTTTTATCCTGCATGTAATCAGAATAATCATTTTCAGACATTCCGACTAACATCGCTGCATCATATTCTGATATTACTGAAATAATCTGTGGTGCAATACCATATTTTGATTGCCATTGCAAGGCAATCTCGACAAGTTTATCTCTTAACATAGTAATTTATTTGTGTTGTGTTGCAACATTTACGATTCCCATACGTTGAAATTATTGCTTCGGAAGGGTTATTTTTGCAGTAAAACTCATTTCTCGGAACAAAAGGGCTACTTTCCGATGCAACATGTGGATGTTGCTGATAGTTAAGCTTTTATCTTTTAAACGGTACAACTACCCTTTTTACAAGTGCAGAGAAAATGAACAACAAATGTAATATGCTTATTCTCAGTCTGTTAGCGATAAAGTTGTACCGTTCATTTTAGCCTTTTTTTGTAAGATTCTGGAAACAAATGCAATGCATTGTTTCTCAGCCTCTTCCGTTTCTTGTGTTACAGAACGCTTATCTGGTTGCAAAGATACAGATTTATATTGGATTAGAGCAAACTATTATCTTAAAAAATATTATTCCACAGTTGCTTTTTTCGATAATTTTAATCGCACCACTTCATGTATCACAGTCAATGAGTTGCAGACAATGGGCAATGTGAACATGGTTTACATAATCTGAAAGCAGACAAGATACGCAAGCGCATATCGCATTACTTTGGCTTGCAACCAATTGTCTTAGAATCTTGGATAACGTCTTTGACACTGTTACGAAATGCCTTCTGCCACCATTCAAGAGTGTAACAAAGTAAGCTCCGTCATGCCTGTCTCTCCAAAAAGAAAACCTTTGTAGAGCAAACCAATCACTCACCAAATGACTATGAGAAAGTGGCTTCTGACTCTATTGTTAAAGTACCATTGCAAACTGTACATGAACCAGAGAGTATTTGGAATTCCAATGCTGACAACAAACAAGACAGCCTATCAACGAGAGACTTTCTAACAAATACAGAGAAAGAGAAAATAAAAGAATTGGCTTCACAAGTTCCAGACAGCATAAGAAATCGTTTTGCAAATTTAGTGGATAAATGGAACATAGCAATAGATCATAATCCTAAGACGCGATATAGTGCAAGCACATATTCATATGCAAAATTGCCTGAGTTCATTCCTCTCAAATCAATGGGAAAACAAAT
>UMHF01064084.1_pt1 | contig 15311 bp, 11 predicted proteins | sample 1965431 | NCBI WGS metagenome assembly UMHF01 (sample SAMEA4836088, study PRJEB28245) | human gut metagenome | biome: gut microbiome; material: fecal sample | place: Denmark | collected 2008
GGATATCGTCGGCACGGTCGTGGTCGATGACTCGGATGCCCAAGGAATGCTTTACCTGCTGCAGTTCGTAACGGCTGTTGAACTTTCTGATTTCCTGGTTGGCATGAGTTATCAGGAAACTGAGCGTATAGCATTGGGCTATCTTGCGCAGCGTCTTGCCGTCTGCTCCGATGGCATCCGTAATGGCTGTCCAGTCGTCCTTTTCCTGCGTTACGAGTTGCAGATCCTCAGCCTTGTCACCCAACTGCTTCACGGCTTCCTGGTGGTTCTGCATCCTGGCGTTGGCAGCAATCAATTCGTTGCGCTGGCTTCTCTCCTGATACTCCTGCTGAATGGCTAAGAGGGCATCCCGGGTTTGGGCAGGCTGATGTTCCAAGTGCTGCTGATGCGCCTTTTCTGCGCTCTGATAAAGGGCGGTCGTTGAGGCTACGGCTTTCTCCTTTTCATCCTTTTCCCGTCGGATAGCGTTCCAGTCTTCGGCAGAGTGAAGCATCTCCCGGATGGTATTTCGGTCGATAAGGCTTGGTTCGATACTCTTTTCTGCAAGCTGCTTGTTATATTCCTCAATCCAAAGGTCGAGTTCCTTTTCCTTCGTTTGCAGATTCTCTTTCATCGTCTTGTTCTGAGACAGCATGGTTTGATGCGAACCTTTACTGTTGGCGAGTTCTGCCTTCAGTTTGTTGATATTCTCGTTCTGTTCATCTGCTGCTTTCGTAGCCTCATCCTTAGCTGCAGTCAGTCTTTGTTCTGCAGCATCAGGCTCTTCACCATTCAGAATCTGCTGGTATTGCGCCTGCCATTCCTCCATTTCTTTCTTGGTGTTATTCCACGCTTGAAGAGCTTTCTCGTAAGCTTCTTTCTTGTTCTTTCCTTGTGAAATGAGATTTGTGGTAAGTGCTTTGTGTTCAGCCAGTTTTGTGGCGCAGATTGAAGTGCTTTCTTGAGCGTTATTCAGTATCGTTGAAGCCTTGCTTTCATACGCAGCTTCATCCTTAACAGCCTTGTCCTTGAGTTGGGTCAGCCGTTCTATCTCTTTCTGAATCTTGTTAAAGAGGCTCAGTTTGCTGCTCGCATCTTTCGCCTTGTTTTCATAGATAGGCAAGAGCGATTTCAGTTCTGCCTCAGCCTTCGGAATCTTTGGATACTGGGCGATGAGCGCCTTCCAATCCTCTTCGTAAGTTGCGATTTCTCCCGAGAGCTTTTCCTGTTGTTTCTGGAGCGTCTGTACTTCGCCGTCGTTCTGTTTTCTCTCGCCGGAAAGTTCCATCTCCTCTTTCTGCTGCAGTTTCAGCAGATTCTCTTTTGCTTTCAGAAGTTGCGAGAGTTCCGTAGTGGCTTCTTCAAACTGCCTGTTGTCGGTATGATAAGGATGGGTCGTGCTGCCGCAAAGTGGACAAGGCTTGCCTTCGGTCAGGTTGGCACGATGAATCTCCCATTTCTCACTCACCATGAGGGTATAGGCATTTCTCAGCGTTAGGGTCTCTTTCTCCAAAGCCTCGATGGACAATTTGCCCAGCGCCTCATCTATCTTGGCATTTCTCTCGCCCAAGAACTGGATTCGCTCCTCATTCTTCTGCTTTTCAGTTGTGGCAGAGTCGAGATGAGCTACTACCTTGATGGCTTGCTGGACATCTTGCAGTTTCTTTTCGGCTGCCGACTTTTGGGTCTGCAGTTCCTCTATATTCAGTCCGGCAGTTTTGCTCTTTTCTGTCTCCCAAGCCTGTTCTGCGGCTTGCGTCGCTTCGTGCAGAACCTGTTTCTGCTTGGCAATCTCTTCCTTGCTCGTTTTGAGGGCAAGGTTCGCTTTCTCCGTTTCAGCTTCCCATTTTTTGATGTTTCGGGCGTTTTCCTCCACATCTCTTTGGGCAGTTAGATTCTCTTTCTGAGCCAGCTCCAATGCCTCTTTCTTTTCTTTCAGATTCGGCATTGCCGCTTCCATTTTTGTTTTCAGCGCTCTTGCTTCAGCGATAACCGGCATGGCCTTTTCGAGTTGCTCCTGTGCCTTGTTGACTACTTCCTTTAGGTAGGAGAGAGTATGCTCGCTTTCGGTGATGCCAACCTCCTTGCTTTTGATGGCAGCTTCCGATTTCAGGATTTCTTCTTCCTGATTGTGGATGCTTTGTATCTGTCGTTCAACTTCCTGTAACAGGTTGACGGCTGGTTGTACTTCATCGTGCAACTGGAGGCGGATAATCTGGGCTTGTATGTCTTTGATAGCGTTTGCAGCCTGCTCCATATCTGCTTGATAGATAGCTATTTGCTTCGTTTGGTTATCGTTTTCCTCGTACCATTGCAGGTTTTCTGAGATGGCCTTCAATTGGCTGTCGAGTTCCTTCTCTGCCTTTTCCAAAAGGGTGATTTCCTCTTGCAGTTGGGCGAGTTCTTCGTCATTTAGCAGGTTCTGTTTTACTGCTTCCACTGATGCTGCCATCTGGTTGTAGGCATCCACCGCCTGGTCTTTTGCTTTCTTGATTTCAGTAGCGATGTTCGTATAAGTTTCCTCACATCCGATGAGTTTCTCCAGGAGTTCGTAGCGCTCGTTTTCCTTTGCAGTCAGGAAGTTGGCAAACGAACCTTGTGCGATGAGCACGGTGCGGAGGAACTGGTCGTAGTCGAGACCGATGATGTTCGGCAGTTCGTTCCAGTCGGCTATTTCTTCTGTAAGTTGTTCTCCGTTTCTTGTGATTTTATAGAGAGAAGTCTTGGCATTTTCATAGCGCACTCTTTGGAATCTGACGTGCCATTCTGCGCGGTAGATACTGCCGTTGTTGGCAAGGAAGGTGAGTTTACTGTAACCCTCTTTCTTGCCACGGGTCAGTATGTTTCGACTATCTGTAGGAGCTAACCTGTTGTTTTCATTAGCATCAGCTTCTCCGTAAATCTCAATGTCCTGATTCTTGTCGCCTTTCTTTCTTGGGTAGCGAGGGGCGCGGTTGTAGAGGGCAAGGCAGATGGCATCGAGTAGGGTGGACTTGCCACTTCCCGTCGGACCTACGATGCTGAAGATGGCGCTCTCGCCTAAGGCACCTTCTTCAAAGTTGATGACCTCGCCACCTTGTTTGTCAAGCGAAGCGAGGTTGAGTATTTCGAGTTGTAGGAATTTCATAATGATGATGTCGTTAATAAATCGGATAACATTTTCTCCTGTCTTTCGTTCATCGGAGCGTTGTGCTTGATGGCAAAGGCCTCCTTCAAAGTATCAAGTGGCGGTCGGTTGACGATGTCCTCGATGCTGGTGATTTGCTGGGAACCCTGTATGGTGGAGAGGTCTAACTGCGGGATGATGCGCTGGATTTTGCAGAGTACGGCATCCTTCTCATTGACGAGATTCTCCAGTTCCTTGATGTCATCGTTGGAAAGCTTCTCCTGTTTCACCTTCAGCATTACGTAGTCGAAATGGTCGCTCAGTTCGCCATTCATCCTTTCTGAAAGTTCTGAATGGATGAGTTTCTGCCATTTCTTGATGGTGAGTTCCTCCTCGTTTTCAGGCAGAATGCGAAGGGAGTGCTGAGGCTTGTATTCCAGGAAATCTACATTTATATCCTTGCTCTTGCCTTTGCAGTTTTCCTTTTCTTTTTCTTCTTCTTCCTTCATTCCATCTTTATTTTCCTTCATTTCATCTTCTTTCTTCTTCGCTTCCATTTCCTCCTTTTCTCCCTTATCACATCCGATGGTGATGAGGTCGATACCGTGTATGTAGTCTTTCTCGGCAAACGACATCGGGAGGATACTTCCCGTATATCTTGCCCAGTCGGTGTTCCAGATATGTTGCCGTTTGTGGATGTGTCCGCAAGTCATATAGTCAGGATGATCGTTCCATCCTTCCAGATCCACTTCCTCCTGTCCGCCGATGATGATTTTCTCGCTCGCATCCTGTTTGGCTATGTCTGAACCCTTGGCGTACATGTGGGCCATCATGATGCACTTTCTGCCTGGGTATTTCTTTCGCGCTTCAGCAGTCAGTTCTCTCAGGAAGGTGTTGACTCCTTGCGAATAACAGGCGTTCTGGACCACATCACTTCGAAGGAAAGGTACGGCGAGGATGATGACTTCTTCTCCTTCCTCATTGGACACAGGGATGATGAGATCGTCGTAGGAATAGAGCCAATGTCCGCCGGTTTTATTATCGTCTTCGTTTTCTCCCTGCTGCCAGATTTTCCTTACATTTCCTCTGATTTCTACATGGTATCTGGCAAGGAGTGGGCGGGGAGCCTCCAGTCGGCTGGCGGAATCGTGGTTGCCGGCGGTGATGATAATCTGCATGTTCGGGCACAGATGGGTGGCATCGGCAAGAAACTCGTAATAAACGGTCTGTGCTGCTGCCGATGGATTTCCATTGTCGAAGATGTCTCCTGCGACGAGGAGTGCATCGGGCTTTTGTTCAGCGATTTGCACTAAGAGCCATTGCAGGAAGTGCTTGTGTTCAGGCAGTCGGTCGTTGCCGTGAAACAAGTTGCCCAAGTGCCAGTCGCTGGTTGCTAATATCTTCATACTCATAGGGGTTGTGTTATCTTTGTCTTTTTCTTTGTTTCAAGTTTACAATCGTTTTTCCTCCGTTTCAAGATTGCAATCCTTGAACTCGGAAATGCAATCTGACCACAAAGTTAGCATAATTCTTTGGGATAAGCAAGGAAAAATACCCTAAAAATGAAGAAAAATGACTGGAAAAGTGAAGATATTTGGGTAAACTATTGTTTTCTTCCTGATAATGTTGTATCTTTGCCTAAGAGAAATCTTCGTTCAACGACTTTGAATGTCGGTTCAACGTCTTTGAACGGAGATTTCTCTTAGGATGAGATACTTTTATTCCTAAGTAGGAAGATCCTGTTACTTAGTAGAGATCATATCTCTCAGAGATAGAAGGACCGATTAAGTGAGAAAACTAATAATCTAAATAAGAAAGGAAAAGAAATGGCAAAGTACAAATTGCAGGAAATGAGTGATATGCGTGATGAAGGCAAGCGCAGAGTTTATCCCAAGATGGTGCCCTATCGCACGCTTTCCAGAAAGGAATTCGTCGAACAGATGCAGAGTTATCATCGTGACCTTTCTCAGGGCACTATCGAAGCGGTTCTGACAGATGTGGAAGACGTGTTGGTCCGTATGCTCTCTATGGGTTATAATGTGAATCTCGAAGGCTTGGGCACCTTCTCCTTGTCCCTTGGTTTTGAGGATGACAAGCCTACGGAGATGCAGACAGATGACGACATGATGAAATATCGCAAGGTAGGGGTGAAGAACGTCAACTTCAATTCATCTCCTGAGTTTGTGAAGGCTGTAAAGATGGAGACCGACTGTGATTTGGAACGAGTGATGAGTGGTGTGAAGGTTATCCGCAAGCAACTCTATTCCAAGGAAGAGCGCATTGCCCGTGCCTTATCGGTATTGGAAAAGAACGCAGCTATCACTCTCGGTGATTATGCCTACATCAACGATATGAGCCGCACCGCCGCTTCCCTCGAATTGAGGGAGATAACCCAAGACCCGACATCACCTATCCGCTCGATTGGAAGAGGAAGCCACAAGGTTTGGGTGAAGAGATTTTAAAGGAGTGAATGTCAAGAACTTCGATACATTGGAGGATATGATGAACTATCTGGAAGCTTAGACATGAGTATAAAATGCCTGGTTGAGAAGTAAATCATTGAACTTTTGCATGTGGTTCAAGCACGGGCTGAAGGCCCAAAAGCTCCTAGCCCAGGGCAACACCCTGGGTATTAAGGCGTTGTCCCCCCTGCGCCCTGTAAGGGCAAAAGCCTTGAATATATGCTGCTTTATAACCAATTTTATTTGGGATTTGTAAGAAACTATTTCTCTTTTAAATCATTTGCCGACTTTTCGAAATCAGCTTTGATTTCATCTAATAGTGGATTTCTGTTTTCTACAATGATAGAAGAGTAGAATCCTTGACCTTCAATGGTTGTGTTAGCAGATTGGATGGTATACTTTTGTGGGTCTGCATATTCCTTGAACCATCTTATAAACAAACGATTTCTAACTTCTTCACGGTTGTCACTTGTGTCGCAAATATATAGTAAGACATTCAAGTTTTGAAGGAAGAACTCCTCAATGATGGCAATAATCGTTGTGCTTATTTTATTATCGTATGAGCCATGGATTTTATTGTCATTGTGTATGCAAAATTGATAGCTCATACAACCGCCAAGAGGAAACTCTTCCGAAAAAGAAATGGTATAGTTAATCCCCTTGTCTGTTGCAAACAGATAATCACCCTTATCAGAGCAGATGACTCGATAAGGTGATTTGCTGTTAATGTGATGTAGAGACAATTCTTTCATGCGTTTGCAAATTTAGCATAAATGTCAATGCCATCATATTGTTTTGCTCTTTCGAGCATCTCCTGTTTATGTTTTAGGAGTTGTTTAAACTTTCTGATGGTTTCCTCCTTTGTATTGTTCTTTGTTGCTTCCATAATAACCTCCTTTTTAATGTTATTGTTATTGATTTGGTGGCAAAGATAAGAAATGTAAATGAGATATGCAAGAAAAAAGACCCAAAATTTTGTGAAACCAATTCTTTTTATTACTTTTGCAGTTGTCTTGCTGTGGATGGCTGGCGATGAGTCGCCGACTAAGTAAAAGTCCATGGCTTGGCCTATTTTAAATTGAAGACGTTCTCTACGTTTTCTTCTGACCTTTCGAAACCTCGCAAATTTCAAATGGGAATCAGATGAAGACAGCAGTGGGCGTCTACCCACTGTGTATATACACATGGCATAGGTGTGCCCCTTCGTCAGGAGGGGTACGCTCTGTGCTATCATATATATACCCGCTAGGCGTAGGCTCTATTGCTTCTTATCCTTGTTCCCTGGGTTCATGCGAGGTTCCTGAAAGGCAAGGGTAATGTAAGTGATAGATTCCCTACGCCTTCATTTTATAATAGCAATCCTGTATCTAATAATCTTCTCTACTTAGGGAGTCGGTGGAGCACAGAAAAGGGGAGGAAAGTACACCGTTATGGCGAAGAAAATGGATTTGGGTGCTTTGCGCCAACAGATAATGGAACTTCAGATAGATAAGGAGTTAAAGCATGATTTGTTGGAGGTTATCAATGAGAAGAAGCATTATGGACTTGTATGGGAAGAAAGCTCAGAAGCGGCTTGGGACGACATGCAAGACCAACTTCCTGTTTTTGTTGAAGATGCCACCAAACGTTTGGATTCTGCGCCAGAAGGTTCACCTAATCATGTTCTCATAGAAGGTGATAACCTCAATGCTCTTGCTGCTCTTACTTATGCTTATGCAGGGAAGATTGATGTAATTTATATTGATCCTCCTTATAACACAGGTAATAAGGACTTTATCTACAACGACTCTTTTGTAGATAAAGAAGATGGCTTTCGCCATTCCAAATGGTTGTCTTTTATGAATCGTCGATTGAGAATCGCCAAGAAGTTGCTTTCTGAAAAGGGAGTGATTTTCATTTCTATTGATGATAATGAACAGGCTGATTTGAAATTACTTTGTGATAAAACATTTGGAGAAGAAAACTACTTTGCTAATCTGTTGTGGCAATCTACTCCAGGTTCTAATACTGGTAAAGATGTTAAGACGGTTACTGAATATATTTTGATGTATTCGAAGCTGAAAACTATGGTTGATATAAACTCTAAGCCAATAGAGGATAAAAAGAAATATAAATTTCATGATGAACATCTTGCGCATCGTGGACCTTATATCACAAATAAATTAGATCGAAGAATGACCGGAAGCCATTATTCTGAAGCTTTGAATTATCCAATAGATATGCCGGATGGTACAATACTTTATCCTGGTTGTTCTTCTGAAAAGCAAGAGCATTGGAATTGGAGGTGGTCAAAGCAAAAAGTAGAATGGGGAATTGCAAATGATTTTATTCTTTTTAATGAGAAGAATGGAAAATGGGCTGTGTATTTTAAGCAATATTTGAAGGTTGATAATAATGATACTCCTATAGAGCGAGCTTTGCCGTATCAGAATTTGATATTAGAAGACGCAATGAATTCTGCAAGAGGAACGAAAGAGGTTATGGATATCTTTTCTGAAAAGAAATTTGATTATCCAAAACCTTTAAGTTTGATAGTGTTTGTTCTTAATATGGTTTCAAAGTCTGACTCCACCATCCTCGACTTCTTCGCAGGTTCAGGCACGACCCTCCACGCAACGATGCAATTGAACTCAGAAGACGGCGGTCATCGCAAATGTATCTTGGTGACCAACAACGAGAATAACATCTGCGAAAACGTAACCTACGAGAGAAACAAACGAGTCATTAAAGGTTATACTAACCAGAAGGGTGAAGAAGTCCCTGGCTTGACTCACAATAATCTTCGTTATTATAAAACGGAGTTTGTGCCTCGTGACCAAAGCAACTTCAAATGTCGTCGAGCCTTGATGGCTTCTCTCGTTGACCTCCTCTGTATCAAGAACAATATCTATCAAGAGCAAGAAACGTTTGGAGGCAAGAAATTTAAGAAGAGCGTTTTGCGCTATTTTAAGGATGAGGCTGGACAGATGCTTGTTGTCCTCGACGAGCGTGTAGTTAGTATTATCATTCCAATGATAGCTGAGGTTGCGACAAAGCAGAATCCTTTGAAGGTTTATGTTTATAGTGATGGCGCATACGCATATGAGGACGAATTCCATAAAGTCATGCCTGTTATAGAACTGTGTGCCATGCCAGATGCTTTCTTGCAAGCTTTAGAAGGTGGAACGGATATTCTGCCAAAGCGAAAGTTTAGTGATGCTATGATGAAAGAGTTTCAGCAAAACGAGGAACTCGCCATGCATAACGAGGAGGTTGTGAAAGAAGCTCTCAGCGACGACTATGATTATGTATTGAAGGAGAAAGAAGATAATGTTACTAATGACATAATAGACTAAGGAGGTAACGAAAATGATAGAACTACGAGATTACCAGAAAAAGGCGGTGCGTGAACTGAAACAGAAGATGATTGACATGCTCAATGATTCTGAAGACCGCCAAAAGTTGATATTCAAGGCTCCTACAGGAGCAGGAAAAACGGTGATGGTGAGTACCTTGCTGGATGAGCTGACTCGTGACCTACCTATGAATGGCCAATGCCGATATTCTCGTGTAGCTTGGGTTTGGATTGCTCCTAATAAATTGCACCAGCAGAGTTATCGCTCCATGCGCAATTTCTTTAGTGAACGAAGATCGTTGCGTCCTGTTATGTTTGATGAGTGTGATCATGTAGATGGTCTGCATCCTGGCGATGTGCTCTTTTTGAACTGGGAGAGCATCAACAAGGATAATGCCGTCATGATACGTGACAATGAGCAGAACCGCACGCTCTACGAACTGATACGAAAGACCAAGATAGAGCAGCATCTGCCAGTGGTGGTTATCATAGACGAGGAACACATGTTTGCCGGACGTAATGCCAGGAAAAGCGAGATGGTATTGCAAGCTATCCAGCCACACATAGAACTTCGCGTATCAGCAACGCCAGTCACCCAAAGCTATCATGCAGTTCTTGTGAAACGCCAAGATGTAATCAATGAAGAAATGATTAAGAAGGGCATAGAACTGAATCCGAATGTGAAGAGCAGTAAGGAACAGTCGGAACTGACGGTTAACCAGCGACTCTTGAAGAAAGCACTTGACAAGCGCAAAGAGTTGGCTGAGGCTTACAAGGAATATGGCATCAATCCGCTGTTGCTCATTCAGTTGCCTAATGATAGTAGCGAATCTATGTCGTCGAAGGATAAGAACATCGCCGAGGAGATGCAAGCCTACTTAGAACAGGTTTGCGACATCAGCGTGGCAAATGGCAGGTTGGCTGTATGGCTATCAAAAGATAAATCGCCCAATCTTCAGAATATCACTCATCCTGATGATATTACCGAGGTGTTGCTGTTCAAGCAGGCCATAGCCTTGGGCTGGGATTGTCCTCGTGCCTCTGTCCTTCTGATATTCAGAGAATTGCAGAGCATGACTTTTACCACTCAGACCGTGGGACGAATACTCCGAATGCCAGAGCAGCATTTTTATAAGAACGACATTCTGAACTACGGTTATGTTTATACCGACCTTTCGGCTGACATGATTAGCATTGTGGGAGATGACATGAACTATATCAGCACCCTCTACGCCAATCGCAAGAAAGACTTGCCGAACATCACGCTCCGTTCCTATTATACGGATAAGCATGGGGCAACAAGAAACCGCTTGGGTTCCCAGTTCCGCAGCATCTTCTATAAGACCATGGAACGGGAATGGGAACAAAACCCGTTGTTGCTCTTCTCTGCAGAAGATTTCTTTGAGGATGATGGTGAGGCTGAGGATGTTGACGAGACGAAAAAAAAGGAGGCAGACATGGATGCCAAAATCAAGTTGAATCGCTATAATGCTAAGCGACATGGCGTGCAGACCGATGTTTCAAGAATCTTGGTGGCTATCCCGAAGGACACCCCATTGACGGGTGACTCTGGCATCGTGGAGATAACAGACAAGGCAAGGCTGGCTCTGAACGCATCTGAATTACAGAATCTCTTTACGCTATTCTGCCGTAAGAATGTGGGTGGGTTCTCCAAATTTGACAGTACGCCAGTCTTGCAAGGAGCCATCGAGAGTGCCTTGGAGGAATACCTGCAAGTCTTTTCGATGGATGTGCCTAAGGTGGTGCTCTATCATCAGAACCGTCCGCACTTTGAGGAACTGATACGCAAGGCGTTGGTTACCTATGAGGCTACGCAGAAGAGAAACGCCAAGGAGGTGACGATGGAATATCAGCAGTCTGTATGGCAAGTGCCAGAGACTCGTCTCTATAATGCGGCAATGGTGAGAACCACGGAAGGCGAAATCTTCAACCATGCCTTGTATCCTTATTTTGAGCAGATTACGGCATCGAGACCCGAGCAAGAGTTTGCACGTTGGTTGGATGACAAGATGGAATATGTGGAGTGGTGGTACAAGAATGGAGACGAGGGAAAGCAGCATTTCGCCGTTCCTTATACGGATTCGGGTAGTAGGAAACGTTGTTTCTATGTGGATTTCATCGTCAGACTGAAGTCGGGTACCATCTGTCTCTTCGACACCAAAACCAAGGGCAGCGATGCGGATGCGCCAGAAAAGAACAATGCCCTCTTGGATTACATCTCCAGTTATCAAGCTACAGGCAAGAAGATAGTGGGTGGTGTGCTTATCAAGGACGAAAGAACAAGTAACTGGTATTATCCTGGAGGCATTATCGAGAATACAGACAATATTGATGGGTGGTCGGCATTGCATCTGGAAACCCTATAATAAGGTAATCATATTTAATAAGGTATGAAGAAAAGCTTGGACAGAACATTCCTGAACTATGGAATCAGGCAGGAAGACATGCTGCTTATAGAGAGTGCATGCCAATCGGAAGGTATAGATGCAGAATGGCTCAAGGATTATATCCTCAAGCCTTTCCATGAAGAACGTAATAACCAAAATGAGCCAAGTCTTGAGGAAAAGAAAGTGACGAGAATACTCAAGAAAGCTCTCAAAGAAATCAAAAAGTAATGAAACTGAAGCGTATCTACATAGAGAATTATAAGACCTACAGAAAGTTGGATTTAAATTTGGAGGTAACGAGTGACCGTCCTATCATCTTGATAGGTGGTGCCAATGGTTGTGGTAAGACAACGCTCTTCGATGCCATCTATTCTGCGCTCTATGGGTTGAAGATTTCCAACAAGCGACAGTTTGAGGAACTCTTCAATTCTGGTGTGAAGAACGAGAGTGGTATAGAAGGCAAGGCTATCATGTTAGAGATTACTTTCTCTGGGGTGGTTCTTGGACAAGAAACGCCTTATCGATTGTGTCGTGCCTATCGGTTTGTGGATGGCAAGATACAGGAGAGCAATGTGCTCAATATGAATGGTAACAGTTATACTTATGGTTCTGGTTCCACGGCTATCCTACGCAGCACCAATGAAGCGATAGTCAACAAGATTATCTCTGCCAATCTGCCTGCTGAATTGAGCAACTACTTCCTCTTTGATGCCATGAAGACTTCCGATCTCGTGAAGGAAGAACAAATCAACAAGCTTATCATGAAGAACATCAATTCGGTGATGGGTTTCAATAAATACACTCAGTTGCAGAACGCAGCCTCGGCTTATCTTGACGAGAAGAAGGCGGAACGCTTGGAGAACGAGAACCTGCGTGCCGAATACTTGAAACTGACCAAACAGAAGGTGGAGATGGAAAGGGATGTGGCAAGTCTTAACGATGCCTACAATGAAGCATTGAACTATGCCAATGATCATAAGCAACAGTATGAGCAACTGAAGGAGGGACGGAACTCGGATGATGTGATTCGTGATAAAATGCATCAGATAGAGGAAAGCATCAATAGCTTCTATCAGAAGGAAAAGGACTATAGGCAGGATGCTGAGGCTATCTCCAAAGATTTAGAGTGGAAAGTAATTATGCCAAAGGTTGCCAATAGTATCAGTACCGAGGTGGAACTTGTGCTGAATGAGAAGGAGGAGGTGGCTTCTGCAAGGGGCAATATCCTCAATGACCAACAGATAGCAAAGGTTACTCATGATGTAATACGATTGGTTAAGGAGAAATACCCGCAGGTAGGCGAGGTTTCTATTGCCGAAATTATTACGGAAATCAAACGTGAGCAAGACAACAGCGATGATTATAATGACAAATATGGTTTTCTGAGTGATGCAGATGTCAATGTGTTGAGAAACCTGGTTCAGCAATCATATTCCAATCCTTATCTTTCGCTGGATGAAAGACGTGAAAGCTTAAACTTAGAGTTGGCGGATATTCCAAAGAAGCAGGAACAACTGGAAGAATACAAACGTGCCTTGACAGGAAACGATTATAGTATTATCGAACTCTATGAGACTAATGATAGAAAAATAGAGGAATTGAAGGCAAAAATCGTGGAACAGAAGAATGCTATCAAAGAAATGGAGAGAAAAATCTCTACTTATGATTATGATATGCCGCAAGTTCCAGATCCTCAATATGATATGCTATGCAAACTTCCTGGCTTCTTCAAGTCGCTTTCCTGTAAGTTACTTAAGGCAAAGAAGGCAAGTATTGAGCGCATGATGAAAGAACAGCTGAACATCAACTTGGTGATTTACGCTGGTTATATCGGTAGGGTCGAGCTTTCGGCAGATGATTCGGATGAAATCTCGTTCAAGATATTCCATAAGAATGGTAATGAGATTTATTTGAGTCAGCTGAACGCCGGTGCCAAGCAGACTGTGATGCAGGTGTTGCTGAAAGTTTTGTATGAATTGGGTGATTACGACCCTCCTGTAATGATAGATACGGTGATGGGTGTTCTTGACAAGGAGAGTCGTGAAGTTATTATCAACCGTTATTTCCCGGATTTGGCTCATCAAACCATTTTGTTAAGTACAGATACGAAAATAACGACAGAGACTGATTTTAAGAAGATAGTGGCTTATGTGGCAAGAACTTATACTTTACATAGAGACCAGGAAAGCCAGTGTACTACTGTCAGCGATGATTACTTTGGATTACAAACTTACGAATTCTAGGATAAATGAATGTACAAGATATAAAACTTGAGGGAATGAGAATTCTGGAAGGAACGCATGATTTGCTTGAAGATGTGAAATATGCCATCGAGCAGAAACTGAACCTTACAGATTACTCAGACATGGTTCGCCCTGTAGTACTGAACTTTACTACAGTTATGCGAATCTGCCTCCTTGTAGGATTGAGTGATAAGACACCAAGAAGCAAGGCAAAGGTAGAGGAATTGCAAACCTCAGCAGGTATGCAGCCATTGGGTGGTTCTTTCTTTACCAAGTCGAATATAAAGGAGGTATTCGTGGCTCTTATCAAGATGCGTTATAGTGATATAGATGCCGACTGGCAGAACTCTACTTTTCTGAGCAAGGTGCTTTATAGCGAAATGATGAGGGGTAAGAGTATCTTGATGGAAGAAGGAGGTATTGATGAATGGCTGCACTTCTGTCCGTTGAGAGGTGGAAAGTCGTTGATGGATATTCCTGAATTGAATCTTTATATTGGTCAGTATGAGGATGAAATGGATGCGGCTTTAGACATCAACAGTACTGCTATTCCAAATACACAGATATTGATAGCAGGAACTACTGGTTCGGGTAAGTCAAACTTATTGGCTGTTCTTATCAACCAAATCAGAATGGCATCGGCTGATACCTACTATCCTGTCAACTTCCTCTTGTTCGATTACAAGGGGGAGTTCTCAGATCCAGCTCATGCCGATTGGCTGTCAAAGTTTGAGACCGATTCCACTGCCATCTTGAATCCGATGGAGAAACCTTTGCCGTTTACTCCGTTCAAGGACTTTACTGGTAGACCTGTCAATGAAATCCACTTGTATTCTACGACCTTGGCAAATGCCATCTGTGCCATATCTTCTGCTAAGATAGGTGCTTTGATGGACAACAGACTGAGCGAGGCTATCATCAATGCCTACAAGGCGAAGAACCAGAAACCAATCACCTTTCAGGAAGTTTTTGACCATTACACGATGTTGATGCCTGAGAAGAAACAGGGTGACATGGATAGTGTAAAATCAGTCTTGAACCAGTTGATACTTAATAATATTTTTGCAGAGGAAGACAAGGTGGATTTGGTGAAAGGTTGCTATATTATCAACTTAGGAAAGTTTGACAAGGAAGGTATTATGGCAAAGGCTATCGTATATTTCGTGACATCGAAGTTGAACAATATTTATGAGCAACTGCCTTCACAGGCAAAGAATGAGGACAGGGTGGAGCTGCGCCATTTCACCATCATCGATGAGGCTCACTATATGCTTGGTTTTGAGAACAAGCCTTTGCAGAACTTGATAGCTGTGGGTAGAAACAAGGGCATGAGCATCATCCTTGCCACACAGAATATGGATTCGTTTAAGAAAGCTTCTTTTGATTTCTATGCCAATGCCCAATATCCACTCATTATGAAGCAACAGCAACAGAATGATGGAGTGTTGAAGGATCTTTTTGGTGTGAGTGGCATGGCTCTGCAGGAACTGAAGCAAGCTATTGCTGGCTTGCAGAAGGGTGAACTGATAACCAAGGATGCCCAAGCTATGGCTCTTGGCATCGGCAAACATTGGAAGAAAATTAAGGTTACTCATCTTATTTGATAATGAATAAAGATATAGACTATTATCTGTCTGCATTTGAAAAGATGAAAAGGGCGATTATGCGGGGTGTGAAAGCTCCGCATAAGCTCATTTTGCTCTTGGCTATTTTAAATCTTTGCCAGCGAAGTATTATACCTTAATTCCGCAACACTATAGTTTAACATTATTTATAAGT
>UMHF01034560.1_pt1 | contig 14917 bp, 14 predicted proteins | sample 1965431 | NCBI WGS metagenome assembly UMHF01 (sample SAMEA4836088, study PRJEB28245) | human gut metagenome | biome: gut microbiome; material: fecal sample | place: Denmark | collected 2008
GATAAAAATACAGTTGTTTCCTTATTATACAGATTTCCGGCCAAAATGCAACTGCCCTGCCGGAATGGTCGGTCATTCGGGGCGGTTTTCGTGGGTGTTGAAGCCCATTTTGCCCAGCGCAGGCAGCAGCGCCCGCAGGGTGACCGAGGTGAGCGCACCCATGACAAGCCCCAGCACCAGCATGACCGGCGCGTAGTACAGCGACAAGGACGAGGAGATGATGACCCCTGCGCCCAGCAGCTGCCCCACGTTATGCGCCAGTGCGCCGCAGACCGACAGGATGAACCATGTAGGGCGCACCGGCAGAAGATAATACAGCACCCACATCACCGCAAGGGACAGAAGCCCGCCGCACAGCGAGAGGAAGCCCGCCGTGAAGCCGGACACCAGAAAGACGAACAGCGCCTTGAGCACATCCAGCACCAGTGCCTGCCGGGGACCCATGAAGAACAACGCGTACATGACCACGATGTTGGCAAGCCCCAGCTTCATGCCCGGCAAAAGCCCCGGGATGACCAGCGTACCCTCAATGAAGGAAAGCGCCATGGCCAGCGCAAACAGCAGGCCGGACAGGGCGATGTGCCGCGTTTTTTGATAGTTGCGGTGATTTTTAGGCATAGAGGATACGCTCCTTTATTCTTCGGGCTGCTGCGTCTGCTCGTAGGCTTCCTGCTCTTCCATGGCGGCTTCCCATGCGGCAAAAAGCTCCTCCTGATGGAAACGAAGGTCACTCAGCTCATCGCTTTTCTGGCGCAGCAGGTCGGGGTCGTTGTACACCTCCGGGGAGTTGATCTCGTTGTCCAGCTCCACCTCGCGTGCGCCGCAGGCTTCCATCTCGTCCTCGCAGGCCTTGATCTTGGCGCGCAGCTCGGCGCGGCGGCGGCGCTGCTCCTTGCCGTAGCCAGTCTTGACGGGCTCGGCAGCCTTCTGCGCAGTCTGCACCGGGGCGGCACGTCCCATCAGGGCATCGTAGCTGGGGTAAAGCACCGCCTTGCCGTCCTCAAGATAGAGGATGGGACAGGCCAGACTGTTCATCAGGTGACGGTCGTGAGTGACCAGCAGCAGGGTGCCGGTGTAGGCCATCAGTGCTTCGGTCAGGTTTTCGCGGGTGTAGATGTCCAAGTGGTTGGTGGGCTCGTCCAGAAACAGCAGGTTCGGCCGTTCCAGCACGATCTCTGCAAAGCGCAGACGCGCCAGCTCGCCGCCGGACAATGCTTCGCAGGGCTTGAACACGGTATCGCCCCGGAACCCCAGCTTTGCAAGGTGGCTGCGCACCTCCAGCTCGGTCATGCGGGGGTACTTGTTCCAGATGACATCAATGACTCTGCCCTGCCCCAGACGGTTCTGCTGCTGGGCAAAAATACTGGGACGCGCCCCGGTGCCCAGCCGCACCATGCCGCCGGAGGGGCGGCGCTTGCCGTCCAGCACCTGCATCAGGGTGGATTTGCCTGCGCCGTTGGGGCCGGCAATAATGAGCCGCTGCCCGCGGCAGACCGTATAGGTAAAGGGTTCCAGCAGGGTACGCTCCCCGATCTTGATGCTGAGGTTTTTCAGCATCACCAGCTCATTCCACGGCTCTACGTCATATTCAAAGCGGAATTTCAGCTGATTTGTCTCGTCCTGGGGTGCCTCGGTGATCTCCAGCTTTTCCAGCTGCTTGCGGCGGCTCTGCGCCATTTTGGTGGTGGAGGCGCGCACAAGGTTGCGGTCTACATAGTCCTGCAGCTTTTCAGCCAGTGCTACGTCAGCATCGTGCTGCTTCTGGCGCAGGGCATCGGCAGCCTCCTTCTGGGGCAGGTAGGCCGAGAAGTTGCCTTTGTAGGTGGTCATGGTCTGGAAGGATACCTCCCAGATCTTTGTACAGACATTATCGAGAAAATAGCGGTCGTGGCTGACCACCAGCACCGCACCGGAGTAGCCCTTGAGGTAGTTTTCCAGCCATTCCATGGTGGCAAAGTCCAGGTGGTTGGTGGGCTCGTCCAGAATGAGGACATCCGGTTTTTCCAGCAGCAGCTTTGCCAGACGCAACCGCGTCAGCTCGCCGCCGGAGAGCACCGCAATGTTCTTTTGCCATGTATCCTGCGCAAAGCCCATGCCGGACAGCACCTTTTTGATATTCACGTCCATGTTGTAGCCATCGGCGGCGTCTACGATGTTTTGTAAAGCATCGTGCTGTGCCAGCAGGTCGGCGTTGTCCGGCTGGGCAGCCATGCGGCGCTCCAAGATCTGCATCTGCGCCATGGCATCCAGCACCGGGGCAAAGGTGGCGCGCATCTCGCCGTAGATATCCAGCGTGGCGTCCAGCTTTGCGTTCTGCTCCAGATAGCCCAGCGTCACCCCATGGGTCACGCTGAACTCGCCCTCGTAGTCCTGATATTCGCCGGTAAGGATCTTGAGCAGAGTGGTCTTGCCCGCACCGTTTTGTCCCACGATGCCGATGCGGTCTTCCCGCTCGACACTGGCGGTCACATCGTGCAGCACCACTTTTTCGCCAAAAGTCTTACCCAGTTTTTCTAAATGTATCAGCATAGTTTTGATCCGTTATCCGTTCTTTTCAGTTACACCATAGGTTTCAGCACTGGTGGCGGCGGTTCTTCAGGCCAACATTGGCCAGCTCCTCCTGCTCCATCACCAGCGGATACAGCTCTTCCAGACTGGCGATCTCGTAGGTAGGGATCACCTTGCCGGGGTTCTCGGCGTGGTTGGGGTTGTACCAGCAGGTATCCAGCCCGGCGTTGCTGCCGCCCTGAATATCACTGGGCAGGCTGTCGCCCACCATCAGGACGTGCTCCCGGTTCTCCACGCCCAGCGCGCGCAGGGCGGCATCAAAGATGCGGGCATTGGGCTTTTCGCAGCCCATTTTCTCAGAGATGAACGCGTCCTCCATAAAGTTCATCACGCCGCTTTCTGCCAGACGGCGGGTCTGCACCTTCTGGGCGCCGTTGCTGACGATGGCCAGCGTTGCCACCTCCGAAAGCTCGCGCAGCACGTCCAGCACCTCCGGGCTCATCAGATCCGGGTGGGTGGACAGCTGCTCCAGATAGAAGCGGTTCATCTCCACACCGTCACCGGCGGCATTGATGGCCTTTAAAAAGCGGCTGAACCGCTCGCCGAACAGCTTCTCGCGGCGGATCTGGCCTTTTTCCAGCTGCCGCCACAGTTCCTCGTTGATGGTGCGGTAGGTCTGCACGGTCTCAGCATCCGGCTCGATACCGTAGTTTACCAGCGTTTCGGCCAGCGCCTTGTTTTCGGCTGCATCAAAGTTGAGCAGCGTATTGTCCGCATCGAACAGGATGCAATAATATTTTGCCATAGTATCTCACTTTCTTTTCAGCATTTCCCACTTGTGTATCAACAGGGAGAAGCCAGCCCCACCCCCGGCAGAGCTGGCTTCTCGTTATTCAGAAACGATTTCATACGCAGACAGGTCTGTTTGTGCCGGGGTGTTGTCCGGGCACAGCGTCTTTCCCTCGCAGGGCGTCAGACCGCATTTCTGCATTTCTTCCTCCAATGCGCTGTTATCCACGTTTTCCCAGTCGGTATCGTAGTAATCCACGCTGCCGTTGGTCACGTCGTTCTCCCCGGGCAGGGAGGGTGTGCGCATTTCTTGCCAGTACATAGGGCTCCACCTTCCTCTCACGCCAGCCTATGCGGCGCGGGCGCGGAATGTGCCCTTAGTTGGCAGCTTCCTTGCTGGCGCTGGCTTCGGTCTTGGAGGACGCGGGCTTTTCCTCTTTAGAGGTTGCCGGTGCATCTTCCTTGGAGGAAGCCGTGTGCTCCTGCTTAGAAGAAGCAGGTTTTTCCACCTTGGAGGAGGAGCTGCTCTGCGAAGAAGAAGTGGGCTTTTCTACCTTAGAAGAAGCCGCAGAGGAGGCGGGCTTCTCTACCTTGGAGGAGCTGCCGGTGCTTTCAGAAGTACCGTTCGAGGAGGAAGAAGCGGGCTTCTCCTCCTTGGAAGAGGCCGGTTTGTCCTCCTTAGAGGAGGCAGACGTTTCGTCCTTGGAAGAAGCAGGCTTATCCTCCTTAGAGGATGCACTGGAACTGCTGCTGGACGAGCTGGACGGTGCACCGCTGACCGAAAGTTCCAGCTTGTTGCTGGTCACAGTGCAGTCATTATAGCTGGCGGTGGCGTACACCCGGAAGTTGCCGCCCAGCATAGAGGGGTCTACCTCGCCCTTTACAGTGGTCTTGCCGGCAGCCTGTGTCACCTCGCTGCCATTGACATACCAGCGGATGCTGGAAGTATCCAGATACTTGCCCTTGAGGGTAGCTTTGAAGGTGTAGGAATCCCCCAGCGCAGCCTTGCCGCTGCTGCTGATCTGGATGGAAGCGGCTGCAAACACAGCTGTCACATCCACGTTCTGGTCAAAATTGGTATCCGTGCGGGTGCGCTTGGTCACGCCATCGCTCCACTTGACGAACACATAGCCGTCCTCCGGCACTGCGGTAACAGTAACAGTCTGGGCGGCGCTGGTCACCTTGACGGTAAGAGACTTGCCGCTCTCGTTGCCGCAGGTCAGGGTACCGCCGCCGGTTTTATCTACACGGTAACCGGCCTGATACTCCGTTTTTTCCTCAACAGCCGAGGAAGAGACTTCCTCCGAGCTGCTGGGTGCTTCCACGGCAGAGCTGGGGTTAGCGGTATACTCGGCGCGGGTGGGGATGTTATTGGTGTCCGGGCGGCGATCCTCGGTCTCATAGGCGTGGGTACGCAGATACTTCAGCAGCACCTTCAGACCTGCGGGCTTGAGGTGGATGTCCCCGCTCTGGTAGTAATCCACATTGCCGTAGCCGTTGGCGTCCTTGAGCGCCTCGGCAGAGTTGAGGAACTTGACGCCCAGCTGCTCGCACATGGTCAGCAGCGCCATATTGAAATCATCAATACGGGTCTGGTCCATGTTGGGGTAGTTGGAGTGGTTGGACGGGACCGGCGGCACCGTGTTGACGATGATATCGGTATAGGGATAGCTGGCCTGAATGGCCTGCACCAGTGCGGTGTAGTTGCTGATAAAGTCCTCGGTGTTCATGCCGTTATCGTTGGTGCCCAGCATGATGACCACCCGGCGGGGCTTCATTTTTGCCACTGCCTGTGCGATGGTGTAGCGGTTATCGTCCCGCTTGAAGGTGACGATGCCCTCATGCAGGGCGACGCTGGTGCCAATGCCCTCTTTTGCGCAGAACTGCTGCAATGAGATCAGACCGCTGGCGTACAGACGCACCGTGTTGGAATCGCCGATAAAAAGGGTCTGCTCCTGATAGGCATTGCCGGCATCGGCGGTCCCGGTGAGCAGCGCGCTGGAGTTCTCGTTGATCTGATAGTGGTCGGAGATATCCTCCTCCCCTTCCGGGGCGGGCGCGGGGGTAATAATAGAAGAATCCCCCGGCTGCTCCGTCGGGTTCTTACCCCGCTTGAGCATGGTAAGGGTGATGCCGATGGTCAGCAGCGCCGCCAGTGCACACACGATGCACACCAGCACCGCCTGCTTCTGCATCGGGGTCAGCGCCTGATTCTCCTTTTGGTTATTGCTTCTCATATTCTATCCATTCTCCTTCCGAAGGAATGAAACTTCCTGTCATACCCGGGCTGCCAACAGCCGGTCGGTAAGGTCGGTGCAGCTTTCGGCCAGCAGCACCGGATGGAAGGGTTCCAGCTCTTCCCGGCTGCCGTAGCCATACAGCACACCGGCAGCATCCAGACCGCAGTCGGCAGCGCCCCGCATATCATCGTTACGGTCGCCCACCATCAGCACCCGCTTGCCCTGCAAGGCGGGCTGGCTGAGCACATAACGCACGACCTCGGTTTTGGTGTCCCGGCTTTCGTCCATAGAGGCGCCGCCGATAAAATCAAAATACTGTGCCAGCCCCTGCTCTTCCAGAATGGGGGTGACCACCTTGGTGGGCTTGGAGGTGGCAGTGCACAGGAGAAAACCCGCGTCTTTCAGGGTTTGCAGCATCTGCAGAACACCCGGGAACACGGCACACTCGTGGCTGCCCTTCACCGCGTAACTCGTGCGGTAAAGGTCGGTAGCTTTTTCGATCAGCGCCGGGTCGGTAAAGTGCTCGCCGAAGCTTTTGCGCAGGGGCGGGCCCAGATAGCGGCGCAGGTTGATGCCGGATACATCCACACCCATGGTGCAGAAAACCTCTTGCAATGTATGAATGATACCGGGGGCTGAATCGATCAGCGTCCCGTCCACATCAAATAGGATTGCATCATAATGCAGCAATGTTTTATTCCTCGCTTTCATGGTGATACATCCAATAGTATAGCACAGATTTGATACATCAGCAATTCCAACAAAAGATTTTTCTGTCTCTTATGCAAAATTTTCCTAAAAAGGGAGGTCGCTGCGCCGCATTTTGCACAGCAGCCTCCCTTGCGGCAGCGCGGGGCAGCACAATGCCGGGCAGCCCGCGGGCTGCCCGGCATTGCATTTTCACGGATCAAATTGCAGCAGAGAGCGTCCCCTGCAAAAGCGTTACTGCGCAGGTGATGGGCAGCTGCTGTCCCCCGGGACATAGAGGTTGTTGGAGATGAACTCCAGCTTATCCTTGAGCACCAGCTCAAGGTTTGCTACGGCGTGCACCATGTTGGTAGCGGAGTCGTTCACCTCCAGCAGCTTGCAAAGATCCAGACCGTCCAGATCCATGGCTTTCTGCATCTTCCGGCTTTCGGCACACAAAATGTGGCTGAGCGCTGTTTCCTGCAAGGCAATGCTTTCCATCAGGTCCACGACAGCCTGATCCAGACTGGCCTTGGGCATCTCCGGGCACTGAGAACGGGCACAGGGTGTATCGATCATCATAGGGCAAAACCTTCCTTTCCGGTCGTGTGCCCTATCCTATGCTGCGGCGGGTACGGCTGTTACTGCTTTTCTGCCTGTGCGCGCACCTTCTCAATGGTGTCGCGGTAGCCGCCGGAGCCGTACTGGATGCAGCGGTTGATACGGCTGATGGTGGCGGTGCTGATCTCCACCGCCTTGACGATCTGCTCGTAGGTGGCGCCGTCCAGCAGCAGCTTTGCAGCCTGTAAGCGCTGTGCCATATCCGAGATCTCCTTTACAGTGCACAGATCCTCAAAAAAAGCGTAGCACTCTTCCCGGCTCTCCAGACTGAGGATGGCATCAAAGAGCGCATCCGTCGTCTCATTTCTTCTGGAATTTTTTTCAGCCATTGTTTTTTTCTCCTTATTATAACAGCGGCGGCAGCGGGCAAAGTTAACTGTGCTGCCGCGCTGGATATTCTGCACGCTATTACTTTAGCACTTCAAAGTGTGAAAGTCAAGACCTGTGAGTGAATGGTTTTCAATTATAGATGTGTTTAGTTTTATTCTCTTCACACATGAAAGAAAATCACCTAAAAATTATTCCCAGAAAATGGCTTGAATTGGCGCATCCTCTGAACTTGTGACGAAAATATTGACAATTGATGAAAACGGGAATAAAGTAGGACACAATCATTCAGCAAATGCAAGGAACAGGACATGATCTTCTGCATCACCCTCTTTCAGCGAGCCGCTTCTCGGGTGAAAAAGCGGCAGTCAGGAGCAGAGGACCCTCGCCTGCGAGCAGCCTGTGTGAACCGGGTTTTGTGCCCCTTAGTAGCACGGTGCCGTCCAGCCCACGTTATCGGGCAGCATGGTCGGTGTACCATGCGTGGGAGAGTGGCTGTTTTAACACAGCAAGCGAAGTGGTACCGCGGAGTATTGCTCCTGCCCTGGCAGGCGGGAGCAGAAGCCTTCGTCTTCGGAGCGTGGCCGGAACCCGGTCATGTGCTGAGGACGAAGGTTTTTTACGCTCCGGGGCAATGCTTTGCCGGACGGCAATCTATCGTTCCGAACTTGTTGCGGAGTGAAAAAAGGAAAGAGGTAGAAAACTATGAATACGCTGGTCATCGTATTGATCGCAGCGGTGTGCCTGTTTGGCGCTTATGTGCTTTACGGCCGCTGGCTGGCTAACAAATGGGGCATTGATCCCGCTGCCAAGACCCCGGCAGTCGTCCACGAGGATGGACGGGACTATGTGCCCACCAACGGCTGGACGGTGTTTGCCCACCAGTTCAGCTCCATTGCCGGTGCAGGCCCTGTTACCGGTGCCATTCAGGCCGCAGCTTTCGGCTGGCTGCCGGTGCTGCTGTGGGTGCTACTGGGCGGCATCTTCTTCGGCGCTGTCACCGACTTTGGCGCTCTGTATGCTTCCGTTAAGAACGACGGCAAGAGCATGGGTATGCTGATCGAAAAGTACATCGGCAAGACCGGTCGCAAGCTGTTCCTGCTGTTCTGCTGGCTGTTCTGCGGCATCGTTATTGCCGCCTTTGCGGACATGGTTGCCGGCACCTTCAATGCCTTCGGCGCAGACGGCGCAATGGTTGAAGCTGCCAAGACCAACGGTGCTGCCGGTATGGTGTCCATCATGTTCATGGTGTTTGCCGTTATCTTTGGCCTGCTGCAGAAAAAGTTCAGCTTCTCCGGCTGGAAGGAAAGCGTTATCAGCATCGTGTTCATCGTGCTGTCCTTTGTTATCGGCGCAAACCTGCCCCTGATCCTGGGCAAGGCCGCTTGGAGCTACATCACCTTTGTGTACATCTTCTTTGCTGCCGTGCTGCCCATGTGGCTGCTCAAGCAGCCCCGTGACCACATGACCACCTTTATGTTCGTGGCCATGATCGTGGGTGCTGTGGTCGGCCTGCTGGTGGCACACCCCACCATGAATCTGCCTGTGTTCACCGGCTTTACCAACGATAAGCTGGGCACCATGTTCCCCATCCTGTTCGTCACCGTGGCCTGCGGTGCAGTTTCCGGCTTCCACAGCCTTGTTTCCTCCGGTACTTCCTCCAAGACCGTTGAGAACGAGAAGGATATGCTGAAGGTCGGCTACGGTGCCATGATCCTTGAAAGCCTGCTGGCTGTTCTGGCTCTGTGCGTGGCCGGTGCTGCCGCAGCTGCCGACGGCACCCCTGCCGCTGGTACCCCGTTCCAGATCTTCAGCCGCGGCGTTGCCGGTTTCTTTGAGATGTTCGGCGTGCCCGCTTACGCTGCCACCGTGTTTATGACCATGTGCGTTTCCGCACTGGCTCTGACCAGTCTGGATGCCGTGGCCCGCATTGGCCGCATGAGCTTCCAGGAGCTGTTCAGCGTGGATGATATGGAGCACGCTGAAGGTTGGCGCAAGCTGTTCTGCAATGTGTACTTCTCCACCTTTATCACGCTGGTGTTCGGCTTTATCCTGACCAAGATCGGCTACGCCAACATTTGGCCGCTGTTCGGCTCTGCCAACCAGCTGCTGAGCGCACTGGTGCTGGCTACCCTGTGCGTGTTCCTGAAGGTGACCGGCCGCAGCAACAAGATGCTGTTCCCCCCGCTGATCATCATGCTGTGCGTTACCTTTACCGCATTGGTGCAGCGCCTGATTGCTATGGTCAAGGCCATCAGCACTGCCGCTTCTGTTACCATCCCTGCCGGTGAGACCACTTGGGGCGCTGTGTTCATCGCAAACGGCCTGCAGCTGATCCTTGCCGTGCTGCTGATCGTGCTGGGCCTGAACATTGTGTTCCATTCCTTCTCCGCTTACAAGAAGGCTGAGCACAACAGCGAAACTAAGGTCTGATTTTAACCCTGCCATTCACAATCCTGTTTTCAATAAACAAAATGCCGCTGACGATGCACAAAGCTGTCAGCGGCGTTTTGTTTTATTCCGGCAGTTCCATTTCATGTTCCATGGGTACAAAGCCGAACTTTTCATACAGCGGCCTGCCCATTGCGGTCGCTTCCAGCGAGATGGCCGTCACCCCGCGCCGGTGCGCATCCTCCACCAACCGGGTCAGGATGCGGGTCGCAATGCCCTGCCGCCGGTACTGCGGTGCGGTGTACAGATTCATAAGGTAGGCTTTCCGACCGGTGGGGTTATGGACGGTGGGCATGACCTGAAAATAGCTCACGGCGCCGGTGCCTGCCAGCGTTTCACCGTTCCAAAGGAGATACGCCGTGTGGGTGTTCTCGGCAAAGGCCTTCTGGTAATAGGTCCGTGTCTGGCTCTCCACCTCCGGCAGCGGAGTATCTTCCGGCAGCTGATTGGCTGCCCGCAGCACCCGGCAGCGCACCGCTACCAGCAATTCCAGCTCTGCCAGCGTGGCTTTCTGTTCGGTAAGGTTCAACAATTGTGTTCCTCCCAGCTTTGCAAAGCGGCCAGCTGGGTCTCGGTGTGGAACCAGTGCTCCCCGCCCTCCAGAATGGTCAGGTGCGCCCCGGTCTGCTGCCGGAACCGCTCCATAGCGGTGTGCCCGGTAAGGGGGTCCGTATCGGCATAGAGCACCTGTGTGGGTACCTTCCAATGCAGCGGATGTTCCCGCACCCAGCACAGATACGGCCACGAGAGGGTCTCCCCCATGGCGGTGGGGATCTCCCCTGCCGCGTGCAGCTGTTCCTCCGTTACCCCTGCCTGCTGCATCAGGTCAAGGATCAGCTTTTCCATATCCACCACCGGGGAGACAAGCAGTGCCTTTTCCGGCGTTTGCGTCTGCAACGCCTGCATGGCAAACCACGCACCGATGCTGACCCCGTACACACGAATCTGCTTCCATACCGGCTGCACCCGGGCGTAGACCGCTTGCAACTCCCGGGTGACCACCCACGGCACCAGCTTTTCCGGGCTGTTTTTTCGGGTGCCGTGCTCCGGCAGATCGACAGCCAGCACCTGCCAGCCTGCCGGGCAAGCTGTGCGGGCAAAGCGGGCAGCCTCGGCTGCGCTGCCGTTTTTGCCATGGACATAGAGATAGACCTTACGGCTGCGCTTGCCGTACAGGACAGCCGGAATGCCTGCAATCTTGAGCTTGATTTTTTCCATAACAGTCCCTCCTGTTCTGGGGGCGTATTGCGCCCTGTTTTCTCTATGATAGCACAAGCAAAAGCCAAACACAAACAGGAAAAGAGGTAACAGATTTTTTTATGTTTGTCGTGAAAGGGATAAAAAAGAGCCACCGCACAGACTTGTGCGGTGGCTCTTGAGGTAGTGCTTCAGGTTTTGCTTAGCCGAAGATGTTGATCAGGATACCAGCAGCAACGGCAGAACCGATAACGCCGGCCACGTTGGGGCCCATGGCGTGCATCAGCAGGAAGTTGGAAGGGTTCTCGCTCTGGCCGACCTTCTGGGAAACACGAGCGGCCATAGGCACGGCGGAAACGCCGGCAGAACCGATCAGGGGGTTCACCTGACCGCCGGTCAGCTTGTACATGACCTTGCCGCACAGCACACCGGCTGCGGTGCCGAAGGAGAAGGCAATCAGACCCAGCACGATGATGAACAGGGTGCGGGTATTCAGGAAGGTGTTTGCACTGGTGGTGCAGCCAACAGACAGAGCCAGGAAGATGGTGATGATGTTCATCAGCTCGTTACCGGCAGTCTTCTGGATACGATCCACAACGCCGCACTCCTTCATCAGGTTGCCCAGCATCAGCATACCGACCAGAACGGCGGCATCCGGTACGATGAGAGAAACGATGATGGCGACCATGATGGGGAAGATGATCCTCTCGGTCTTGGAGACAGTGCGCAGCTGCTTCATGACCACAGAGCGCTCCTTGGAGGTGGTCAGTGCCTTCATGATGGGCGGCTGAATGACGGGCACCAGTGCCATGTAGCTGTAGGCTGCCACGGCGATACTGCCCAGCAGCTCAGGTGCCAGACGAGAGGTAACGAAGATAGCTGTGGGGCCGTCGGCACCGCCGATGATGGAGATGGCAGCAGACTGCTTCTGGGTGAAGTCTACCAGACCGGTAGCGGCCAGCAGACGGGCACCCATGTAAGTACCGAAGATACCAAACTGTGCGGCAGCGCCCAGCAGCAGGCTCTTGGGGTTGGAGATCAGGGGTGCAAAGTCGGTCATGGTGCCGATGCCGAGGAAGATCAGCGGCGGGGAGATGCCCAGCTTAACGCCCATGTAGAGCATATCGGCCAGACCGCCGTTGTTCAGGATCTCAACCCACATGGGGTGCTCCAAACCGTCACCAACGAAGTACTGCATGTGGATGATGCCGCTGCCGGGGAGGTTGGCAAGGATCATGCCAAATGCCATGGGCAGCAGGATCAGGGGTTCAAATTCCTTGACGATGGCGAGGTACAGCAGAAAGCAGCCCACGCAGATCATCACGGCGTACAGCCAGCCGCCGGGCTGGCCAAACTGTGCAAAGCCGGAACTTTGGAAAATACCGACCAGAGTATCAATAAACTGTGTCATGCTCTTCCTCCTGTGTTAAAACGGGGCCGTGGTGTCGTTCACGCCGGCCTTGCCCCAGCCATTTTTGCCACGACGCACTGCCTTAAGGGTGTACTTGCCGTTGCCCATTGCATGGATAGCAGCCATAATGGCGGCCACCACATCACCGGGGATGCCTTCCTCTACCTGAGGAGCGGGTGCAGCCTGCTGTACCGGAGCGGCAGCGGGCTTTGCGGCGGGTGCCTGCGCAGCAGTCTTGGCAGCCTTCTTCTTGGCATTCATCGAGTCGAAGATCTTGCCCTCCAGCGTGATGATAGCCATCAGCAGCACGAGGATCAGGAACACCAGCACGATACCAGTAATGGTAACGACCACATCGAAACCTAAGTCCATGGTTTTTCCTCCTGTTTGTTGGATACTGCAAGCGATACAACATCGTTAGCAGAAAATCAATTTGGGTATAGTATACCGTATTTTGCCAATCATTTCAACAAAAATTAACAAATTTTATTTTTGCTGCTTTGTGATATGACATGGACAAAACGAACCAAGCTTAGCGGCGGCCGATGCGCGGGGTGGCATCCGTAAAGCCGGTTTCCAGCTTATCACCGATGGAAAGGCTCTGTGCCGTGCCCAGTGCAACGCAGTTTACGGGATCCGGCGAGACGGTGACCTCCACCTTCAGTTCCTGGCTCAGATATTCGGTCAGGCCGTGCAGCTGGGCACCGCCGCCGGTCAGCATGACGCCGTTGCGGTAGATATCGCCTGCCAGCTCCGGCGGAGTCTTTTCCAGCACCTGATGGGCTGCGGTGCCGATCTGCTCGCTGAGCATCATCACCGGCTCGTACAGATCATCGGTGGAAACGGTCACGCGCACCGGCAGACCGGTAAGCAGGCTGCGGCCCTTGATCTCCATGCTCTCGTGGAAATCAGTCTTTTGGGGGCAGCAGGCAACGTGCTTCTTCAGTTCCTCGGCGGTGCGCTGGCCGATGGCAATGCTGTATTTGTTGCGGACGTGCTTGAGGATCTCCTCATCGTAGTGGTTACCGGCCACGCGCACACTGGTGGCCTTGACCTTGCCGCCAAGGCTCAGCACGGCGATATCCGTGGTGCCGCCGCCGATATCAATGATCATGCGGCCGTCCGGCAGGGTGATGTCGATGCCGGAGCCAAGGGCTGCGGCGATAGGCTCATCGATCAGGTACACCTGACGGGCACCGGCAGCCACCACAGCCTCCACCACGGCATCGCTCTCAATGCCGGTAATAGCGGCAGGCACGCATACTGCTACCCGGGGCTTGACCATGTGGGAGCTGTACACCTGCTTGACAAAGCGGCAGATCAGCTCCCGGGTCATGGTGTGGTCACTGATGACGCCATCCTTCAGCGGGAAGATAGCCGAGATGTAGTTGGGCGTGCGTCCCACCATAGCCAGTGCTTTATCGCCGGCTTCCAGCACGGTGTTCTTGCGGGTATCCATTGCCACAACGCTGGGCTGGTTGAGCACCACGCCCTTGCCCTCCTGCGCGATGATGATGGTAGTAGTACCAAGGTCGATGCCGATATCATTCTGTGCCATAATTGCCTGAATCCTTTCTCTGCGTTCCTCTATCATGTATGTAACGCCCGCAGCGGCGGGCAAAAAACAAAGACTGCTTTAGTATAACATAGTTGCGGCAAAAAGTATACAAGCTTTGCCGCTGTTCTGCGCGGTTTTATCAGGGATCCTCCCCTCCTGTGCTGAGCTGCTCCGGCGGCTGTCCGGCCTGCAGCAGAGCGCACAGGCCGCTGTAACGCAGGTTCTGCCGGATGTTGCTCATCATGCTGTTCACCACGTCCCTGCGGCCCGCCACAACGCACAATCTGCGCGCGCGGGTGACACCGGTGTAGAACAGGTTGCGGTAGCACAGCCTTGGCGGCACCTGCGCCACCGGCAGGATCACCGCCGGGAACTCGCTGCCCTGACTTTTGTGCACTGTGATGGCGTAGGCGATCTCCAGCTCGTTCAGGTTTTCCGCCGGGTAGAGCAGCCGCCGGTCGTCCATACGCACCACCATGGAGCGCTCCCGCAGGTTGATGCTTTCCACGATGCCGATATCGCCGTTGTAGGCACCTACGCCCTGTTCACCGCCGATGCGGTTCCAGACGATCTCGTAGTTGTTGCGCACCTGCATCACCTTGTCCCCCACCCGGAACACCCGGGCGGCGCTTTGCAGCTGGGGCTTGCCCTTCTGGGGCGGGTTGAGCAGGTTTTGCAGCTCCACGTTCAGCGCCTGCGTGCCGGTGGGGCCAAGCTTTGTGGGACACAGCACCTGAATATCCCGGATGGGGTCAAAGCCGTAGCTCCGGGGCAGCCGGGTGGTGACAAGGTCGCACACCAGACGCTGCGCAGCCTCGCCGTCCGTCTCCAGAAAGAAGAAGTCATCGGTCTTGCTGCCCTTTTGCAGCGGTTCGCCGGAAATGATATGGTGGGCGTTTTCCACAATGAGACTGCGTTTTGCCTGCCGGAAGATCTCGTTCAGGCAGACGGTGGGCACACAGCCGGAGCGGATGACCTCGCTGAGGATGTTGCCCGCGCCCACGCTGGGCAGCTGGTCGGCATCGCCTACCATAATAATACGGCAGGTGTAGCGCAGCGCCGCAATGAGCGCCTGAAACAGCTTAACGTCCACCATGCTCATCTCGTCCAGAATGACCACATCGCACT
>UMHF01054106.1_pt1 | contig 14631 bp, 10 predicted proteins | sample 1965431 | NCBI WGS metagenome assembly UMHF01 (sample SAMEA4836088, study PRJEB28245) | human gut metagenome | biome: gut microbiome; material: fecal sample | place: Denmark | collected 2008
CTCTAACTTGTCAACCGGAGCTCTTAATGCATCCATTGTTGTTTTTACAACATCTCTGTAATATACAGCCTGATCTCTTCCCTCTTCCATTGTTCCACCTTTTTCTGTTACTTCTTCCAGTTTTGCCAAAGCAACCTTGGTCTCAGATAAGAGGTCAGATACTTCTGCCAGTAATTCTGTCTGAACACTGATGTCTGCATCACATACAGATTTTACAGCTGCTGCAGAAGTTGCAAGCTCTGTTGTATATTTGATAACTGCCGGGATAATCTGTTTTCCTGCAATATCAATCATAGCTTTTGCTTCGATGTTAATCTCTTTTGCGTAGGTCTCATATTCGATTTCTACACGGGAATCCAGCTCCGCTTTGGTAAATACACCAAAACGCTCGAATAAAGAAACTGCTTTTTCTGTATTCAGTGCCGGGATTGCATCTACCATGGACTTGATGTTTGGAAGTCCACGACGCTCTGCTTCCTCTACCCATTCATCAGAATATCCGTTTCCGTTGAATACGATTCTCTGATGCTCAGTTGCATATTTCTTAATCAGATCATGTACTGCCATATCGAAATCGTCTGCTTTTTCCAGTTCATCACACGCCTCAGAAAATGCTTCTGCTACAATTGTATTCAATACAACGTTTGGCTGTGCGATAGAATCCTGGGAACCAACCATACGGAACTCGAATTTATTTCCGGTAAATGCAAATGGTGAAGTTCTGTTACGGTCTGTTGCATCTTTCATGAAGTCAGGCAATGTCTTAACACCAGTCTCTAATTTAGAACCAGCTAAACTGTGTGTAGCTTCTCCGGTGCAGATAAGCTGTGATAATACATCCTGTAACTGTTCTCCAAGATAGATAGAAACGATTGCTGGCGGTGCCTCGTTTGCGCCTAATCTGTGGTCGTTTCCAACGTCTGCTGCAGATTCACGAAGCAGATCTGCATGTTTATCTACTGCTTTTAAGATACAGGTAAGCACTAATAAGAACTGTACGTTCTCATGAGGTGTTTTGCCCGGCTCTAATAAGTTAATTCCATCATCTGTTGTGATAGACCAGTTGTTATGTTTTCCAGAACCATTGACACCTGCAAATGGCTTCTCATGAAGCAGACACTGTAAGCCATGACGACCGGCAACCTTCTTTAAGGTTTCCATTACTAACTGGTTGTGGTCTACTGCTACGTTTGCTTCGGAGTAGATTGGAGCTAACTCATGCTGTGCAGGAGCAACTTCGTTATGCTGTGTCTTTGCAGATACACCAAGTTTCCATAATTCTTTATTTACATCTCTCATGTATGCTGCAATTCTCTCACGGATGATTCCGAAGTAATGGTCATCCATTTCCTGGCCTTTTGGAGGCATTGCTCCAAATAAGGTACGTCCGGTAAAGATTAAATCTTTTCTCTTTAAATATTTTTCTCTGTCTACGATGAAATATTCCTGCTCCGGTCCAACGGAAGGAGTTACTTTCTTAGATGTTGTATTTCCAAATAATTTTAAAAGACGAAGAGACTGGGTATTAATCGCTTCCATAGAACGAAGTAACGGTGTCTTCTGGTCTAATGCTTCTCCTGTGTAAGAGCAGAAAGCGGTAGGAATGCAAAGAGTTGCTCCTGCTGCATCCTGTCTTACGAATGCCGGTGAAGTACAATCCCATGCTGTATATCCTCTTGCCTCAAAGGTTGCTCTTAATCCACCGGATGGGAAAGAAGATGCGTCTGGCTCACCTTTGATTAATTCCTTACCGGAAAAGCTCATTAAAACTTTACCATTTGGCATTGGTGCTGTAATAAAGGAATCATGTTTCTCAGCGGTTACTCCTGTTAATGGCTGGAACCAGTGTGTATAATGGGTAGCTCCTTTTTCGATTGCCCACTCTTTCATCTCATGTGCCACTACGTCTGCTGTCTCGGGATCTAATTCTTTTCCCTCTTCGATTACTTCTCTTAACTTTTTGTAGGTCTTTTTCGGAAGACGTTCCTGCATTACTGCATCATTGAATACGTTCTCGCCGAAAATATCTGCTACATTGAAATATTCTGTCTCACTCATACTATACATCCTTTCTGCCTCTCACCATAAATCCCCTGAGAAATATGATTTTTTTTCTGCAATCAATGTATGACTTCTCTCCTCCGGTAATTCCCCAGATATAGAAAAAAGGGCATTCCAATTCCTTTGGAACACCCTTGTTCGTCACGCACATTTCATCTGCTATATCTAAAATACATGAAACTTTCTAAAAAATCAAGTCAAAGTTTATATTTTTTTTATTTTTGATACATTCTACAAATTTGTGCAAAATAATATACATTTTTTGTCGATTTTATCAATCGCCGGTTTCGAAATCAGTTGCTGCCAGGCGGTACTGCATACCCATTCTCATCTGCAACTACTTTTTCCGTACTCTCTTCTGTGCTTTTTAATGTACGCATTCCGTGGTTTCCAGCGCGGACAGCAATTTCCTGTAAAGTAATAAGAGCCACCACAACGGGCGGCCCTTATAAAAATCATTCTTATTCTGCTTTTCCAACAGAACCAAATAATTCCATTTTTTCTTTTACAGTAGCTTTGATTGCTTCTGCACCCGGAGCTAATAATTTACGTGGGTCAAATCCTTTGCCCTCTAAGTCCTTACCAGCTTCGATATATTTACGTGTAGCATCTGCGAAAGATAACTGACACTCTGTATTTACATTAATCTTAGATACGCCAAGAGAGATAGCTTTCTTAATCATATCTGCAGGAATTCCTGTACCACCGTGAAGTACTAATGGCATAGTTCCTGTCTTCTGCTGGATAGCGTCCAGGGTCTCGAAGGAAAGTCCTTTCCAGTTTGCTGGATATTTTCCGTGGATATTACCGATACCTGCTGCAAGCATATCTACACCAAGATCAGCGATTGTCTTACACTCGTTAGGATCTGCGCACTCGCCCATTCCAACTACTCCGTCTTCTTCTCCACCGATGGAACCAACCTCACACTCGATAGAAAGTCCAAGCTGATGAGCTACATTTACAAGCTCTGTAGACTTAGCAAGGTTCTCTTCAAATGGATAATGAGAACCATCAAACATGATAGATGTAAATCCAGCTTTGATACATTTATAACATCCTTCGTATGTTCCATGATCTAAGTGAAGTGCTACAGGAACTGTGATTCCAAGTTCTTCATCCATAGCTTTTACCATAGCTGCAACGGTCTTAAAACCTGTCATATATTTTCCTGCACCTTCAGATACACCAAGAATTACAGGGGATTTTAATTCTTCTGCAGTTAACAGTATTGATTTTGTCCACTCAAGGTTGTTGATATTGAACTGGCCTACTGCATAATGACCAGCTTTTGCTTTTTTTAACATTTCTGTTGCTGATACTAACATTTTGATTCCTCCATTGTTTTTTTTTCATTGTACCATGGCTTTTTCCAAAAATAAAGTTAAAAATATAACAATCATTTTACAGATGTTTCTTTATTCTTGACCATAATCTCCAAAGCCTGGTGCATATTTCTTATTTCCACTTCCTTATGGTCTCCCCCAAACTCACCATCTAAAGTCCATGGAATAATTTCTTCCGGATAAAACTTAATATTGCTGCTCTTAAATGAGTATACCAGGTCGGTATCATCCTTGCGGCTGGTTAATGCTGCAATAATCTCATTTAACTCCAGTGGATTCTTCGGTGCTTTAATCAGTGTCACCTCAAAAACACCGTCATCCAGGAGTACATTTTTACCTGTCAGGTTCTTAAATCCCCCCACAGAAATAGAATTGGTAATCATACCATAGATAAATTCGTCCTCTAATACCTCATCATCATATTCCACCCGCATCTTATAGACCGGAATGTCTAAAAGCTGTTTCATTCCTTCTAAAATATAAGCTGCGTGTCCTAATACATTCTTTAACTGCTGGCTGGTCTGATAAGATACTGCAGTAAACAGTCCAAATGCTGCCACATATACGAATGAATCTCCATTAAAATATCCTATATCTACCGGAAACCTTCTTCCCTTTACCGCTACATTTGCTGCCTTTAGCATGCTTTTAGGTATTCTTAAAGAATTGGCAAAGTCGTTGGTACTTCCTGCCGGAATATAACCAAGCAGTGTCTTTTCTTCACTTTCCATCATTCCGCTGACTGCTTCATCCAAAGTACCGTCTCCACCACTACAGACAATCAGATCATAATTCTTCGCTTCTTCTCTGACATGGTTCTGCGCATCCCCTTTGCTCTGTGTCGGATATATGGTTACTTCATAATCTGCCTTTACCATAATATCTACAATTTCTAACAGTTTATTCTTAATCAGTCCCTTGCCGGAATGTGGATTAAATATAAAAAGTAATTTCTTTTTCATTTTTTACATAACCTCTCTTTTCCTTCTAGCCCTCAGACAGGAACTGTTCCAATGTATCCAAGGCTTCCTTCTCGTCCTCACCCTCAGTAACAACTGTTACCATATCCTCATAATTCATTGCCAGTGACATCATACCCATAATGCTCTTCACATTTACTTTTTTATCTCCGGATTCAATATAAATACTGCTGGAAAAACGATTTGCAGTCTGAACAAGCAATGCAATGGGACTTGCTTCGACACCATTAACAAATTTAATGGTCACCTCTTTCTTCATCATATGTATTCCTCCTCATCCTTTTCATACTCTCATGTTTTCAGCAATTTCACTTATCTTTCTTAACCTGTGATTCACACCGGATTTTCCCACCGGCGGATTTAAGTATGCCCCCAGTTCCTTAAGAGGCGCTTCCGGGTGCTCCAAACGTACCTGTGCCATCTCGTAAAGATTATCCGGCAATTCCTGCAGTCGTCCCTTTTCCTGGATAAACTTAATATCTTCAATCTGCTTTACTGCAGCATTCACTGTCTTATTAATATTGGCAGTTTCACAATTTACCTGCCGGTTTACACTGTTACGCATCTCTTTCAAAATGCGTACATTTTCAAGGTTCATCAGTGCCACATGTGCTTCCATGATATTTAACATATCCACAATCTGTGCACCTTCTTTTAAGTATACCACATGGTGCTTCTTGCGTTCCACCACTTTCGCATCCATGCCAAAGTCACTGATTACCGTCCTGAGCTGTTCTGCCTGTTGTGGCGTTGCACATACAATTTCAAAATGATAGGATTTATGCGGGTCACTCATGGAACCCGAAGCCAGAAATGCTCCTCTTACAAACGTCCTTCTACAGCAGGACTTCTGCAGCAAAATTCCATTTACTGCCTGTCGGAACGGATGCAGTGAACCGTCCTCTTCCAAAAATTTAAGTGCCATTAATACCCTGCGCATGGCATCCTGTTCTTCTATATATAACACACCCGGATTCTGTTCAGATAACTCTGCACTGATGTCAAATGCCCGCTTCAAAAGCGTATAGCACTTTTTTGCCAATCCGGCATGTTCTGTTGCAATTTCCAATCTGGGATCTGCTCCCGTCAATATCATTCTTCCGGAAAAACTTATAATTGCTGCAAGTTCTGCTAACTGGCAGTGTCTGCTTTTACTTATATGCTTCTCCAGTTCCGCCTTTACTTCTCCCGAAAAAGACATCTCATATCTCCATCTAGTGCCGCATCGTATCCTTTTCAATGTCACGATGCTCTATCTTAATTCCAAACTGTTTCTGTTTCTCCAACCGTTTAAACAATTCGTTGGCAAGGGTTACGGAACGATGCTTGCCTCCGGTACAGCCAATGGCAATTACCAGCTGGCTCTTCCCCTCTGTTATGTAATTCGGTATCAGAAATTTTATCATATCTTCTAATTTATCCAGAAATACGTGGGCTTCCTTATATTGCATCACAAAATCCTGAATTTCTTTATCATTACCATTCTTTTGGCGTAAGCCTTCCACATAATACGGATTTGGCAGAAAACGTACATCAAACACCAGATCTGCATCTGCCGGAATTCCATACTTGAATCCAAAGGATAAAATTGTGATAAATAAATTCTTAAATTCCTGATTCTCTACAAATATTTTATTTAATTCTGTTTTTAATTCTCTGGTCAGAAGATGACTGGTATCTATAATGTAATTTGCCTGTTTCTTTAAGAATTCCAATCTTCTTCTTTCTTCTTCGATGCCTTTATCGACACGATCGCTTCCTGCCAGTGGATGACTTCTTCTGGTTTCTTTATAACGTTTTACCAACACACCATCCTCTGCATCCAAAAACAGTACATCAAATTCTTTTCCTTCACCTCTCAGGTGGTCAAGAATATCCTGCAAATCTTCCAATGCCTGTCCGCTTCGGATATCCACACCCACAGCAACCTTCTGAAGCTCGGTATTTCTTAAATCTGCCAACTCTATAAACTTTTCAATCAGCGGAATCGGCAGATTATCGACACAATAAAATCCGATATCCTCCATCATCTTAAGTGCTGTACTCTTTCCCGCCCCGGACATTCCTGTCAGAATTACCAGTTTCATGAAAATTCTCCTAACTTTCTTACTTCCGGCTCCAGTCTTACCTGAAACTCCTGTTCTACTTTTTCCTGCACCCTGCGCATCAGCTCTTCCACTTCTGCTGCAGTTGCCTGCCCACGGTTTATAACAAAACCACAATGTTTCTCGGATACCTGGGCATCTCCCACACGATAGCCTCTTAACCCGGCATCCATAATCAGCTTTCCGGCAAAATAGCCTTCCGGCCGCTTAAAGGTACTTCCTGCACTTGGGAATTCCAACGGCTGCTTCTCCTGCCGTTTCTGGCGGAGTTCCTGCATGACAGCTTCAATTTTCTCTTTTTCTCCAGATACTAATTTTAACGTTACACCCAGCACTACTTCCCCGGTCTCCATAACACGGCTGTGTCTGTAACTTAAAGAAATCTCTTCTACCGGAACTTCTACCACTTCACCATCTTTGGTCAAAAGATCCGCAGATACTAAAATATCCTTCATCTCTCCGCCATAAGCACCGGCGTTCATCACAACTGCACCTCCGATGCTTCCCGGAATTCCTGCTGCAAATTCCATGCCGCCTAAGGATGCTTCCAGTGCCTTGTGCGCAACCTTCGAAAGCAATGCTCCCGCTTCGGCATGAATCATATTTTCCTTTACTTCAATGGAAGAAGCATTTGCGCCAAATTCAATGACCACTCCGGGAATTCCCTTATCGCCCACCAGAAGATTGCTTCCGTTTCCAATAATCGTATACGGAATCTTCTTTGCTCTGCACAATGTGATGACATCCACTGCCTCTTTGATGGTCGGCATCAGAAAAATCTCTGCCATGCCCCCAATCCGGAATGTGGTATGACGGCTCATCGGCTCCTGCAAGCGTATTCTGCTTTCATCTACAATTGTCTTAATGGCTTCTATCCAGTCTTCTCTCACAATTTGCTTCTCCCATTTTTTATTTCTCTATGAAGCCAAAAATGCTACATATCCTTTATATGCTTCATATAAATCTGCTTTACTGATAATTTCCCATGGTGCATGCATATTTAAAACTGCCACACCACTGTCAATTACCTGCATTCCATAATTTGCCAGAATATACGCGATGGTTCCGCCGCCACCCTGGTCTACTTTACCTAATTCTGCAGTCTGATAAAATACATTACCATCGTCCATCACTGCACGCAATTTTCCAACATATTCTGCACTGGCATCATTAGAACCTGACTTTCCTCTGGAACCGGTATATTTATTAAATACCATTCCTTTTCCAAAATATGCTGCATTTTTCTTATCCATAACAGACGGATAATTGGGGTCAAATGCCGCACTGACATCAGAGGATAATACATGGGAATTCTGCAATGCACGACGCAGTGCAAGTTCTGTATACTGTCCTGCTGCTGCCATCACTTCTGCTGTCATATTTTCAAAAAATCTCGACTGCATCCCGGTTGCTCCCACGCTGCCGATTTCTTCTTTATCTACCAGGAGACATACACTGGTATATTCCGGTGTTTCGTTTTTTGCCAGCATTGCCTCAAAGGATGGATACGCACAGACTCTGTCATCATGTCCGTACCCCATAATCATGCTCCGGTCAAATCCATAATCTCTTGCTTCTCCGGCTGGTACTACTTCAATCTCTGCGGACAGGAAATCTTCTTCCTCAATTCCATATTCCTCTTTTAAGATTCCAAGGATATTTTCTTTTACCGTATCCTTGGCATTTTCTTTTTCTTCACCTGCAAGCGGAATACTTCCAATCAGAAGGTCTAAGTTTTCTCCTTCAATAACCTTTGCTGCTTTCTTTTCCATCTGCTCACCGGCAAGATGAATCAGTAAATCACTGACACCAAATACCGGGTCTCCCGGCTTATCTCCAATATTTACCTCTACTACACTTCCGTCTTTCTTTGCCACTACACCATGCAATGCCAGCGGAAGTGTTACCCACTGGTATTTCTTCACACCACCATAATAATGGGTATCTAACATAGCAAGCCCGGTATCTTCATAGAATGGATTCTGTTTTAAATCCATTCTCGGAGAATCCACATGTGCGCCGAGAATCCGCATGCCCTCTTCCATTGGTTTCTTTCCTACAATGAACATAGCAAGTGCTTTTCCATTATTATCTGCATACACTCTTGCACCGGATTCCAGTTTTATTCCTTCTGCAATCACTTTCTTTATATCAAGATATCCTGCTGCCTCTGCCCGCTCTACAAAAGTGCGTACACATTCTCTTTCTGTCTTACATGCTGATATAAATTTACGATACTCTTCTGCAAATTCAAAAACTTTCTTCTTCTCTTCTTCACTGTAATGATTCCATGCTACTTCTCGTTCCATATGAATGAATCTCCTTTTACTCTTCTTCCTCGTCGTCCTTCTTGTTCAGATTTGCCTGTACACGACGATACAATTCCTGAGCTGCATTGTAACCCATCTTCTTCTGTCTGTGGTTAACGGCTGCAGCCTCGCAGATAACTGCCAGATTTCGGCCTGGACGGATTGGAAGGGAATGACATACTACTTTATTTCCAAGTAACTCTGTATATTCTTCCTCAAGACCAAGGCGGTCATACTCATTATCTTTCTTCCAGTCTTCCAGTTTAATTACGAGATCGATATTCTGTTTCTCTTTTACACACTCAACACCGAACAAAGTCTTTACATCAATGATTCCGATACCTCTTAACTCAATGAAGTATCTGGTGATATCCGGTGATGTGCCGGTTAAGGTATGCTCATTGATTTTACGGATTTCTACCACATCATCTGTTACCAGACGATGTCCTCGCTTAATCAGTTCCAGTGCTGCTTCACTCTTACCGATTCCGCTTTCACCGGTAATCAGAAGTCCCTCACCGTAAACGTCTACCAGCACACCATGGATGGTAATACACGGAGCAAGCTCTTCACTTAAAAGATAAATCAGCTCCGCCATGAATTCTGATGTGCTTCTGCCTGTTCCGAATACCGGCACATTATTTTCCTTTGCCCTCTGTAAGAACAGGTCATCCGGCTGTAAATCCCTGCAGAAAATAACACATGGTATATCATATTTTAAGAACCGGCTGTAAATGCTGTCCTTTTCTGAATCATTCAAATGCTGCAGGTATGTATATTCTACCATACCGATAATCTGTACACGGGACTGCTCGAAATGTTCAAAATATCCGCTCAGCTGTAATGCCGGACGGTTTACATCCGCAAGTCTGATGCGGTGTCCCTTTAATTCCATATCCTCAATATATTTCTTTAACTGCAGTTTTTTTACGATTTTCTCAATTCCTACACCTTCCATGGCATGACTCCTTCCTTATCTTCGCCCCTGTATTTTTATAATTCTTTACTGTTCTAATAATTTGAAACGCTCTACCAGTTCATCTAAAGAAGTTGCCTCTGCAGACAATTCTTCACTGGTTGCTGATGCCTCCTGGGATGCTGCAGAATTGGTCTGAATAACATCATCAATCTGTTTTACACCATCTTCAATTTCTTTTACTGACACTGCCTGGCGGTCAGAAGCAATTCTGATATTAGCAACTTCTGTAATAATAGTATCCAGTTCTGTAATAACCTTATTTAATGATTCCGATGTCTGCTGTGTTACTTCATTTCCATGTTCTACTTCTACCTGGTTTGTCTCCAGTAAATGCTTGGATGTCTCTGCAGATTCTGCACTGCTTTCAGCCAGCATACGAATCTGCTCCGCAACAACTGCAAATCCCTTTCCTGCTTCTCCAGCTCTTGCCGCCTCAATGGATGCATTCAGGGAAAGAAGGTTAGTCTGGCTTGCAATACCATCAATTTCAGTAATAACTCTTTCCAGCTCTTTGGATGTTGTCGAGATACGTTCCATTGCCTCCATAAGTTCCCGCATCTTGTTCTGGCTGACATTTGCTTCCATTCCTACGCTCTTTGCACGGTCATGTACAATATCTGTTGACTTGCTGTTTGCAACAACCTGCTCTGTAACCTTTGAAACATTCTCCACCAGATTATCTACTGCAATAGACTGGTCTGTTGCACCCTTTGCCAGATCCTGGGAGCTGATTGCAAGCTGTTCAGAACCGGCGGCTACCTGATTAGAAGATTCCTTAATCAGACATAATGTACTGCTTACGTTCTGGATGGTGCTTACCAGTTCTTCCATCACTGTTTCAAATTCTCCCACATATGCTTCTTTGCATGAAGAATGTACGGTATAATTACCCTGTGCAAATTCTTTTAAAATATTCTGTAAATCGCCAACAATTTTCTGTAAAGTATCTTCCATATTACGGAACTGGTTTGCCAGTTCTCCGATTTCATCTTCTGACTGATAAGTTACTTTCTCATGTAATTCTCCATGGGAAAGATGCTCTGCTACATCTTTTAATTCCCGGATTGGTTTTACAATATAATAAATTAACCACTTGGATTCCCGGCCGGTTAAAGTAACACTTACTACTACGATTGTCAGCATAATCACAATGCAGATAACCAGAACCGGAATACGGAACGCATCCGGCACCACTGACAGCAGAATCAATCCCAGGCAGGCTAACGCTACTGTTGTAAAATACAGCCTGAATATCATGTTAAATGCATCATTAACTTTTTTCTTGATACTTTTGTTTTTGAATTTTTCTTCTTTGGTCATAGTAATTCTCCTTTTTCTTTTTCTTTTTCCTCTTCCCTGTGGAAAAAGCGGAATACTTCTTCCGCTGCTTTTTCGTTCATCGCTTCTGTCCCAGACAATTCTTCTATGGAAGCACTGCGAATTGCGTCTAAGGACTGGAACCTTCGCATCAGCGCCTTTCTTCGTGCCGGCCCGATTCCCGGGATATCATCCAGCACAGAATGCACCTGTTCCTTACTTCGTAAAGAACGATGATATTCTATAGCAAACCGATGTGCTTCATCCTGTATTCTTGTAATCAGATGAAATCCTTCACCGGAAGTGTCTATCGGTATCTCTATATTCTGATAATATAATCCTCTCGTCCTGTGATGATCATCTTTTACCATTCCACAGACCGGTATGGAAAGATGCAGTTCATCCAGCACCTGAAGAGCAATATTTACCTGACCTCTTCCACCATCCATCATAATCAAATCCGGGAATTTTGTAAATCCCCCATATTGGTCATCCAGCCCTTTTTTTTGTAAAATTTTCCTTTCTTCCTGTCCATGGGTAAATCTGCGGGTCAGAACCTCGTGCATGGATGCATAATCATCCGGTCCCGTAATAGTTCTTAACTTAAATTTCCGGTAATCACTGCGCTGTGGTTTTCCCTTTTCATAAACCACCATGGAACCTACCGTTTCAAATCCATTGATATTGGAAATATCATAGGCTTCCACGCGTTCTAACTTTTCTAAATCCAGCCAGGATGCAATTTCTTTCATTGCACCGATTGTCCTGCCTTCTTCACGCTTTAGTTTTTCCCTGTCCTGGGACAATACCAGTGCGGCATTTTTCTCTGCCAGCTCTACCAGTTTTTCCTTCATTCCTTTCTGTGGTACCCGAAGTACTACCTTCTGACCGCGCTTCTTAGTCAGCCAGTCTTCAATAACTGCTGCATCCTCAACTGCATATTGCAGCATGATTTCCTTTGGGATATATGGTGTTCCGGAATAGAACTGCTTTAAAAATGTTGCCAGTATCTGTTCCTTACTGTCTTCATTGGCAATAGTTACATAAAAGTGTTCTCTTCCTATAAGCCTGCCACTCCGGATAAAGAATACCTGAACTACCGCATCCCGGTCATCGGCTGCAAGAGCTATTATATCTTTATCCTCTCCGTCGGAACTGGTGATTTTCTGCTTCTGTGCCACCTGTTTTACACTGTTTAAAAGTTCCCGGTACTCAATTGCCCGCTCAAAATCCATATTTTCCGATGCCTGCATCATCCGCTCTTCTAATTCTTTTAAAACCGGCTGATAATTGCCATTTAAGAAATCTACTGCCTGATTGATTTTCTCCCGGTACTCCTCTTTGGAAATATACCCCTGACAGGGTGCCTGACACTGATGAATATGGTAATTAAGGCACGGACGTTCTTTTCCAATATCTCTTGGCAATACCCGGTTGCAGGTTCTTAAATGATAAATTTTTTTCAACAAATCTATCGTATCTTTCACCGCACCGGCACTGGTATATGGGCCAAAATATCTGGATTTGTCTTTTTTCAGCTGACGGCAAAAGAGAACCCTGGGAAATTCTTCCCCCAGAGTCACCTTTATATAGGGATAAGTCTTATCATCCCGGAGCATGGTATTATACTTCGGCCTGTACTCTTTTATTAAATTGCATTCCAATACCAGTGCTTCTAATTCCGAATCAGTGATAATATATTCAAACCGGGTAATCTTCTTTACCATCTGGTCTTTCTTGATTCCTTCGTCATGACACGCCTGAAAATACTGACGTACCCGGTTTCGAAGGCTTACTGCCTTACCTACATAGATAATGGCATCACTGGCATCATGCATGATATAGACCCCCGGCTGATTCGGAAGCTTCTTTAATTCTTCTTTAATATTAAACGTCATTCCCGTTCTCTTCTTTTTGGTCCTCTTCTTCCTTCTTTTCCTCATCCGGATCCGGCAGCCCTTTTAACTCACGGAATATCTTCATAAATTCTTTACCCGTAATGGTTTCATGTTCATATAAATAATCCGCAATATGGTCTAATACCTCGCGATTCTCTTCTAAGAGCTGATATGCCTCCTGATAGCAGTTATGAATCATGGTACGGACTTCTTCATCAATCTGTGCCGCTGTCTCATCGCCGCAATTCAAATGTGCTGCACCATCCAGATATGCATTATCTACAGAAGCCAAACTCATCATGCCAAATTTATCTGACATACCAAACTGTGTAATCATTGCCCTTGCAATCTTGGTCGCATTTTCAATATCATTTGCTGCTCCACTGGTTGCAGAATGGAATACCAGTTCCTCTGCTGCACGGCCTGCCATATAAGTCGTTATCTTGGCAATTAATTCATCCTTGGTCTCAAGAAATTTCTCTTCTTCCGGTGTCTGCAAGGTGTATCCCAATGCCCCCATGGTTCTTGGTACGATAGTAATTTTCTGTACCGGTTCTGTATTCTTCTGTAATGCAGTAACCATTGCATGACCTACTTCATGATAAGAAACAATCTTCTTCTCATGATTACTCATGGCACGGTCTTTCTTCTCTTTTCCACCAACTGCCACGATTTCAAAGGCTTCAAACAAATCACTCTGATTTACAAATTTACGGTTATGTTTTACTGCATTAATAGCCGCTTCATTAATCATATTTGCAAGATCGGAGCCAACCAGTCCAGCACTTGCCAGAGCAATTGCTTCCAAATCTACGGATTCATCCATATGCACATCTTTGGAGTGTACCTTCAGCGTCTCAAGACGACCCTTCAAATCCGGTTTGTCTACAATAATTCTACGGTCAAACCGGCCCGGGCGAAGTAACGCTTTATCCAGTACTTCCGGACGGTTTGTTGCTGCCAGAACTAAAAGCCCCTTTGAAGTATCAAATCCATCCATCTCTGCCAGCAGCTGGTTTAAGGTCTGCTCACGCTCGTCATTTCCACCGCCGAATCTGCTGTCACGGCTCTTGCCGATGGCATCAATCTCATCAATAAATATGATACATGGTGCCTGTTTCTGGGCATCCTTAAACAAATCTCTTACCCGGGATGCACCGACACCTACAAACATCTCTACAAAGTCAGAACCGGCCAGTGAGAAGAACGGAACATTTGCTTCTCCGGCAACTGCCTTGGCAAGCAGCGTTTTACCGGTTCCAGGTGGTCCTACAAGCAATGCTCCCTTCGGAAGTTTTGCTCCGATTTCACGGTATTTTTTCGGATTATGCAGGAAATCTACCACTTCCTGTAAAGATTCTTTTGCTTCATCCTGTCCGGCAACATCCTTAAAGGTTACACCGGTTGTCTTTTCTACATATACTTTGGCATTGCTCTTGCCGACTCCCATCATTCCGCCGCCGGCCTTCTTCATGACTGCACCAAAAATAATCCAGATAATAATCAAAGGCAATACAATACTTAAAATATTAAATACCCATGTCGATGTATTATTCGGAATATATCCGTCAATTTCTACCTTGTGTTTATTTAAGAGATCTAATAAATTTTCATCTTTAATAAATCCGGTATAATA
>UMHF01019583.1_pt1 | contig 14540 bp, 28 predicted proteins | sample 1965431 | NCBI WGS metagenome assembly UMHF01 (sample SAMEA4836088, study PRJEB28245) | human gut metagenome | biome: gut microbiome; material: fecal sample | place: Denmark | collected 2008
CGCAATTACTTCATCCAAATTGTGCCCTGTCGGATAAGATGTTGCCGGCACCGGACAGTCTGGATTATTGCATTTGACCATGTATATTGTTCCACCGCTTGACCAATGTTCTATTATTGGCTTTCTTCCGCAGAGCTGACATAATTTTAATTTCTTCACTAATCATTCTCCTTTGTATGGTTCCGGCAACGGCATCCATGCAACACAGTTATACATTTCTTGTCCATCATCGCCATATGCCATATATCCCGCTTCATCTTCACACAGAAGTCCAACTAACATATTTCCTCTATCATCGCAGCAAAGTACGGTACCTTTTGGCATTCTTTCATTACATGGAATCCATTTCATTTGCTGTCCTCTTAAAAGTGTATCTTTTAATTCCTTTTTGGATATTATTTTTAGTAAAATGTTGAAACAAAAAGGTGTTATTGTCTGAAAAATAAACTCTTCTTCCGTTTCTCGTACTTTTGTTGCATAATCAACTGTAATTTTTTCTATGTCTGCATTTTTGATCTCTTTATTCACTTTTCTGCACCTCTCTTTATCTCTTTTATCTTCTCGTCATATTCTTTAGCTGGAACGGTTATGGCGCACAATCTAACATTGTTTCTATCCACGCCGTGATTTTTGAAATGGCAATCTCTTTTTAGGTTTACATACTTATCGCCGACACAATATGCAAAATCTATCCGGCAAAACGGGTTCTCGCCTATTATGTAAGTTTCGATAATAACTCCGTTCCCATAACCTCTTAAATATTCATAATATGCCCATAGAGGTTTGTTTTTGTCTCTTTCGGATACGATCTCGCCGGTGCTTCTGTCTACCCAGTACATTTATTCCACCTCTTCATCTGCCGGAAATTGAAAAATGTTTTTCTCCGCAAACGTTTCTAAAAGTTGTTCTATTTCATCTGTTCTCTGAAAGCTCATAGCCATAGTGAGTGAGTTCATTCCGTGGTTTCTTATTTTGCACCATGCGTACCGGTTTCTACACATTTCCATAGCCTTTTTAGCATTCTCCCCGGTAGAATATACTCCGAGTACATGGTTTTTTGACAAATCAATTAAATTTGCATGATTGCATGGTGCACATGCCACCACCATGAAACCTTTACTGTACATAGTTTTAATTCATTTTTTACTTCGAGTATTTCTAACTCGACAAGTTCGTATGGCATATCTAATGATCCACTTTGGCTAATTATTCTCATTGTTTTCATCCTCCTTTACATAATCCGGGCATTCTTCCATGTATTCATATCGGTCTAAATCATCGCACAGAATAGTACATTCTTCGTACTTCTCACATTGCAGGCAACAACAGGTATTCTTCTTATCTACTACACATTCAATTCTGCATCCCATGTATCGCCTCATCCCAATCAATATATCTTCCGCATTCACTACAGTATTTCGGTTTGTTATCTTTCGGCACTATGTATTTCTTTCCACAGTGCGAGCATTTATAATTAATATCTTCCGTAGAATCGTCCAAGATAATCGGTCGTGTCGGAAGTTTTCCGTATTCTATTAGTGCTTTTCGAAATCCTTCCCAATATGATTCTTCCTTTGTTACTTTTATTTTTCTTTCTTCCACTGCTATATAGACGCATAACATAATAATCACACAAATAGTAAATACCGTTTTCATAATTCGTTCCTTTCTCCCTATTCAATTCCAGATATATATCGGTCTACCAGTTTTTCGTTAACATATTTTTCTGTTACTTCTACAGTCACAGAATCTCCTTTTTGACTGTCAGCGAAACTTGGCCCATTCATCATTCCGCTTGCATAATCGTCTTCCTCATAAGTCAGTCCGTCATATTCGACCTTTATTTCCCACTGCCATCTTGGAACATATGCAAACCACTTTCTCATATCTATGTAAGTAATAACCGCATCTGCATTTTCATAAGAGTATCTAATTTCGTCCCTGGTTTCTGTCGAATTACTATCAGCGCACCCAGTTAAGCAGATGCACAGCAGAATCAAACATATTATTTTCTTCAATTTTTCACCTCTTCCCCTTAAAAAAGCGTATAAAAATACCAACCAGTTCTGACAGGCCTTGCAACACCAACCACATCCCCGACTTTCAATGTGTCTTTATCTATCTTTTTTAATTCAATGTGCATAATTAATCTCTCCAATCAAATGCTTTTCCACATTTATGGCAATAATATATATCTGTCCCATCAAGTACTCCCGGTTTATGTGTTGTTGTAAATCTTCTTTTGCACTGCGGGCATTCCCACAGTGAACAAGTATCGCTCCTGTTATGTAGAAATATCGGTTTTTCTGGAATTTGTTTTCTAAGTGCCATATCTACCTCGCTTGAATCGAATTCAATTTTATTCACTGCTACATCTGGTCTTTTAGCCATATTTTTTACCTTTCTACGCAAATCTTAATTTTTCTGCAATCGCTTCAATCACATTTACAGTGACTCCATTTCCGGCTTGCTTGTATAACTGGCTATCCGAATTTACGAACTGTGCTTTTTCAAAATAATCGTCCGTCCAACCTTGTAGCCGAAAGCATTCTTTTGGTGTTAGTCTTCGAATCGCTATGTAGCACTGATATTTTTCATACCAGACAGCATATACAGTCAGTTCTTCGGATACCTGTACAAAAATTCCTTGATTACAACTTGTGTCGAGTGTGTTGGCGATTTCTTGTCCTACTCTTCCTCTTCTGGTTTTGCTCCCCGGAACAGATAAATTTACGCTATCTACACCTACTCTGCACTCTGAATAACCCTGTTTTGTTGCTTCGGCTACCTTAACTGCAAGTTGGTTATCTTTTTGCACTGTTGATAATGTGTTCACTACTCCATCATCTCTGACTTCACTTTCAAGGAATTCATGTCTGGAGATTTTGATGTTTCCAGCTTCATAATCTTTGCGGATTTCTTTTCCGTAATCACTCCGAACATTCCGTAGCACTCCGAGCGGCTCTATTCCTACTCCATGTCTATCCTGTCCAGTAAGTGTAAACATCGGTTCTCCATTTTCTTTAAATCTCCGTCCATTCTGTCTTTTTTCTGCTCGATCAGGCGTAAGAACTGGAATTGCAACTCCACTTACTTCGGCTTTATGATTTGCAATTCCTTTATTGTATCTGGCTTGTAAACACCTTGCCTTATTGGTCAACTCTGTTTTTTGATAACTCAAATCAACAAAACACGGCAGTGCTACATGATGCCCCCTTCCACCACCTTGACCAGTATCAAGCGTTTCTGTTAATCCGTCTGGCGCAAATACCTGTGTATTTCTTCTGTATCCGTCTTTATGACCAATTATTTGAATACTATTTTCTCCGTCTGTTCTTTCGACAGGAAATACTTTTGCGGTACTTCTCCCTCTAAGATGTCCGATAATGAAGCACCTTTCTCTGTTCTGTGGCACTCCGAAATCTTTGGAGTTGAGCACTTGCCATTCTGCATCATACCCCCCCTGTTCCATTTCAATGAGCAATCTGGCGAAATCCCATCCTCCATTAACACTAAGCAAATTCTTAACGTTCTCAATGAAAAGGTAAGTGGGTTTATCTTCTTCTTTGAGCTGTCCGATAAGGTACATAACTCTGAAAAACAAGCTTGAACGGTTTCCTTGAAATCCAAGTTGTTTTCCTGCAACTGAGATGTCTTGGCATGGGAATCCGAAACACCAACAGTCTGCTTTCGGAATATCATCGGCACACACTCTTCTAACGTCATTTGCATACCATTCTCCGTTTCTGTATTCATCTTTTAAAATCTCCTTCTGCCTTTTCTTCTGTGGTAATTCATCCAGCCTCTTTCTTTGTTCGTCCGTCAGAAGATGCATGGAAATATAACTTGCTGTAGCGAACTTATCAAACTCGCAAAAACCAACGCATTCATGTCCGGCAAGTTCCATTCCTCTTCTAAAACCACCTATTCCGGCGAACCAGTCTATAAATTTCACTCTCACATCCCCCAATCCTGTCTTGAACTATCATTCCCGGCTACTCCTTTACTCGGCAGGTTTCTTCGTACACTGTAAAGAATTTTCCCTCGTGCTCCTTACAGTATTCTTCCAAAATCCTTTTCATTGACATCTTGAATGTTTCATCTTTTACTTCCGTGACATCTTCCTCGTACACGCATCTTCTCCTTGAGCCTGTATCTTCAATCACTCGAACAATGCAAGCAAACTCAACCTCAACTTCTTTCTTCTCATGATCTGCTTTCCACTGCTTAAGGATTTTAACAATCTCTTCTGGATGTTTTGCTCTGAATTCGACACATTCCAAATGTGAATCTCCCCTTAACTTATCAATAGGGCATTCCCTACACATCAAACTCATGCATATTTCTCCCTGTAATCTAATCGCTTCTTCCGCACTCATTTCTTCTACCGGTTCAAGCATTTCATCTGTAAAATTATATGGTGTTTCAAGTACTTCATAATATCCACCATAATTAACTCTTGCGATTGTAATTTCCATTCCTTTAAATTTATTCATTTCAAAATTGAATGTAATACCGCCATAATACTCCTCGCATTTCAAGTCACTTCTTACTTTTACCTTATCTCCAACCTTATATTTCATCTTTCACACCTACGCTTTCGTCATAATTCCATTCACTACTACACCGTCTACTGGCAGTACCATGCATTTTCTTCCGTCAACTTCCTTGATTTCTAAATTGCTGATGAAATCTGCATCGATAGTTATCTTTCCCTCTGGAACCTGGATATTAACCACCTTGTTGTCGCAAATGTTACTTGCCATAACAGGCACATTCCCGATGTTCTCCCGGTAAGCACCCTCAAACATTTCCATCTTTTCATCCGGTACGCCGTTGCTACTAAATATCTTTTCCAGTTCGTTTTCGCCCATTTTGTACGGCTCCAGGTCTTCTGCATGGCGTTCCATCTCTTCGGATATGCCCTCAAAGATGTCTTTCACGGTCTTGCTGTCTGCATCTTCTCCAAGTACATCCTCTAACAACTTACCGAATTTATCTTTCTCTTCATCGGCAGATGCAACAAAATCAATTCCAAGTACCTCTCGAACCATTTCTTCTTGTACCTCGGCAGACTTCCGGGTGTAATAGAGTGTGCTATGTACATCCATCTGTCGGTCGTTAAATGCCGGGAATAGAAATCCTTTGTCCGGCATATCTACTACCCAATCACGGGTTCTCTCTTCCATCCGTTCATCTTTCCCGTTGTAAGTAAGACCGGCTTTTGAAAGTTTCACCGGGCAGATGCAACAGAGAATGAAATCGTATACTTCCTCAGATGCATCTTCCAACATTTCTCCGTCCGATGTCTTTCCCGGTACGTCATATACTGCATGGATAAGTACGATGTAGTAATTCTCAGCGCAGTCATAAGACGTAAGAATCTTTTCGTAGAATTCGTCCAGTAATGCCGGGTCTCTCAGTTTGCTTTCCCTCAGATTCATCAACAGTTCATGTTCTTCGCCCTCTGGGTCGCTACTTCTGCTTTCTTTCAGTTTGTAGTCCAGGTTCAACAGGTTCTTTCCGATTTTCCCGGATAACGTCTTTTTGAAGATGTCAAAATACTTAAATGCCTGTTCTTCCGGCAGTGAAAGAAACGCTTCTTCTCTTTCCATGCGCTTTTCTTTTTCTCCATCTACATAGCATCCGGCTATACGGGTGATCGAGCAATTCTCCGGTGTGAACTGTTTTCTGATTTCCAGTACTTCTTTTTTATTCACTTTCTATCCCTCCTAAACCAAAACTTTCGTTTCTTCTTTTCTCCTGTTTCTTTTTCCAATATTCATACGGATCCGCATAATGTGGTTTCCGTTTAAAATTCTCAATAGCCTGTTCCTGTCTTGTCACAAAGTCACCTCCGAACATCGTTCTTTTTGCTACGTCTTACTATCCTCCGCTTTTTCTTTGTTTCTCCAGGTAATTCAGCTTTAGCACTCGCCCAACTACAGTCTGCCAAAGGACAGATAAAACAGTTTGGATAAGTGCATCCATCCGGTTTTGCCATATTCTTCCTCCTATGTGATAAGCTTTCTCTCTAAATCATTCATGTCATAGTTCCGCCCATCGAAATTATTGAATCCTTTTTTCTCTTGTCCGCTATCCTCGTACTGTCCCTCAGACACTTTTGTGAAGTTGTTTGGCAACACGAACCAGTCGAATGTTATCTTCCAGTTCTTCACTTTTCCTTGTAAGTACTTGCTTTTCTTCACATTGTCCACTGCTTTCAAGACATCATCCAATCCGTTGCTTTCTAATCTCGCTTGTAAATTCTGATATCTCTTGGAAGTCTTTTCTATCTTCTTTACAGGTTTTATCCCGTAGCTTTCCAAATCGTTCCAAGCTTTTATGACAGCTTCAACGGATCCATTGTCTTTCTCCGGCTTTTCTTCCTGTCTTATCGGCTTATCTTTTTTTTCATTCTTCTGTTCGGTCTGGTATCTTGCGTAGTTATTCACCGTATATACGGTATATCGGTTGGTACTTTTGCATGTGATTTCTCCCGTCTTTTCCAGGTGCTTTAATGCTGTCTTTACCTTGCTTTCGCTCATTCCTGTTCCTTTTGCCAATTTGTCTATCGATGCAACAAATGATCCTTTTTTTATCTCTTCGCCACGATAGCTCGCGTCTTTCCAATTCGCTTTTAATAGCATGTGCAAGAACAGATGGCATGTATTTACGTCTGTATACCAGTCCCAGTCCAGTATTTTTCTGCTAAGTTTTATGTAATCGCTCACACCTCTTCAATATCCACCTCAATTCTCGGATTTTTCTTATCAACATAGAATTCATCCGTGAATCCCACTATGTTTTTCCATCCATCGTCCTGTAAGACTTTGGTATCTACTAATGCATCTTGGATACACTTTCGTCCAAATGCGCTCACATTATCCAAGTCCCGTCTCTTGTCTGGCTCATACCATCGGTAGTGCATCCGTACCTTTCTTGTTATTCGCAATCTTCCAAATTGCTCATATATGGCTTGTATCACACGGGATTCATTATCTTTCTTCATATCCGCTCCTTTATACCTATTGGTATTCAGCGCACGGATATAATCATTCATGTTGTTCAGTTTGCCTTTCACCATCAAAATGTAATGCATTGTAATCCCTACCTATCTTTTTCCAACTCTCAAACGTCTGCTTCATGCAGAGCCGTTTATACTGGATCGCTCTGGCTCTATGTAATTCTTTCCCAATGTATTCATGGAATGCTTTTTCATCTACCGGATCACCTGGAATCGGTCTGAATACACCATCTCCAATATTCACAATACAGTCACCATTGTTATTCGCATGCTCTATCATTCTTCGAAAGATTCTATCAACATTCATGTTGTACGGACGTTGTATTGCGTTTCTATGTCCATCCGGTATTCGGATAAAATAGCTTTCTGCCGTCTCTCTATTCTTTCCCACCGCTTTTCTCCTTTCTGCCGGAGTGTGGCTTCTCCGGCCGTGATACAATATCTTGTGCTGTGCATATCGAATGGGTGAGATGATATGCGTTAGAACCTGTTAATAGTTCCTTTTGCCACATGAATCTATATTTATTTAGCTACAACCTGTTCTTTCCGAACACCTGTATGAACTCTTCTCTTGTTCCGTAGTGTTCTTCAAAATATCTCTGTGCCATCTGCTTAAGTTTTAAGTCCAATCCCTTGTTCGGGTTCCCGTGTACGCTTTCTGGCGTAAATTCGTGTAAATGTGGTGCTAACGGAATCACAAATCCGTATTCTTCCGATTTTTTTCTGTACGGGCCGTAGAAAATGTGGTGTCTGTGACAGTTTGGACTTCCCGTGAAGTAGCAGTGTTCCATATCGTCAGTGAATACACTTTTAAGTCTTTTCGCCAATCTTCACACCCCATCTTTCTTTCATTTCGCTGATTTGGTTCGGTGTCATAGTCTCTATGCCAAGTTCTTTCGCTTCGTACACAGTCCCGTCAATCAATTTTGACATTTCATCGGTATCGTAAGTATGTGAACCTCGCATTACCAGGTTTACCCGGAATACTTTTCCTTTCTGATTTGTGGTTGTCCTCGATGTGGGTTGCAGATGAACAAATTCCACATTGTATGCGTCTATATCATCGTCCAACGGGAGTGGAACTAATGCACCATTAATCGTTTCATACTGTCCATATTCCGCTATCAGCTTATTCTTTATGTACACCTTGCTGTTCCCGGTCACATCTGCAATCTTTCCAACCAATACATGAAAGTAAGAGTTTGCATCGAGACTTCTTTTTTTCTTGTATGCCTTAATTGTTATTGCAATCTGCTTACCTCTAAGGTTCTCAAATGCCTGCCTAGCGTCTTCATTTATCGTCAGACTGGCTTTTTGCTTGTTGGTGGCAAAATCCACCGCTAAGCTGTCAAAAGTCCCTGTATAGTCCATTTACGCACCAAACATCTTTCTGGCTTCTTCCTGATTATCCCGGAACCATCCGTACTGTTGTTGTGTCAGTTCTTCAATCTTCTGTACTTTGTATCCGGCTATAGCCTTTACTTCATCAATTTTGTTTTTTTCAAATATCTTCCGAAGTTCTTTTATCTGTCCTTGCGTAATCTTTCCGTCATTGGCTTTCGGTTCTTTATTTCCACCGCTCTTTTTATCGGCTCCCGTCTGCTTTGCATATTCGTTTGTATCCGGGTCTTTAACATCATCTAGAAGAAACAATGCGTTCATGGCGTATTTTCTTGCGTAGCTTGATGCGGATCCAGTCACTTGTGATTCATCCATCTTTGGTTTCGTCTCTGGCTCCCGTGCATATCCTGGAACAGAAATTTCATCACCAGTTTCACAATCCTTGAATATTGCGACCGCTTTCACATACACTCTTCCGGCTATCTCTGTTATTTCGTCATGTATCGTGAGAAGAACATTGTATTCTCTGCTATACTTTTTGAACTCTTCCAAAATGCTTTCAGCACTTCTGTAGTTGTACTCACCAAATTTGTTATATTTGTCTTTTGGTACATTCATTCTTGTCTGAATCTCTGAAAGCTTTTCTGTAACATCAAGATTTCGCTTGTTCTGTTCTGTCTTCTGCTCTTTCTTCTCTTCTGCCATTACACATCTTTCCTTTCAAAGTAGACGCCGAGAGAAGTTAATGCCATCTCAATTTCTTCCAATTCGGCATCCGTAGCCTTAACCGTAAATACTACTGTCTTCGAATCTTCCGTTGTGAGTTCCGCTGCTTTCACTTCGTCCACCGTCTTAATCTGGTCGATGACTTTCTGTTCCGCTTCTGCCTTAAGTCTTTCCTCTTCACGGATTCTGGCGCGCTCTTCTTCTCTTACCCTCTCACGTTCTCTTTCGAGTTCACGATCACGTCTTTCCTGTTCCTCTTTCTCTTTTCTCCGTAAGATTTCCGCTTTTTCCTGTTCGTAGCGGTTAATCATCTGGATAGCAAGAGCAAGGTTGTTGTTCTCCATGTACAGGTTCAACGCCTGTTCCTCTTTTTCGGACTTCATGGCCTTAATGGTTGCAATATCCTGTCTGGTCTGCATAGCCTTTGAGTTTATCTCTTCCCGGATAGATTTCATCGTGGTGGATGCATTTGTCCACTTCTCACCGTAGATTTTTTCCAACGGCATGTAGTCATGCAGTTCTTCTTCCACCAATTCGTTGTACAGGTTCTGGATTTCTGCTTTTTTCTCTTCTACACGCTTCGCTTCAAACTCTTTCACCTGTCCATCAATCAGTGCGATAGGTTTATCAATCACTCCGATCAGCTCTTTCACCTTGCCCTCAAACACTTCGTAAGGCTTCATGTACTCTTTCTTCACTTCAACCTTGCGATCGTTCACTGCCTTTTTCAGCTTTCTGAGGTCTGCCAAATCTCCTTTGGCTTTCTGCTTGTCCTCTTCTACGAACTGCTTTGTCTCATACACTGCCATCTCTGTTTCAAGAGATTTCTTAATGTCCTCAAAGTTTCCGGTGATAACCCCCATCGTCTGATTTATGGTCAATTCCAATTTTTGCATTTCGTTTACCTCCTAAAGTTCTTTCACGATTGTTTTACACTTGTTTTTTTCTGCTACCTTGTCGGCAAGCTTATGCACATAAGCCTTGTCCATATCTGTTTCATAGGCATATGCCCCGATACGGTATTCCAAGTCCGGTTTGCAGATCATCCATATCTCTGCCATCTTCTTTCCCTCCTGTGATCTCTTTCACACATTCTTCACATAGTGTCTGTCCGTCAAATGTGTATAAGCTGTCACCACTGTATACAGGTCTTCCACAGCATGTGCAGTATTCCTGTTTTTCTTCTTCCGGCTCCGGCGGTATGGTCTTCCAATGGTCATAGCCTTTAATGCTCTCCATCTCCATTCCACCCCATCAGTTTTAAAATCATGTCTCGCTCAATATAGATGTTTTGGCAGACATATCTTTTCAGTGTGTCCAGTTGCGCTTTCAGGTAGGCATATCCGTATACTGCATTTCCGTAGTCGCTCACGGTATCTGTCACTGCATCGGCTACGCTCTGTAAGCTATCTTTTTTCTCTTCTCCCATGTTCAAATCCCCTTTCATGTGTTATAATTTTCTTGAATGTTTTTCTGAGTGCTTGACTGGATTTTATCCATCGGCACTCTTTTTTTATACACATCCGGCTATCATAACCGCCAATGCGTATAGCGTAATCACAAGTGCTATCCTGTAGTAGTTAAGCTTGTCTTCCATACTCTCTACCTCCTACCCGATCATAAGTATCAGCATTGCGATGAATGTGACAAACCATAAGCAACGCCAAAAGATTACTTTTCTTTTCAACTTGCGGATGATCTCTGTTGCCATTGTCATGTGTGCTTTTCCTCCTGTTCTTCAGATTTGCGAATTACAGGAGAATGTGTTATAATCAACCTGTATTCGCTAAGTGTTCTTTAGCGGTACACCGCCCTGTCTGGTATGTCGGTACCAGCGGGGCACTTTTTATGTCCTTTTTATCGTCAGACCGATTGCGTCTGACATATATCTATATTCTTTTTATTCTTATTCTTCTTTATATTCTTCTATTGTTGTCAACTGGCTTGCGAATTGATTGTTAATGGATTGTCGTGTGGCTTGCTAACCGTTTTTGCTTGACAAGCAGTTTTGCCTTATTTTTCAAGGGTTTTAGCTTGTCATTTGCTTGTCAACTGGCTTGTCAAAATTTTCGATTTTTTTAAAATTTCTTTAATTTTGGCTTGTTAATTGATTGTTATCTGAGTGACGTTTGGCTTGCGACCAGTTACCGTTTTGCCCTTATTTTTCAAGGGTTGTGGCTTGCTAAGTGGCTTGCGATTTGGTCAAAAATCAACTACCATTTTCGCATTTACCTTTCCAATAATTTGAATACATTGAAAAATAAATATTTTTAGGCTTTTTTACTGCCTTTCGTACCTGTTTTTTTCACCTTTTTATGTACGTTATTACCTCCAATGATGTTCCCGTTTTTGTCCAGTTCATCCCAAACATAGCACCCTTTACCTGAGTTTCGCCACTGCGAAAATCCTCTTAATTCTCCGTAGTCAAGCCATTCCTTTATGACTTTTACATGACTGTCTTCCAGGCACTGAACGGTAAATTCCATCGTTGTTCCAACCGGAACAGTCTCTGAACATGCAAGGGATATTCTTTCTCCCTGTGGTGTATTTGCCCGGAGCGGTCTCTGACACGTTCCCATATCACCGTCAAAAATCAGAGGTATTTTGCGCTCTTTCACAAAAATAAGACCGTCAATCTCCTTTTTGTACGCTTTAATTTTTGATGATTCACTGCCCTTGACTTTGCGAAGCATTCCGCAAGAATCTTTAAACATTCCTTTTACCTGGTAGTCATATACGAACGGCTTTCCGTCTTCGTATTTGTGGAAAATCGTCATTGATTTCTCTTCCACTGCATCTACACCAAGTGTTGCTACTTCGTCCTCACGGGACGGTGCGTCCGGTGCTTTGGATGCAATATAAGTCCGGTGAATCTCCTTATCCGCACACTGAGAACCTAATACTTCCTCAGTGAACGTGATTTTTACTTTTAGTTCTTTCATGATACTGTTTTCTCCTTTTCAATTTGTTCTGGTTGCTTTACCACTCTACGCTCTTCGCTTCCTTGTCGAAACTGTGCTCAGCTTTTCCACTTCAAAGCTTTTCGCTTCGTTTCCCTAGCTGCGCCTCGCCATTCACTTCCTTTTCCGTTCTATGCTTCGCATTGCCCTTTCATTTCTTACCATGCTTTTCTGTGCTTTTCCTTTTCCAAACCGTGCTGCGCTTTTCTTCTCGTCTCCGTTTCAGAGCTTCTCTCTTCAATTTCTTATCTTTTCGTGTCTGTTCATGCTGATCTGCTACTCTTCTTATCCGTGCTAAGCGTCACAAAGCCATATCATTTCTTTTCACATCTATGCTTATCATTTCCGTCTCAGTTACATTCAGTGCTTAACATTTCAGCTCCATAGCCTCTCAACTCTTGGCTCTTCCATTGCATGTTGTCTTTTCTTCTGGATTCTCCTATACTGTTTATACAGGCACTGCCTGCCGAGTAATTCAGAAAAGTGAAAAGGAAAACTAATTAAACTTTGCTCTGGCAGACATCAGCTCAGCCAGAGCTTTTGTCATTTCGGCCAATTCCTGACTTTCATAAATAGATGCAACACGTTCTGTTTCTTTCTGCAAAAAGTTACACAGTTTTTCAATGGTGTTATCTACTTTTAAAAGTTTGTCCTGTTCCATGTTGTCACCTCCCTGTATTCAATTTATGTTATGCATTGACTTGTCCAATGTAGTAAAACAGAAGTAATGCCATTGCCAGATTTATTGACATCTGTGAACTGCAAGTCAAATATGGCACTCTCAAGAACAACCAGAACGGTTTTTCGATTTCTGTTACGATAAACGCCACAATCAATGCAGTTATCCCGTATACCGCGCAAATAACCGATGCAGTTATCATCTTTGTTATCACCCCTTTTTGTGTTATAATTTTTCAAATGCTAAAGAAAAGAGGTTTTATAATGCACGCAATTTTTAATTTCATGCAAGAATTATTCACAAGAGAAAATGTAACTTTTGCTATCGCAGTTTTCGGTGCTGTCGGAACCGCATGGAACTTGTTTCAATCTCGGAGAAAGATAGAATTTATTCCTATCGGCTTCAAGCTGAAAGATGATAATGAACTGATCGTTCACTTCGAAATCATCAATCATTCCAGAATCGCTATATCAATCGTGAATATCTCTTACTTGTATGATGGTGTCCATTACTCATGCTCAAAAGAGCGTGCTATTGGCGAGTCAATTTATCACGAACGAATGCGATTAAAAAACCTAACAGACTTCTATACACAACCTTTTCCGCTACAATTGGTGGGGCTCGGTGGTACTTCGGAATATATTCGATTTGAACTCCCGTCAGAAATTCATCCAGATTTTTCCAAACCTCAGACTTTTCAAGTCTCTGCCAATCGTGGAAAGGCAACTGAAATGAAACTTCTGCTAACTGATTCGGATTCATCCAGTTTACGTAAATCTCGTATTCCGACTTTAATCCGTTCGTTCTTTCGAAAGTAGTTTCTACACAGTTGTCGTGTGTTCTCTGGGATATTGGCTTTCCATTGCCTAACGGACTGTATTCCACGCTATCACCTCCTGTATTCAGTTTTTACCTCCTAATACCAAATCACAGTTTAACGATGTTAAACTTTTAGGTAAAAAAATATACCCCATATTCACTTAACCCAATGTCAAGGAATCTCGCCCATGTGTTCATATCTTCTTGTGAAAATTCGGATTTACACTGCAACTTTCTTGATACAGATACTTGGCTTCTTCCGATTTCATCGGCAAAAGCTGACTGCGAACCATATTTTTCAATAATTCTACCTCTAAGTTTGTTATAAGTGTAAGGCATTTGTTTTCCTCCTTTCGTTTGTTTCTGACTATAGTTTAACGCCATTTAACTATTTTGTCAACACTTTAGTTTAAAATAATTAAACTTTTAGTGTTGAAAGTTTAACTTTGTTATGTTACCATATAGAAGAAAGGAGGTATACAAATGAAGAATGAAATCACAGCGAAACGACTAAAAAAAGCCTTGGATAACAATAATATGATACCACAGGAATTAGCCGAGAAAAGTGAAGTCTCAAAAGCTTCTATCAGCCAATATTTAAGCGGTATGCATGCGCCATCGAACATAAGTAGTGGGAAAATGGCAAAGGTGCTAAAAGTTGAGCCGTTATGGCTTATGGGGTTTGATGTACCAATGAAAAAAATGGACGCACCGCCAGAAAGTTTAGCAGAGCAAGACGCTAAACTTCTAAAAAAGATGGCTCTTCTAACCGAAAGAGACAGAAAAATTATTATTGATATGGTCGATTCAATGTTAAAAAGAAAGAGCGAGGATTAACCCCACTCTTCCAAAAAAGTTTTTATGAATGTATGCAGATACTTGATTGTATCTGCATCTTTTATGCTTTCTATCATTTTAACAAGTTCTTCTTTGCGTTTTTCTTCGTCCACATAAATCCCTCCAATATCCCGACACCTCATTCCAGTAG